>OGNC01001059.1_pt1 | contig 14118 bp, 8 predicted proteins | sample 1573311 | NCBI WGS metagenome assembly OGNC01 (sample SAMEA2581889, study PRJEB24529) | metagenome | biome: Human gut stool | place: China | collected 2011
TAATTCCTGCATCTCCGGATATTTCTCGTCGGTGTCACCTACTTCCTTGCGAAGATTCAATAAATCTTTTTTCATCTGTCTGATGATAGGAGCGTATTTCGGATCGTTATACAAATTATGATTCTCGTGCGGGTCTTCTTCTAAATCATAGAAATCCCATGCAGGAGTGAAATCAAAGTTTTCCGTATCGGTCATGTCCAGATTCTTTGCGTAATAGAATATGAGTTTGTAGCGCTCGGAACGGATAGCGAAATGTGCCGGGCGGATAGCGTGATTCGTCCAGTAACGGTAATAGATTTCTTTCCGCCAGTCTGCCGGAGTTTTTCCTTCGAGGTTGCCGGTGAAGCTGTGTCCTTGTACATTCTCCATTTTCACTCCGGCAAATTCGGCCAGTGTCGGTGCAAAGTCGATGTTGAGTATCAGGTCTTTCAGGCGTTTCCCGGCGGGGATTTTTTTCGGATAACGAATGACGAAGGGCATACGGGCGGCTTCTTCATAAAACATTCGTTTGTCGAAGAAGCCGTGTTCGCCGAGGAAGTAACCTTGGTCGGAGACATAAACAACGATGGTGTTGTCGGCAATACCCATTTCGTCCAGTGTTTTGAGGAGTTTGCCGATGTTGTCGTCTATGGTGGCTCCGCAACGCAGATAGTCGCGGATCAGTTTTTGATAAATTGCACGCCGGGCGGTGGTCCGTTGCATTCCGTCGGTGTTGAAAGGTAGTCCGGGATAGCGGCACCACCACTTGTCCGGGTCTTTGGAAGCAACTCGCCAGCGATGTCCCAGTTCTTCGAGCGTTTGCCCTTTGAAAGAACGCCCGTTCGTTTCCGGTCCCCAGTCGAGGAAGTTCTCCGGTTCGGGGAAGGTGACTCCGTCATAAAGGTGTTCCATGCGTGTCGGGTAGTCGTATGGCTCGTGGGTGGCTTTGAAATGGCAGCACATCAGGAAAGGCTGGTTGCTGTCCTGCTGCTTGATCCAGTTGATCGCTTTTTCTGCGACGAGGTCGGTGGAGAAACCGGGCACGCGCTCGCCGAACGGACGGTTGCCCGGCCATGGGTCGCTGCTTTCGATGAAAGTAGGGTCGCGGTATTCTCCCTGGTCGTAGAAAATGGAATAATAGTCGAACCCTTGCGGTTGCGATTTGATATGCCATTTACCGACAAGTCCGGTATTGTAGCCGTTGGCTTGCAGGACGGTTGCCAGTGTGGGAATTGAAGTATCCAACGAATCGGCTAACGTATAAAGCCCGTTCCGGTGACTGTAAAGTCCGGTGAGGATACTGGCGCGGCTGGGGGCGGAGATAGAGTTGGTGCAGAAGCAGTTGTCGAGCACTACACCTTCGTTTGCCAGCCGGCGGATATTGCTGTTATAAGCATAATCTGCCAGAACTCCGCCATAGATTCCCCATGCCTGTGAGGTATGGTCATCGCTCAGGATAAAAAGGATATTGGGCCGCCGGCTTTTATCCTTCGGGTCTTGTTGTTGGTTTTCTTGTCCGGCAAATTGAGCACCTTGAATGTGTGTCATTGCTCCGGCTGCCAGCAGGCCGGTTAGTATTAGTTTATTCATAGATATATAGGTGTTGCATTTCTTCAAATATAAGTTTGTGCTTACATCTATTTTTTTATTGTACGCCTAAAGATAGAGAATATTTTACTACTTTCTGTCTTTAGGCAAGTTCTTTTTACTATTCTGATCGTATTTCTCATAGCTTCTCCCTGCCATAATACCCCGGCATCGGCGCATAGATCGGATTATAATACGTATTGATATTCTGCAATTTCTTTTCCTCTTTCAGCCGTCTGATGTGCCGGGCGGCAGTGGTAGCGGTAAAGTTGCACAGCCCTTGAAAGTCGGGGCGCGTCAATATCGAGTTGTTGCTGAAGTAATTTGTCAGGAGCTTGTCAACCTCTTCGTTCGAGCGGGAGGCTGAATGCCGTTTCAGTTTGCTTCGTTCCAGATGTACGACGCTTACCGACTTTTTAAGTTTGATATCCGCCTTGAAACTGATGTTGGCTTTGAGTTTGATTTGGTTTGCCTTTAGTTTGGGCGAAGTGATTGGTTCCTGACTGTTCAGCTTTATCTGAAAGTAACCGATACCATCCAAATGGACGCTTTCCCCTTCCCGGAGCCGCTCCCCCATAAAGTGGCTTAGAGATTCGAGGACAGATTTTACGTCTCCCTCGGTCAGTGAAGTTGCCGTTTGGATTTGTCTGGCCAGATAATCCGTGTCGATATGCTGGAAGTTGACCACACGTGCGTGGTATGTCTCTTTGTCTGCCTCGTCCTTGGGACGGGGAGTTTTGTACAATTCAAATTGTATTGCCATTATTTTCTATTTATTTTATTTGTAAGGACATCGTATTTTGTCGTTGCAAACCGGGTTAATAATCTTTGGGACTTAGAGGGGATTGTGTTATATAGCTGTTGTTTGTTTGTTATCAAGCGGCTTTATATAAGTTGTCCTGCCTTTATTCTTTGATTAAGGCATAAGGATAGTTGTGTTCCGGTGCCTTGATCGTTCGTTTGTCACGGCCGTGGTAACTACTTGCCACGGCTGTGGTAGCTTCTCGTCATGGCCGTGGCAGGAATTCGTCACGGCTGTGGTGAGTAGACTATATCGGTAGCAAAGATAAACTATATAAGGGAGAAAAGCAAAGTATTCCTGCTTGTTTAAGGAACTTGTTCACCTTGTCATGATGACTGTATATGCTTGGAAAGGATCCGAACTATATTGCGAAGCGTAATCCGGCGGTGATAGGTGATAGATGTGGTGATAGGTTAAGAAACAACCTGTCACCGCCGGAAACCTCGATGAATAAAGCGTTTGATTACCGACGGTGATAGGTGAAAGAGAAATGTGTGTTTTCTATCGGGAGAGATAAGGATTAATTTGCTCTCAGTTTCTTCTGATATTCCTCCGAATTGAGAATCTCCAACGCCTTCTGTACGCTTTCGTTCGTCGTATTCATCACCCGGAAATATTCGTTCATATCCCAAAGGTCGCGGGCGATCAAGGCTTTGAGTTGCGTCTTGATGAGCGGGAGCGATTTCTGATACTGCTCTTCATTGAACTTCACGCCTTCTTTCTCACCCATTTCACGCAAGGTTGCCAGCATATCATCGTCTATGATGAACTTCTCATTAAACGATTCGAACTTCTTGTACTTGTTGGCCAGTTCCTTTCGGTGTCCTTCGATAAACTTCATGGTGAATTTGATAACGGCACCTTTGGCTACCAGGTTGCGGTGATAATCCGTGTAAAGAGTGGTGTCAATCGGCACGAAATAATCCGGCATGATACCGCCTCCGCCGTAAACGGTACGACCGAGTTTCTTGGTCTGTACTTTCAATGAGTCGGGGAAGTGAATGCTGTCGGCATTCATCAGTTCACCGTGATTGAAGCGCTCTATCAGGTCTTTATTGTAATCTGTCGAGCTGTCGTAAGGCTTTTGGATGCAGCGGCCGGCGGGAGTATAATAACGGGCGATCGTCAGGCGGATCATTGAGCCGTCGGGCAAGTCGATCGGGCGTTGAACCAGTCCTTTGCCAAAAGAACGGCGGCCTACGATGATACCTCTGTCCCAATCCTGCACTGCGCCGCTGACAATCTCACTGGCGGAAGCTGTATATTCGTCTACCAATACGATGAGGCGGCCGTTACGGAACTCGCCGTTACCTTTGGCGTAGAAGTCACTGCGTTTGGCAGTCCGTCCTTCGGTGTAGACGATTAATTCCTTTTGACCCAAAAATTCGTTGGCAAGGTCGATAGCTGCATTGAGGTAGCCTCCTCCGTTGCCTTGCAAGTCGAGAATCATATCCTTCATTCCTTGCTTCTGAAGTTCTTTCATTGCTTTCTTGAATTCTTCGGCAGTCGTTGCCCCGAAGCGGTTGATGCGGATATAGCCTGTCTTCGGCTGAATCATATAGGACGCGTCAAGGCTGAGGATAGGTATCTTGTCTCTTTTTACGGTGAACACCAACGGGTCTTGGACGCCGCGACGGACAATTTTCAGATTTACTTTCGAGCCTTTCGGACCGCGAAGACGCTTCATGATTTCTTCCGTACTCATCTTTACACCTGCAATGGCGCTGTCGTTGACGGCGATGATACGGTCGCCTGCAAGGATTCCTATTTTCTCGGAAGGACCGTTGCTGACAGGTTGCACCACCAACAGCGTATCTTCAATCATCTGGAATTGTACGCCGATGCCTTCGAAATTACCTTGAAGCGGTTCGTTCATCTTCTTCACTTCTTCGGCGTCCGAGTAGGTGGAGTGCGGGTCGAGTTGGGCCAGCATTTTAATGATAGCTTCTTCTACCAGCTTGTCTTCGTCTACTTTATCTACATAAAAGTTGGAGATTGCAAACTCTGCCATTTGCAGCTTGCGCATGGCGGGCGAGCCGAAACTCTGGGCTTGTACGGCTGATACTGTCCATAGGCAAGCCAGGAGAACGTATATTGTAATCTTATTCATAATCTTGTTATTTTAGGTTCTATTCTTCTCAACTGATCTTCATCCCTTTCGGAATAAACTGGCTGATGTCTTTATTAAAGGTCAATAGCTCGCGTACAATAGTAGAGCTGACACAAGTCAGTTCCGGCTCCGTGAAAAGCAGAATGGTTTCGATACCAGCCAGTTTGCGGTTGATGTCTGCAATCGTTTCTTCGTATTCGAAGTCTTTTACGGTGCGGATACCGCGGACAATAAACTTTGCTCCTACTTCCTGTGCGAAGTCAATTGTCAGACAATCGTATGACATTACCCGGATACGAGGGTCGTCCTTGTAGAGTTCCCGAATCATTTCCTCTCTTTTGTCGATAGGGAAATACGTATTCTTGTTTTCGTTGATACCGATTCCTATCACGATTTCGTCCATAAAGGTGAGTGCACGTTCCACTACCGAATAATGTCCGATGGTGAAAGGGTCGAATGTACCCGGGAATATTGCTTTTCTCATGATGCCAAGTCTTCTTCAATAACCAAGTTGTCTATAATAAAGTTCTGTCGTTCCATGGTGTTTTTACCCATGTAGAATTCCAGTAGTTCTTTTACTGCGTCCGTTTTGCGCAATGTCACTTGTTCCAGGCGCATATCTTTGCCGATAAAGTGCTTGAACTCGTCCGGCGAGATCTCTCCCAATCCTTTGAATCGGGTGATTTCCGGGTTCGGACTTAGTTCATTGATAGCATTGACGCGTTCCTCCTCGCTGTAACAATAGAGCGTCTTTTTCTTGTTGCGTACACGGAACAGAGGAGTCTGCAAGATGTATACGTGTCCCTTCTTGATGAGGTCGGGGAAGAATTGCAGGAAGAAGGTAATCAGCAACAGGCGGATGTGCATACCGTCCACATCGGCATCGGTTGCTACAATCACTTTGTTGTAACGCAGTCCTTCGATTCCGTCTTCTATATTCAGGGCTGCCTGGAGCAGGTTGAATTCTTCGTTCTCGTACACCACTTTCTTTGTCAGCCCGAAAGAATTCAACGGTTTACCACGGAGGCTGAATACCGCTTGTGTGTTGACATCACGGCTCTTGGTGATGGAACCGCTTGCAGAGTCTCCCTCGGTGATGAAGATGCAGGAATCTTCTTCCAGCCCTTTTCCTTTCGGGTCGTTGAGGTGGATACGGCAGTCACGCAGTTTGCGGTTATGCAGGTTAGCTTTCTTGGCACGTTCGCGGGCCAGTTTCGTTACGCCTGCAATGGCTTTGCGTTCCTTTTCCGATTCCTGTATCTTTTGCTGGATGGCTTCGGCTACGTCCGCATTCTTGTGGAGGAAGTTGTCCACTTCCAGTTTGATGAAGTCGCCTACGTATTTATTGACGGTCATGCCGCCGGGCGCCATGTTGGTAGAACCCAGCTTCGTCTTGGTCTGGCTCTCGAAGATCGGTTCCTCCACGTTGACGGCAATGGCGGCAACGAGTCCGTTGCGGATGTCCGTATAATCCATGTTCTTGTTGAAGAACTCTTTGATAGTACGGGCGATATGTTCCTTGAAAGCACTCTGGTGAGTACCTCCCTGGGTGGTGTGCTGACCGTTGACGAAGGAGTAATATTCTTCTCCGTATTGTCCGGTGTGGGTGAAGGCTATTTCGATGTCTTCTCCTTTCAGGTGGATGATAGGGTAGAGGCCGGTTGCCGTCATGTTGTCATTCAGCAGGTCTACAAGACCGTTACGTGACAGGATGCGGTGACCGTTATAGATAATGGCAAGCCCTGTGTTGAGGTACGTATAGTTACGTAGCATGGTCTCGATAAATTCGGGCTTGAAACAATAATTCAGGAATAATGTATTGTCCGGTTCGAAGAAGATATAAGTTCCGTTGTCTTCTTCGGTGGTCTGCGTTTCGTCAGTCAGCAGGGTACCTTTGGAGAAAGTGGCGATGCGGACTTTCCCGTCGCGGTAACTGCGTACCTCGAAACGGGAGCTCAGTGCGTTGACGGCTTTCACACCGACACCGTTCAACCCGACGCTTTTCTTAAATGCCTTGCTGTCGTACTTACCACCGGTATTCAGCACGCTCACAGCCTCGACAAGTTTACCTTGAGGAATACCACGACCATAGTCGCGCACGCTGACCCGCAGATGATCTTCGATATCAATCTCCAATCTGGCACCAGCCCCCATCTTGAACTCATCGATAGAGTTATCTACCACCTCTTTCAGAAGCACATAGATACCATCCTCCGGCAAGTTACCATCGCCCAGACGACCAATGTACATACCCGGACGGGTACGCACATGCTCCATATCGCTCAAGTGTCGGATATTGTCGTCGGTATATTCCACCGGCTGCTGCTCCTGTGGGGCTTTCAATTCATTATTATCTTCTGACATAAAATCCTCCTATGTTTTTAGGGGAGATCCCTTAATTCCTTATTTAATAATCTTCTTGTAGCATTTTCTGCGCTTGTGCATCACTGGGGTCAAAGCTCCCCACTGTCCCTGCACGCCCGCATTGGTTTCCAGCTCTACCTGGGTTTCACCCCATTCAATGCCGTACTTCTGGTACCAAGGAATCAGGTCGGCAAAGAGAAGCGCATTGGCTCCCTTGGCACGATACTCCGGAAGAATACCGATGAGAAGGAGGTCAACGATGTTGGTCTTGTGCTGTTTGATGGCTCTCAACACATGATACCAGCCGAAAGGCAGCAATCTGCCACGGCGGCACTTTCTCAGGGCATGAGCCAATGACGGCATGGTGATTCCCACACCGATGAGCTTATGCTCTCCACCCGTCCAATCCTCGATACAGGTGATGAGGTTGAAGTCGAGGAAACTGAGATACGACTTGATAAGCTGATCTATCTGCTTCTGTGAGAGTTCTGAATATCCATAGAGATCCTTGTAGGTATCGTTGATGAGATCAAAGATTTTCTGACCCATTCCGCCTTGGAAGACTTCCTTCTTAGTAAGCTTGCGCACATGCAGATTGTAGCGCTTCTCTATCATCATCGCTATCTTGGCGTACTTCTCCGGTATGGTATCAGGTACCATGATCTTGAACTCCACATACTTGTTATCTACCTCAAAACCCTCCAGGGCCTCGATGTGCTCCGGATAATAAGGGTAATTGTAGATGGTAGGCATAGTACCCAGCTGTTCGAAACCCCAGGTAAGCATTCCCTCAGGGTCCATATCGGTAAATCCAAGCGGACCTACCATATCCTCCATACCTTTCTCTTTACCATACTTTTCCACAGCATCCAAGAGAGCCTTCGAAACCTCACGGTCGTCGATGAAGTCAATCCATCCGAATCGGACGGATTTCTTTCCCCACTTATTGTTTGCCTTATGGTTGATGATAGCAGCAACGCGACCTGCCAGTTTTCCATCCTTATAGGCAAGATAATACTCTGCCTCGCAGAACTCGAACGCAGCGTTCTTATCCTTGCTCAGGGTATTCATTTCGTCGCTGAAAAGATTAGGCACATCGTATTCGTTGCCTTCGTAGAGGTCGTAGTGGAAGTCGATGAACGTCTTCAAATCCTTCTTGCTTTCGACCTTTTTAATTTCTATTAATGACATGATTTCAAACTAGTTTGCAATATTATAGGATGCAAAAATAGCAATATTTCGCCAAACGACCAAATATTGCTATCTTTATTTTCAGTTTTTTAGGGGTTCAAGAATGATTACGAGCCACAAAGTGGCTTATATCACCCGATTAGTGGTGGCTCTGGCGGAATCATCACTTGATGAGATGCTTCTTAATCCACTCCATCTGCTTGCGATTGGTATCGGTGGTTGTCCAATGCTCGTTGATTGGTGTAAGCAGACTTTCCTTCTCGCATTTCAGGGTATTCCACACGGCGTAGCTGGTGGTTGGCGGACAGGTATTGTCGTTGTATCCCCAGGTGAGATAAGTTGGCGCCTTCACCTTCCGGGCAAAGTTCACCACATCATAATAAGCCAGGGTATGGATGCAATCCTTGTTCTGCAATATCCCATGGTATTTATTGAAGTGAGGATATCCGCCCGTTCTTCCCTTCTCAACGTATGCAGCCATATCGCTGAGCGCCGGATGATTGGCCACACACTGGGTTACTCTGCTATCCAAGCCTGCTGCGACAATCGCCAAGGCACCGCCCTGACTTCCGCCCTGCACAGCCACATTCTTTCCGTCCCATTCGGGGAGCGAGGTAAGGAAGTCGATGCAGCGCACCAATCCCTGATACACATGGCGCATGTAGTAGCGGTCCTTATCTTCCAATCCATTGGCAAGATAACCGCCGTTTGCATCGTTGAATCCCTTGCTTATCTCCTGGAAGGTTTCGACAGGAAGACGTGGATCGAGGCCATGAATCTCTATCTCGAAGCGGATAAATCCATTCTCGGCATAATACTTGTTGCGCAGGGGTTCCTTGATGGTCTTGATGCCAGCTCCCGGAGGGGTGAGAACCACGGGATGGCTACCCTGCTTGGCATTCTTGGGATAGAAGAGATAGCCATACATCGCATGTCCCATCTTGTCTATCTGAAGTTTTACGAGATAGCAATCTATCTTATCGGTGCAATACTCCTTGGCGAGTTCCTTGGTGTAGCTTATCGGCACGTTCTTCAGTTCGTCCTTTGCCTGCTGCCAGAATGCATCGAAATCCTTAGGCTCCTGGGTATAAGGCTGAATCTTATCCACCGAGAATCCTACTTTTATATGATGCTGGTAGGTTTTCCCATCGAGCTTATAGAATAATCTCAAATCTCGGAAGCCCGGAGTCTTTCGGGTTCCCATGTTCACGATGGCGCGCCCGTTCTTCAGCCTGAAGCTTCCCTGCTTGTCTGCCTTCAGCATGTCATCGCCAATTTCATAGTTCACCTCGCCATCACGAGGTATTCCATACTTATAGAAACTTACTTCCACCTTAGCCTGCTCGCCCGTCTTATAGAGCCAGTCGGCATGGTCAGGCACGGTAAGCCAAAGATAATCACTGCGATAGGGATAGTTCTCCGCCTTCACACTTAACACACTCGTCATGTTCATCGCCAGGATAAACAGAAGCGATAGATAGATTGTCCTTAATCTGTTCATAATTTTATAGTTTGTTTTTTAATTATAATATTCAACTACCATAGCGCAAAAGTACAAAATTCCATTGAGATAACAAAACGATTTCAAGGATATTTTTGTTTAAGATACCATCAATAGGCATCTTGAACAAACAAATATCCTTCCCGATAGTTTTAAGCGCTGGCGGAAAACCAACATTCTCCAAGGAATCACAATAAGAAAAAGCTCGATCATCTTTTCTCTCCAACACTGGCGAGAAGTGCGAAGTGTCGGATGAAGCGAGAGATGGTTCATCAAATGAGTAGTGAAATTCTGAGGGTTGAGTCGATTACAGATGACAATGTGGAGTCAAATTGCTCCATGACCCGAAAATATTCCTCCAAAAGGAGTGAGTTTCTCAGATTTAATTTGTATCTTTGCCATGTCATATCAGAGTTTTGCTTGTTTTCTTTTCGCAACACTAAGATAAGTGAAAATTCTGACATGGCAAAATCCGGAGTAACTTTCTACTGCTCAGGTTCTTAAAACGTTTAATTAATAATAGTGTTGCGGAATTAATAGAATAACCAGAAATGAAATTGAAAAGACATCTACTGACAGCCGCCCTGACACTCTTTTGCCTATCGGCAGCTAACGCCCAACTGCTAAGAACAACAGTGGAGCAAGGGGAAATTGAAGGTGTGGAACATGAAGGATTCGCCTTATACAAGGGAATCCCATACGCTGAAGCACCAGTGGGCAACCTCAGATGGAAAGCCCCAGTGAGCAAGAAGCCTTGGAAGGGAGTATTCAAAGCAGATAAATGGGGAGACCGTCCACCACAGCCCATCGACCCTAACCAAAATGGTGGAGAGCTGGGCATGAGCGAGGACTGCCTATACCTCAGTGTGGAAACGCCAGCCAAGAGTAAGAATGACAAACTCCCTGTATTTGTGATGATTCATGGAGGAGCCTTTCTTACTGGCTCCTACAGTGGAACTCAGGAAAGCTTTGTCAAGGAAGGCATCATCTATTGCAGCATAGAATACCGCTTGGGAGCCTTGGGATTCATGGCACATCCAGAGCTGAGTAAGGAATCAGGCAAGAACATATCTGGCAACTATGGCATCCTTGATCAAGTGATGGCCTTAAAATGGATTCACGACAATATCGCTGCCTTCGGTGGAGACCCAGACAAGATTACCATTGCAGGAGAATCTGCCGGTGGTATCTCGGTAAGTATACTATGCGCCTCTCCCCTTGCAAAGGGACTATTCCGTGGTGCCATCAGCGAAAGCGGCGGTTCTTTCTGGCCAGTGGGTGAAGCAAGAAACGGCAACACCGCCATGCTCACAACTAAAGCAGCAGAGGCAAGCGGACTGGCACTTCAAAAGAAACTTAAAGTAAAGAACATTAAGCAACTCAGAAAAGTTCCTTTCATGGACATCGTGAAGAATACCGCCATGGAATCCTTCTGGCCTAATGTGGATGGCTACAGCATCACCGATGACCAGTATAAGCTCTATGAAAAGGGAAACTACAATGATGTAAATGTCATCATAGGAACCAACAGCGACGAAGGAAGTATGTTTAGCCGCCCTGTCAGTGTAAGTGACTATGAGAAAAGAATCCATGAGATATATGGAAGTTGGGCAGACCAGGTTCTCAGTCTCTATCCTGCCAAGACAGAGGAAGAAACCTACTTCGCCCAATCCGACATTTTCCGTGATGGCTCCTTTGCATGGGGAACGTATGCCTGGGCTAACCTGCAGAGCAAGACCGGCAAGGGCAAGGTGTATATGTATTACTTTGACCAAGACTCAGAGAACACCATCGTGAAAAGCCGCAAGGGAGGAGCCAGCCATGTGGCAGAGATGCCATTCATCTATGGCTATAAGTTTGGCTCTGGAAAGATGACCGAGACGGAGCAGCACATGGAACAAATCATGTCACGCTACTGGATTAACTTTACCAAGACCGGCAATCCAAATGGGAATAGCCTTCCTTTCTGGACTACCTACCAGGAAGGTAAACCAACGGTGATGATTATGAAGGAAGGCCTGCATTTGGGTCCTGTTCAAAATCAAAAGCAAATGGACTTCTTCGAGAAGTTCTTCAAGGAAAAAAGAAAATAATACGTCAAGTTCCAAGTGGCATTTCTCCCACTTGGAACTTTTTCAGTACCCTCCCTGGGCTAGGAGCTTCTGCCCTTTCAGGTAGGGTGTGTGGAGCTTACATGCGAAACTTGAGTAAAAACATCATAAAGCCCCAATACTATACCTAATTCTAAACTTTCTCCGTTATTACCAGCACATGGCTTTCATCGCTCAATGTGGTGGCAAAAATATAGGTTTCGCCACCATCCTTCAACTTCAATCGCTTGCGCAATTCTGCCACGGAAAGGGGGAAGTTGCGGGTGGCGATGTTTGCCTTGGTGATTCCTGACAGATGACGCTTCAACTCCTTCTTATTGAAAGAAGAGATGGCGATGATGCGGAAACTCCTACCTGGGAAAGCGGCGATAAGATCACGACTCACGAAGAGATGACTGTTCTTGGAAAGCATTCTGGCTCCATACCGCTTGGAAAGAACGTTGAAACAGCCGGCTTTCATCAGAGAGGCATTCGGCTCGTAAAGATACTGCATCTCTTCAAGAACTGGCTGAGCTATTCTGACAGAAGAAGACTCCATATCCAACTCGTCGCAGACGAAGGATTGTGCATCATTGACGCAATAAATGCGGAGATTCCCGGCATGTTTTACTTCTCCATCTGCCGATGAAACCTCCATTTCGCTCATATTTCGCGCTGAGAGCACTAAAAGGAGTTCCTTGCACTCATTATTCACGGAGATGATATGAACCTCTTTTACGCAGTTTAATTCACTTACCGCACGATGCCAGTCAAGCATCGGAGAGAGTTTGATGATAACGTAATCTGCCTTCGAAAGCATCTCTTCCTGCAAAACGGTGACATCGGGCGTGCAATCCTTCAAGGATACTACCTTGTTGCCCGCATCGTCTCTACGGGCAGGATCTATGAAGATTAGCTTAAGACCAAGGTTGGTCTTAAGTAATGACTGTGACTGCTCTCCTATTATGCCTAAAGATTCAGATGCTGCATCATCCTTCTTTGAAGCAAAAGAATGCAGAACCTCTATTCCGTCTCCATTCTTCACGATGGCGTTCTTCAAGCCCAACCGCCCAAAGTTTTCCTTCGCTGCTTCACAGAGATGAGTCTGACGCTCCACATACATCGACTTCACTCCCAATCGGGAAGCGATGTAAGAGAAGTCTACTCCGAAGCCACCAGTCAAGTCAACAAACCCGGTTTCTTCAGAAAAATCTCCTTCATGAGGTTCTTCTTTTATTTCATTAACATTCCCGTCTACTTCTGTTAATATCTGTTGCTTTTCGCAAGTAGCTTCATTTTTGGCGAATTCTGAATCAACTGCCCCTTTGCCCGCAAATTCGCAAATTTCAGAAAGATGAAGATTTGAGACGTTTTCGCTCTCCTTCTCCTTTTCTTCTCCGTTTTCGAATGATGAAGGAGACAAACCGAGTAGTCGGGCTGCGAGTTCTGCCTTATAAAGTGCCGTTTGCTCTGACGAACATTGCTCCATCGAAATATGAGGGGGATAGATAATGCCATCGATGCTTGCCCAACGGGGCAGTTTCACACGAGCCATCTTTCGCCCGCGAATCTGGTCGAGAGCGAAAGGCATATCTACCTCGGGATACTTGCTGCCGAGGAAAGCCAACTGGCGAACATCATCGTCCTGATGCTGGCGGATAAAATCGAGCGTTGCTTGGTTCATTATTTCTGTTGAGTGATTCGTCATTACATTACTTATTCTTAATAACCGCAAATTTACGATATTCTGATGAGATTACAAAATATTTCTCAGAATATCTGATAATTTATGTCGGGATGCACCAAAAACAGGATGCTCTCGGCTATAATCTACCCCTTTTCCTGGCTATATGATTCTAACAGCAGGCATAAATAAATTCATAACTATCGGAGATAGAACAACTGACTAGGAAAAACAGAAGGCTGGCAGAAGAAAAACAGCATACTGGCAAAAGGCAAACAGCCGACTAGCGCAACAGAGGCTAGTCGGCTGTTCCTGTATAACAGTTTGCCAAACATCCTTTCTCTTATTTCAAGAGAAGCACGGTTGGCAGGAATATCGCAATCAGCTCTTCACTCTTCACCTTTTCAGCATAAAGAACTGAAACACAAGACATTACATAGGTGAAGAGATTTTCGGCACTCTTCACCCACTCTTCACCACTCTTCACCTTTTACGATTTTGGGAAAGGTATAAACGCAGAGCCGCTTAGCTGTCAACAGCCTAAAAAGGTGAAGGGCGGGTGAAGAGTAAAAAAACACTCTTCACCCGCCCAACTTCCTATCCTTCAACCACTTACACCCAAAAGGTGAAGAGTGAAGAGTTGTTGGGAAAATTCTCTCGCATCCGTAAAGATGCAGAGAGAAAATTCCGGTGTCTCAAAAGAAACGATGGATTAGTCAGCCAACTTAGCCTTCAAGAACTCACGGTTCAAGCGAGCGATGTTAGCGATAGACTCGTTCTTAGGACAAACAGCCTCGCAAGCACGAGTGT
>OGNC01001062.1_pt1 | contig 14091 bp, 10 predicted proteins | sample 1573311 | NCBI WGS metagenome assembly OGNC01 (sample SAMEA2581889, study PRJEB24529) | metagenome | biome: Human gut stool | place: China | collected 2011
CCAGGAAAAGCACGACCTGCATGTTGGCGATTTCGAATCCCAGGTTGGTCGTCTTCAGCATGCTGCTGATCGCTTCCGTGATGGGCATATTCCGCGCCGAGAGCGAGACTTTTTGGGTCAGGTCTGTCTTTTTGGCGTCGTAAAAGAACGTATATCCGCTCGTTTTTTCGATGGTGCCGATGGCTTCGGAAAGGGGGATGCCGGAGAAACTGGCCGTGATCCTCTTCTCCGTTCCCCGGCCCTGGCCGAATGTTACCCCTCCCCACAAGACGAGCAGGAAGGTAACGAGGAAAAGTCTTGATTTCATATTTTTAAGGTTAAAGTTAGCGTTGCAGGAGGCTGGCTGCCGGCGTTTCCGACAGCTGCCTGATTGCAGATTCGATATGTTGCATTGTAGTTACAAACCCCGTTTTTTCGATATACGAAGACAGTTGTCTTCCGTAAAGCGGTATTCTATGGGATTCAGACGGGCCATGATCCGCATGACCTCTTCGACCGGTTCGTTGCCGAGGGTGAACGTATAGACGTATTCGGTCGCTATCGCGGGATCGACGCTTATCCGGATGTCGTACCACCGCGAAAGGTAATGGCTGATGTATTGCAGGTTCTTCTCCCGGAAGACCAGCTTGTCCTTCGACCAGCACCGTTCGAGTTCGACGTTTCCCTGGGAGATGGTGATGCATCCTGCGGAGTCGCAGTCGGCGATCTCGCCGGGAACCATGAAAAACTCTTTCCCGGCCCGATTCAGCGATACCGATCCTTCGATGAGGCCGACCACCGTTTTACCCGACACCTCGGTCGTGCGGACGTTGAACTCCGTGCCGTGTACGGCAACCGTCAGGTCCCCGGTCTCCACGATGAAACGTCGCTTTTCGTCCTTCGCCACGTTGAAGAACGCCTCGCCCGACAATCGTACCACCCGTTCGCCGCTTCCGATTCCGGTGTTCAGTGTGAGCGTCGTGTTGTTGCGCATGAAGATTCTGGTTCCGTCGGACAACAGGATTTCAGATTTCCCGCGGATCGTGGAGTACTGCTGTATACGGAGCTCCTCTTCCGCTGCAGACCCGCCGGCGAGCTGCGACAGCACGTGACCGCCTGCGACGAGACAGACGGCGGCTGCTGCTGCAACGGCCCAACGGAGCAGTTTCCCGGAGCGTCCGGCCGACAGCCGGGGTTCCGATGCTTTCTTCGCAGTCACACCGATGGTCCGGGCAGAGAGTTCGCGCCAGCCCTTTTCGATATCCGGTTCGTAGGCCGCCTGCCGTGAAATGCCTTCCCACAACCCGGTCAGCTCGCGGTAGATGCGTGCGTTGGAGTCGCTGGCAAGCCAGGCTTCGAGACGGGCCTCCTGCCCGGGGGTGGAGGTTCGTTTCAGACGGGCGATTATTTCATCCCAAGGTATGTCTTTACCGATACTCATCTTATCCATAATATACAAGTAGGGCACGAAAAACAGGTGCAACCCTTACGCAAAAAGCCGCAGGTTTCAAAAAAACATCCATAAAATGACCATCTTATCCGTTATGTAACTGCGAATCGTTTTGAGCGCTTTGGTGATCTGTGCCTCGACCGTCTTTACCGAAATGTTCAGTGGTTCGGCGATCTCGCGGTTGGACATCTCCTCGTTGCGGCTCTTCAGGAACACGTCCCGGCATTTGTCGGGCAGGGACAGGATGGCCTCTTCGATGAAATGGTTCAACTCTTCGACCTCCATGTCGCGGTTCTCCTCGCTGCACAGTTCGACCATCACGTCGCTTAGGTAGACCGAAGGGTCGTTGTCGCGAAGGTAATTGATGCACCGGTTCCTCACCGATCGGAACAGATAAGCGCACAACGAACTTTTGATTCCGATTCGCGTCCTGTTTTCCCAAATGTAGATGAAGACGTTCATCACCACCTCTTCCGCCGATTGTTCGGATTTCAGGATCAGTCTCGCATACCGGCACAAAGGGACATAATAGCTCTCGAAAAGGAGGCTGAATGCTTTTTCGTCATCCTTTTTAAGCAGTTCAAGCAATAGGCGATCGTTGAACTCTTTCAAAACATTCGGGTATTCGGATTCGTGAATATCATCGTTTCGCTTTCCGTCCAGGCGGAGGGTAACGATACAAATATATTAAAATTTTCATTCCGTCGTTCTCCGGAATACAAACAGGGCAAAACAGTCCACGGGCGCACTGCACCTGCACCCGTGGACGTTTGCTTACCGGACGCAGGCGCCCATTTGCTTGCCCGAACGGTTTGCCCCCGTCTGGTCTTTGGTGACAAGGGCGGCGTCGGCCGTGGGTACGAGCGTATCCTTCACCAATGCGCTCAGTTCGCTGGCGCTCATACCGCCCGTGACTGCCGGATTGTCCGAACCGATCAGGGCGATCGTGCTGGTGTAGCCGCCGTTATTTCCGAAGCTGCCGAACATCGTCGCTGCATCGAACGACACTCCCTCGGCGATGCTTCCGCCGGCGTTGTAAACCGCCGTGCCGACCACCGAATTGCGGATTACGGCCCTGGCAGCCGATTCGTTGTCGTAGCCGACATCTTCCATACCGGCTGTCGTGGCGATATTTCCGGCGATGACCGAGTTGTAAATTCGCACTTTCGCGTCGGCCGTGCGTATCTGGATACCGCCGCCCATGCTCTTTCCTTCGTTCTTATGGATGGTGCAGTTGATGACGTCGAGGTCGCCCGAGTTTACATTCAGGGCGCCGCCCCGCTGACCGCCGACAACCTTGTTCTCGTAAAAGGTACAGTTCACGAAGGCCGCTTTGGCAGTCCACAAGCAGTAGTATCCGGCGGCGTCACGGTTGTCCCCGAGGACTCCGGCGCTGTTCTTGTTGAATGTACAGTTGAAAGCGTAGGTTTCGGCCGTGATGCCACCGCCGCCTGCCGCCTGGATGGCCGCGCTGTTACCGCCCGACTGGTTGTTCTCGAACGTACAGTCGTACAGACAGAGCACCGAACAGTCGTTGCAGATACCGGCGGCGGGAGCTCCGGCGCCGTTCGTTTTGTTGTCCCGGATCTGGCAGCGGATGAATTTCGCCTCTTTAGCCTTTTTGAGGTATACGCCGCCGCCGTCGTGGGTCTCGGCCGTGTTGTTGGCAATGACGCAGTCTTCCAGTTCGGCCCGGGTGGCTCCTTGCACGACGAGTCCGCCGCCGTTGCGGGTCTGGCAGGCTTCTCCGTTGACCGTGGGACCGGCTTTGGCCACCGCGATGCCGTCCTGAATGTAAAGACCTTTGACCTTCACCGATTTGCCTTCTTCAAGCGGAGCGCTGATCACCATGACGTGATAGGCGTTCGCGGTTTCCGAGAGTTTGCCACTAAGGATAGTCTTGTTGAGTGCCGGATCGGCAACCGCACCCTCCTCCGGAGCGACCGGATAGCCGCCTATGAGGGTGATGTTCTTGTTGATCTCGAAGGTCTTGTTGCAGTCGTCGCCGGAGGTTTCGGTACTTGTCAGGAACTTGGTCGGGGTGTAGGTCCCGGCCGCAATGTGAATCTCCTCACCGGCAACAGCCTCCCCAAGCGCCCATTCGAGGGTCGTGGGTTCGTCCCAATAGAGGCCCGAATTGTCGGTGGAGCCGTTTCCGGTCACATAGAATTTTCGTTCGCCGGCTGGGGCTTCGGTCCCGGCTGCCTGAGTGATCGTGATCTCCCGGGCGTTCTCTTCGTCGATCCATACCACGACGACGGCGCTGCGTTTTTCCTGCGTACGGTTCTTTTCAACGGTGATGACCATCGTGGCGTTGCCGATGCCCCACGAAGGGCTCACCTTGATGAAATCCTTGTTTGCCTGCGCCTCCCAGGGCGCTTTGGTCTTGATCTCGATGTCGTGTGTTTCGGCCGTTGCACCCGCTTCAATGGTCAGGGGGCTGACGGTGAGCCCGTCACCGGCTGCGGGACCATCGCCCGTGTCGCTGTCGGAGCAGGAGAGCATGAGTGCGGCCGAAAGTCCCAGAAGGATTGTTCCCAGTTTTCTGAAGTTCATAAAAGTTTCGTGTTAAAGGTTTGATTTGCGTCGGGACGAACGATCGTTCAGTCATCCCGTCCCGGCGGCTGTCGTGATGGTTATTTTACGGGGCGGCAGATGCGTCCGTCCCGGAGTGCGGAAGTTTCGGAATCGTATTGCGGTTCTACATAGGCTCGAAGTTTTCAGATTCGTTTCATTCGGTTCAGGATAGTTTCTGCACGGCCGTTGCAGTTGCGCAAATGTCGGCAGCACCGTGTTTCAGGCGGCGATGCGGGACATCTGTTTCGTTGAAATGACACGAAAAATATCCACCACCCTTACGCCCGGAAAATAAATTTGTCAATTTCCCGGTTTCCCTTTGCCGTATCGCAATTAATCCTTATCATTGCACCGTCATCGGTTCAGGACTGGCCGTTCATCTGCGCAGACAGCTTCCGGCAACGGGATTTCCGTCTTCCGTAAACTTAATCATGTACAGAGATGAAAAAACCGATCACAACAATCATTTTCGTATTATTTTCGATCCTCTTCGGCGGCTGTTCTGCCGGCTGTGACCATACGCAGGAACGCCGGGCGGGACAGTCCGACGTCATTGCCCTCGCGTGCGATCCGATCCCTGTCGTCCGGGTCGGGTTCATCGGGCTGGGCATGCGCGGCCCCGGGGCTGTGGAACGCTTCACGCACCTCGACGGCGTCGAGATCAAAGCCCTGTGCGACCTTTATCCCGAGCGCGTGGACAGCGCGCAGGCGATTCTCGTGCGCCGCGGATTTCCCGAGGCGGCTCCGTACAGCGGCGAGGAGGGCTGGAAACAGCTTTGCGAGCGTGACGACATCGACCTGGTGTACATCGTGACCCCGTGGCAGCTGCACGTCCCGATGGCCGTTTACGCCATGGAGCACGGCAAGCACGTCGCTGTCGAAGTTCCCGCCGCCACGTCGCTCGAAGAGTGCTGGCAACTGGTGAACACCGCCGAGAAGACGCAGCGGCACTGCATGATGCTCGAAAACTGCGTTTACGATTTCTTCGAGCTGACGACGCTCAACATGGCCCGGCAGGGACTGTTCGGGGACATTCTCCATGTCGAAGGTGCGTATATCCACGACCTCGACGCTTTCTGGGACTACTATCAGGACAGCTGGCGTCTGAAATTCAACCGGGATCACCGCGGCGACGTCTACGCCACGCACGGCCTCGGTCCCGCCTGCCAGCTGCTCGACATCCACCGCGGCGACAAGATGAACTGCCTGGTGGCGATGGACACCCGCTCGGTCAACGGGCTGAAACTCGCCCGCGAGAAGCTGGGCGCTGAAGAATTCGCCAACGCCGACCATACGACGACGCTGATCAAGACCGAGAAGGGCCGTACGATCCTGCTCGAACACAATGTCTACACGCCCCGTCCGTACAGCCGCATGTACCAGCTGACCGGCACGAAGGGATTCGCCAACAAATACCCCGTTCAGGGCTATGCCTTCAACCCCGACCAGCTTGCGGATTCGGGCGTGCCCGACCACGAGAACCTGAACGCCCACCGTTTCGTGTCGAAGGAGGTGCGTGAGGCGCTGATGGCGCGGTACAAGGACCCGATCGTCCTCGACATCGAGGCCAAGGCCCGCGAGGTCGGCGGTCACGGCGGCATGGACTTCATCATGGACTACCGGCTGGTCTATTGCCTGCAACATGGCCTGCCGCTGGATCAGGATGTCTACGATGCGGCCGAATGGTCGTGCATCGGCGCTCTTACGGCGATGTCGCTCGAACACAACAGCGTCCCGGTGGCCGTTCCCGACTTCACGCGCGGCGACTGGAACAAGACCGACGGTTACCGGCACGCGATGCTGGTGCAGTGATCCGGAGACCGTATGGACGAAAAGACGGCCCGGTCAACCGGGATTGACGCTGCGGGCGCAGGAATGTGAAAAGCGGCAGACCTCTGTGGTCTGCCGCTTTTTCCTTATAGGTTGTGGCCGTGTTTTTGCACGTGCCGGTCGAGCCTCACCGCCGGATTCCTCCCCGCGAAAGCACCTCCTCGAAGTAGGCGATGGTTTTTAGGAGACCGTCCCGCAGCTGGATTTTCGGCTCCCAGCCGCCGAGCATGTTGCGGGCGAGCGAGATGTCGGGCTGCCGCTGCTGGGGATCGTCGGCGGGCAGGGGCAGGTGGACGATCTTCGATTTCGAACCCGTCAGGGAGATCACCTCGCGGGCCAGTTCGGCGATGGTGAATTCGTTCGGGTTGCCGATGTTCACCGGACCGGTGAAGTCGTCGGGCGTGTCGTCCATCATGCGCACCATGCCTTCGATCAGGTCGTCGATGTACTGGAACGAACGGCTCTGTCCGCCGTCGCCGTAGATCGTGATATTGTCGCCCCGCAGCGCCTGGACGATGAAATTCGAGACCACGCGGCCGTCGTTGATGTCCATTTTCGGACCGTAGGTGTTGAATATGCGGATAATCTTCACGGGAATGCCGTGTTCGCGGTAGTAGCTCATAAAGAGCGACTCGGCGCAGCGTTTGCCCTCGTCGTAGCACGAGCGGATGCCCAGCGGGTTGACGTGGCCCCAGTAATCCTCGCGCTGGGGGTGGATCAGCGGGTCGCCGTAGATCTCCTCGATCTCGGCCATGTAGGGATAGACGATGTCGTGGCGGATGATCTCGAAATTGGGGTGCGACAACAAGTGTCGGATGTTGCTTTTGTGACCGGTGAAATAGTTGTCGATGCAGATGATGTCGTTACCTTCCGCGAGCAGCCTTTCGCACAGATGGGAGCCGATCGTATCGCAGGGCTGCATTCCCGAAGGGGTGATGTGCTTCAGCTGCTTCGCCAGCGAGAACGGCGTCATGCTGCCCGCGCCGCCCGATTCGTTGCAGACGTGGAGACCCCGTGCGATCGACTACCGGGTGATGTGCGACAGCCTGAACAGGGTGGGCGGCATGCTCAACCGCTACGACATCCGGCGCAACATCGACCTGATCCGTTCGCTTTATCCCCAGGTGGAGAACATCGCTCTGGTGACCGACAATACCTACGGCGGCATTTCGTTGCAGGCGCTCGTGCGCGCGGAGTGGGAGAACTACCCCGACCTGAATCTCGTGCTGGTGGACAGCCGCGAGGGGGAGGAGACGGCGTTCCGGACCTATGCGACGCTGCCGCCCCGTTCGGCCGTGATGCTCGGCACGTGGCGCGTAGGCAGCGACGGCGAATACTTCATGCAGCGGTCGCTGAACGATCTGGTGCAGAACAACCCCCGCGTTCCGGTCTTCTCGGTGACCGGTACGGGCATCGGCGACACGGCGATCGGCGGTTACGTGCCCGAATACGAGAACGGCGCGGAGGTCATTGCGAACCAGATCCGGAAATATTACGACACGGACGACATCGAAGACGCTCATTTCCATACGAGCAAAAGTCTCTATCTGTTCGATTCGCGCAAGCTCAAGGAGTGGAAAATCGCTGAATACGCCCTGCCCAAGGGCAGCGTCATCGAGGATACGATGGCGGCCAAGCTGTCGAAATACTCCCACTACATCGAACTGCTGGTGGCGGGCATCCTGCTGCTGGTGCTGCTGCTCTTCGTGACGTGGCTGCTGTTGCGCATGCGGCGGCTCAAGCTCACGCTTGAGGAGCGCGAGGGCCAGCTGGTCGTCGCCCGGGAGAAGGCCGAGGAGTCGGACATGCTCAAGTCGGCGTTCCTGGCCAACATGAGCCACGAAATCCGCACGCCGCTCAACGCCATCGTGGGCTTCTCTTCGCTGATGCAGAGCGAGGAGCTTTCGCAGGAGGAGCGCGCCGAGTACTGCGCCATCGTGGTCAGCAACTCCGAGATGCTGCTCACGCTGCTGAACGACATCCTCGACATTTCGTCGCTCGAGTGCGGCAAGATCAGGTTCAACTACGCTTCGGAGGATATCGTGCAGATTTGTCAGCACGTGATGATGACCACGGCCCATACGCGGCAGAGAGGGGTTGAGGGGCGTTTCGCGTGTCCCGTCGGATCGTTCATGCTCACCACCGACGCCCACCGTCTTTCGCAAATCCTGATCAACCTGCTGACCAACGCCGGCAAGTTCACCTCCGAGGGCAGCATCACGCTGGGGGTGGAGATCGACGAGGAGCGGGGCGAGGTGCTTTTCTCGGTGGCCGACACCGGACCGGGCATTCCGCCCGACAAGCAGGATCTGGTTTTCAACCGCTTCGAGAAGCTCGACGGCAACAAGAAGAAGGGCACGGGGCTGGGCCTTGCCATCTGCCGCCAGATCGCCATGATCGTCGGGGGCCGCATCTGGGTCGATTCCGCTTACACGGGCGGCGCGCGTTTCGTCTTCGCGCATCCCATCGGTATCGACCCCGGTGGAGAGAACCGCGAGGGGGGGATTTCTACCCTCTGAACAGCGTAAGTCCCTCTTTGTGAACGATGCCGGTCAACTGGTCCCCGAAGGGAAATAAGACGCGGAGAAAGGCTCCTTCGCGCCGGGTCACCTCTTTTTCGTCCCCCATTTGGGCTTTATGCCGATGAAGAATTCGGCGTTCATGCGCGGCATGGGCCGGGAGAGCACCGAGAGGTACTCCTCGTTGAACAGGTTGTTGACCGTGCCTTTGAGCGTCAGGTCCGCCCACCGGAGCGAGAGACCCTTTTCGAGCGAGAGGTTGCTCATCAGATAGGGCGTAAGGCGTCCGGTGAGCGTGATGTCGTTGCTCGACATGGTGTAGCGTTCGCTGTAATAGCAGAACTGATAGAGCAGGCCCCAGCTGCGCCAGGAGAGCCTTCCGGTCGCCGTGGCCGAATATTCCGGTTCGTAGGGCAGCTGTTTGCCGACCGACCGGTCGGCCGGGGACATCGGCTCCCCCTCGTTGATCGACGGCGCCCATGAGAAGGTGCCGTTCAGGTTGATTTTCAGTTCCCTGGTGAGCGATGCGGCCAGGTCGGCCCGGATCTCCACGCCGTAGGCGTGGACCTTTTTGATGTTCACCGGCGAGAAAAATCCCTTTGCCGTCGGCAGCCACAGAATCCAGTCGTCGATGTGCTGGTCGTACCACGACGCCGACCCCGACAGCGTGCACGCGCCCTCCTTTCCCACGGCGAACGACAGTCCGGCTTCGTAAGCGATGCCCTTTTCGCTGTTCAGGCCGGGGTTGCCGCCCGGCAGGAAGTAGAGGTCGTTGAGCGTCGGGAAGCGGTAGTTGCGCGAGACGGAGGCCTTCGCCACGACGTTGCCGCGCCTGGAAAGCAGGCAGTCGGCGAAGAAGGCAGGGATGACCGGCGACCAGGAGGTTCCGTACATGGCTTCGCGCACGACGACCGACAAGCCCAGCCGCTCCGTGGGGCGCCACTTGGCCGACAGGGAGCCGTCGAGTTCGATGCGTCCCTTGTCATAGCCGACGACGGCCTTGTCGCCCTGCTGGCGGATGATGTTCTTGTCGGCGCTTTCGACGAAGTGCTGGTGTGCCGACAGTCCGGCCGTGAAGAACCATTTGCCGCCGACGGAATACTCCCCGTCGGCCTGCCCGTAGAGGGTGTTGATCCTGCTCCGCGAACGGGTCATGGCCTCCAGGATGCCGTTGCCCTTGTCGCGCCGGTAGTCGTAGGCCGTCCACGAATGCACGTATCCGGCTTTCGCCGCCGCCTTCCAGTTCCGGCGGTAGTGGTCCCACGAGAGGACGCTGCGCAGGGTGTGTTCGCGCTGGCGGTTTTCGAACTGCGTGTCGTCGGCGTAGTCGGTCGTCAGCAGGGGCAGTTCCCGGTTGGAATTGATGTACCAGGCGTTCAGCCCGAAGCGGTCGCCTTTCCCGGTGTTGTAGTAGACCTCCTGCAACACGTGCACGTCGTCGAACGCGCCGCTCTTGTTGCGTTCGGTGGGATAGTACGACCCGACGATGTTCATCTCGTCGTCGTAGATGTTCTCCTTCTTGTCGCGGTTGCGGTACTTGTAGTCGTTGGCCGAGGACTGGTAGACGGCGCGGGTTGATACCTGCCAGCGCTCGTCGCCCCATGTCAGGCGCAGGAATTCGTCGAAAGTACGGAACATGCCGATGCCCTGGATATATTGCAGCCCGAATCCGTCGGCCGCCGCCGGCGCAGTCGAGAGCTTCACCAGTCCGCCCAGTCCGCCGCCCGTCTCGCTGACCGACGAGGTTCCGTGGAGCAGCGAGGCGTCGTCGATGAAATAGGAGGGGATCATCGAAAAGTCGGTCATGCCCAGCATCGGGTTGTTGATGCGCATGCCGTTCCACGTCACCTGCGTATGCGACGGACCCGTGCCGCGGAACGATACCGTGGAGAGGGTCGCGCGGCCGTACTGCTTGACGAAAACCGGTGTGTTGAACGTCAGCGCGTCGGCCATCGAGAGGGCGATGTTCTCCTTGAGGATCGCCGAGTCGAGTTTCGTCTCCTCGACGCCGATGCTTTTCATCGGACGCCGGCCCCAGACCGGAACCTCCCGGATGGCGATGGCGCCTTTCCCGCGCCACTCCCCCGCGCCGGCGTTCTGCGGGGTTTCCGGCACGTCGGACGGCGCCGGCTCGCCCTGCGCCCGCAGCAGCGCCGGAAACAGCAGCATCCAAAGAAACAAGGCGGTTGTTTTCATGCTCTCCGGTTATTTCCAGCAAAACGCTCCGGGCGCGACGCCCACGTGAAATTCGTCGACAGGCTCGCCCTTGGCCGTATAGCGGTAGACGACTCCCTGCTGCTGGTAGTCGACGGCGTCGGCAACGTACACGTCGCCGTTGGCCGGATCGACCGTCAGTCCGTAATATTTGGTCTCCCTGTATTCGAGGAACGGGCGCACCGGAAGCTGCTCCCCGGCGACGGGCATGCGCCAGACGTCCCGGTCGATCCAGTAGAGCGTGTCGCGCGTGCCGTTGAGCTGCATCTCCGACGGGGAGTCCCCCTTCCGGAACCGGAACTGCTTCTCCACGGAGAACGTTTCGGCGTCGATGCGGTACAGCGACGGGGCTTCATATCCGTAGGGGCTGCCCTCGTAGCCGCCGTCGGTGACGGTCCACAGCTTGTTGTTCCGGTCCATCGCCAGCGACGCGGGCTGGATGCCGACGGTCAGCTGACCGACGACCCGGTCGGTCTCGGTGTCGATTTTGAGGATACGGTTCTGGTAGGACCAGCAGTTCACGAAGACGTATTTGCCGTACTGCACCATCTGCTCCGTGGAGCCGGATTCCGCCGTCATGTCCGGGCACTCGATATACCCCGTGATTTCGTAGCGTTTGGGGTTGACGATGAAGATGCGGTTGTCCCAGATCTGCGTGACGTAGGCCTTTTCGTCCGAAACGAAATGGATGTACCGCGGCGAGGTGAGGTTGGTGATGCGTCCCACCTCGCGGAAGGTGTCGGGGTCGACGGCGAAAACGACATGCGAATTGTTCACCGCGATCCATCCCACGCCGTTGTGCAGGGTCATCGACTGCGCCACGTCGCCCAGCTTGAAGGCGTTGGCCCGGTGGAAAACTTCGTTTTCGACGGTTTTCGTTTCCGGGTCGTAATACGACAGCGTGGCGTTTCCGTACTGGAACATGCCCTCGTTGACGATGAACAGCCCCCGTTCCGTCGCCGAGAAATCCTCCGTGCGGCCGTAGTCCCACTTCATGCAGCCGCCGAGGGCGGAGAGGCATAAAGCCGCGGGCAGAATCTGTCGTAAGAATCGTTTCATGCGTTGCGGTCGGGAATGGGGTTATCGGTTGAGGTTCTCGTCGATGGCCATTCCGGCGACTTCGGTCGAGAGTTCGCCCAGTCCTCCGGCGCTGCCGTTGATGGCGCTCTGCACCTTGATGAAATCAATGTAGCGCAATCCGGCGGGCTGTCCGTCGGGCGTCATGGCGTTGCTGATCTTGAACCAGGTCTTGCCGGTTTTGGACGAAGATTCCAGATTGTCGCTGCCCGCGTTGTCGACGTACCCCCATTCGAACGAGTTGTTCGACCAGTCTCCGCCTGGGGTCTGCGTGGTGTTCTGCCGCAGGCCCGTGCCGTAATAGGTATGGGACTCCTCTTCGAGCCACAGGGGATAGTAGTAGTTCTGCGCATGGAACTGTCCCAGATAGGCTACCTGCCCGCTCCGGCCCAGATTGTCGGTCCATTTCACCCCCTGGCGAGGCCCGGCGGGTCTGTAATAGGTCACCGCATACTCCTGGACGGTCCATTCGCCGCCCGTTTCGCTGCCCCGGAGTTCGTACCATTCGTCGTCGGGCTTGCCGTTGCCGTTGACATCCTGCATCACCCACACGACGCCCGGCTCGTTGCTCCCTTCGAACTGGTTGCCGGGGATCGAAAAGTCGTATCCGCCCTTGTTCTCCACGCTGTGGTCGAAGGCGAGGATCACGTAGCCGCCGAAGTTGCCGAGCGAGACGAACTCACCCTTTTTCAGCCGGTTCTCGGCGTAGAGACGGGCCTCCTCGAAGCTCTTCTGGCCGGTGTATCCGGCCATGCCCGTTTCGTTGACGAACTGTCCGGGCGCGGGCAGGAATTCGAGCACCCGGTTCGACGCGGGCTGTCCCGTCGTCGTGATGACGCGCTCCGATTCGCGTTCGTAGCAGGTCACCCGGAGCGTTTTTTCGGTGATTCGCTTCGACGATGCGCGCGTGATGTGGCGCGAGAGGGGTGCGGCCGGGCTTTCGTCCGTGTCCGTCACCCGGAAGGTGACTTCGTATTCGCCCTCCTTCTCCGGCGTGAAGGCGAACATGCGTTGGGTTGCGTCCTCCTGCAAGACGCCGTTCACGTACCATGCATATTCCGGCCCGACGGCGTCGCTCACCTGCGGCCGCAGGAACAGCGTCCGTCCGAGCGATACGCTCCGCACCAGCGGGTCGGCCAGGTAGGAGGAGGGGATGAACGCGATGCGGACCGGAATGACGTCCACGACGTGCACGGCAACCGTTTTCTCGGCCGTGCCGTCCTCGTTGGTCACCGTCAGCCGCAGGGAGCAGTCTCCCGGTTGGGTGCGCATGAAGATGTAGTCCTTTTCGGTGGAGACCGGTACGGACGAGTCGTCCAGATACCATTCGTAACGGGCGTTTTCGCCGTTCTGCACCTCCGGTGCGAACGTGTATTCCCGTCCCGTGAGCACGTATAGCCCCGTCTGCGGCACGATGAGCGAGATGACGGGGGGAGCGAGCCGGTTCACGTCGATGCGCGCCTCCTTCTCGTCGTATCCCGCCCGGTTTTCGACCCGCAGGGTCACATAGACGCGGCCTTCCTCGTTGAACACGTATTCGAACACGCGCGCCGTGGAAACGACCTCGTCGTCGATCGTCCAGCTGTAAGCGGCCTCTCCCTCGTTTTCCACGGTCGGCGTGATCGTCACCGCGCGGCCGATCTTGGCCGCGTAGACGCCTGTCTCGCTGTCGAGGGTGATTCGGGGTTTGCTGTCCGGCAGCGTAATCTCTCCGTCCTTGTTGCAGGCTGCGGCCGCCAGCGCTACCGAGAGCAGCGCCGGTATCGCCGTCCGTCCGGCATGACTGAAAAAACAGCTCATATCCTCTTCGTTTAAATCGTTCAACCAATCTTTGCGGATGTTCCGGAGATCCGCATTCGTGCCGTGCGCACGGCATGCGTCCGGCCGGAATTTCGCAGTAGCCTGATTTTACATTCGGGGATATGCCGGAAACCGTTTTTCCTGCCGATCACGATCCATTTCCCCCTGGATTGTAAAACCATTGCAGCGGCAGGTCTTCTGACTCGTTCCGGTCCCGACGCCTTCCCGGTCGCGTGAAAACCAGTGGCAAGAGATTGTCGGGGTCTGATGTGCCGCTTCGGCGGCAGGAACTTACAGCAGAGGGAACTGTTGCCGATTTTCACGGCATTCCCTTTTAATCGCCCGGGGCCGGGGGCCTCGTTCGGCGAACCGTTGCGCAGCAAAGGTATGGAAAAAAGATGAAAAAGAAGACGCGCCGGTCGAATTTTATGCCGGCGGCCTGCCGAAGGTCCCGCCGCCCGGGGTTCATTTCCGGTCGTTTCCGGGGACGGAACAGCTGCGCCGGCCGGGAGGCGGACGCCTGCGCGCAGTTGCTCTCTCCTGACGCCTGAAAACGAAAAAGTCTTACATGTCGTTGACACATAAGACTTTTTGCAGTGGACGACGTAATCCGTTCCTTCTCTCTCACGCCTCCTGGAGCTGAAT
>OGNC01001066.1_pt1 | contig 14039 bp, 9 predicted proteins | sample 1573311 | NCBI WGS metagenome assembly OGNC01 (sample SAMEA2581889, study PRJEB24529) | metagenome | biome: Human gut stool | place: China | collected 2011
TTCAGAGATAAGGGTGGAAAGGATGTACTTCTTTTCATTGATAATATCTACAGATTTACCCAGGCTGGTTCAGAGGTTTCAGCACTTCTTGGACGTATGCCTTCAGCCGTTGGTTATCAGCCAACATTACAGACAGAGATGGGTGCTCTTCAGGAGAGAATCACATCTACTAAGAACGGATCTATTACATCTGTTCAGGCTGTATATGTACCAGCCGATGACCTTACTGACCCGGCTCCGGCTACAACATTTGCACATCTGGATGCTACTACAGTTCTTTCAAGATCAATCGTTGAGCTTGGTATCTATCCAGCCGTTGACCCGTTAGAGTCTACATCAAGAATTCTTGATCCAAGAATTGTTGGTGAGGAGCATTACAAGGTTGCAAGATCAGTTCAGGAAATCTTACAGAAATACAAAGAATTACAGGATATCATCGCTATCCTTGGTATGGACGAGCTTTCAGAGGATGATAAGCTTGTTGTTTCAAGAGCAAGAAAGGTTCAGAGATTCTTATCACAGCCATTCTTCGTTGCAGGACAGTTTACTGGTCTTGAAGGAAGATATGTTCCTGTAAGTGAGACTATTCAGGGCTTCAAGGAAATTATCGAAGGAAAGTATGATGACATTCCAGAGAGTTACTTCCTTAACTGTGGTGGAATTGATGATGTTTTAGCTAAGGTAGAGAAGTAGAAAAGAGGTTGTAATGGCAGATTTACAGACAATAAAGCTTCTGGTTAATACGCCGGACAGAGTTTTCTACCATGATGACGCTACATTTGTTGAACTTTCTACCAGTGAAGGCGATATAGGTGTTTATCCGGGACATATTCCGCTTACTGCAGTTGTTGTTCCTTGTGTTCTTAGCATACACAATGGTAATGATGTAAAGAAAGCTGCGGTACACGGTGGAATTATAGAGATTCTCAAGGATAAGATAACTATTCTTGCTGAGGTGGCAGAATGGTCAGATGAAATCGATGTAGAAAGAGCTAATGAGGCGAGACTGCGAGCTGAAAAGAGACTTGCCAGCCATGATTCTAATCTGGATATGGTAAGAGCAGAGGCAGCGCTTAAGAGATCACTTGCGAGAATTAAGGCTGTTAATTAAATAATATGTATAAACCTTCCATTATCTGGGAATATTTCAGGTGATGGGAGGTTTTTTATATGGTAAAGATATATAGATTTCAGAGGCTGATGATAGCAGCCGCAGTAATTATATGGGCAGTATTTGCCGGCAGACTTGTATACAAGGGCATAAAGGGTGAGACAATGGATGTTGTAGATACATTTTGTGAAAATGTGTACTATGATATAAGTGCCGACATATCAGCGACAGGAAAGCTTGACAATGGAATGTCGGATACTGCAAAGAAACTTATGATGACACAGATGGCAAAGGCTCTGGGGCTTAACAGATATAATATAACGGAGGATGAAACAGGAATATATCTTACACAGCAATCAGTTAATGGCAGCGCAGATATATCAATAAAAAAGAGCAGTACAGGAGAATATTTTATAACTGATATAGAACTGTATAAGGGATTTGAGAGCACTTCAGATTATGAAAAGCTGATGAAACAGGTGTTAGAGGAATATGGAATAGATACTCATGTAACAGTCAGCATGAAAGGAAGCATTGCTGGGGATATGTCACAGTATGATAAGAGCGAGGTCAGCGGCAGAATGCTTAAGATGCTGGGTGCAAAGACTGTGACTACGGGACAGATACAGGATTCATATGTTGTGTATGCTTACGCTAAAAGCGTTAAGGATTCTGTAAGCATAGGAAAGAACAAGATAAATGTTAATATAACAATGAATTATGACGAGATAAGGGGAGTGACGGATATACAGCTTTCAACACCGATATATAATGAGGATTTCTGATGATGATTTTTAAGGCATAAAACTTGCTATTGAGGTTTTTGTCTAAAGAGATTAAAATAACCATGTATATCCAGAGGATAAATCAAGAAAAGATGAGGCAGATATGGAATTAAATGAGCTTTTAGATAAATGTATTAATGACAGGCTTATTGATCTTACAATAAGCGGACAGAAGGTAAAGAATGAAGAAGGTGTGATGAGGGTTAAGATTCGTCCGGTCCGGCTTAAGGATGAGATAAAGTATCAGGCATCAGAATTCGTGGGAAGAAAAGTGCTTCACACCAATTATTCAGAAGAAGAGATTAGGACAAGAATTACAGAATATATGGAGAACACATTTAAACAGGCGCAGTTTAATATGACAGATGCGACTGCCACGGTGCTTAGTTCAAAGAAGGGCGCATGTACCTGTAAGTATAAAAGGCTTGCACAGATAAAGAGTCAGAAGGATATGTCACACAACAGAACCAAGACATATATTCTTAAAGAGGGCGAGAAGGTGGATTTTCTTGTTGATCTTGGAGTTATGACTAAAGAGGGGGCAATTGTAAGAACAAGATATGATAAGTTCAGGCAGATTAACAGATTCCTTGAATTTATAGAGGATATTCTGCCACAGTTAGATAAGGATAAAGAACAGACAATAATTGATTTTGGATGTGGAAAATCATATCTTACATTTGCAATGTATTATTATCTCAAGGTACTTAAGGGATACAATATCAGGATAATCGGGCTGGATTTAAAGAAAGATGTTATTGAGCATTGCAACCAGTTAAGAACGAAATATGGTTATGAGAGACTCAATTTCTATGAAGGAGATATTGCTTCTTACAAGGGTGTTGAGTCTGTAGATATGGTTGTAACACTTCATGCATGTGATACGGCTACAGATTATGCACTCGCCAAAGCAGTAAAATGGGGTGCGAAGGTTATACTTTCTGTGCCTTGCTGTCAGCATGAGGCAAACAGAACAATTGCAGATGAAACTCTTTCACCTGTCATGGATTATGGAATCTTAAAGGAAAGATTTGCAGCAATAGCGACAGATGGTGCAAGGGCAAAGCTTTTAGAATCTAAGGGTTACCAGACACAGATACTCGAATTCATAGACATGGAGCATACACCAAAGAATCTGCTTATAAGAGCTGTTAAGACTGGAAAGCCTGATGCAAAGGCTTATGGGGAAGTACAGAATATGAGCAGGGCGCTTAATATTGACCTTACGCTAAAGAAGCTTTTGGAGGATTAAATTGAAAAGAATCAGGAATTATAATCTATCAGGATCTAAGTATTTTATACTTGGAGTTATATTTTTAGTTACAGTTATCGTAACATTTATATCAATGAAATTCGAGCAGATAATGCCATCAGCTACTACAATGGCAGATGCTACACTTCCAACAGTTTCCATGAAAACTGATAATGGGGGAGAGTTTAATCTGCTTCATGGATATACTATGGAGATTGATTCAACTTTATTCTATGGTAATATTACCCCAGTGAATAAGGACAGGAAGCTGCCTGTTATTATTCATACATATGGGGAGCAGATAGAAGGTGTAGCTTACAGGATAAGAGCACTGGATGATAAGTCACTTATCGAGAATACAGAGGTCACTAATTATTCTGGAAGTGGAAGTACAATAGAAGGTGTCCTAAATATTAAGAATCTTATTGATACAGGAAAAGAGTATGCATTAGAGATTGTTTTAAAGACAGAAAAACATGATGAAATATACTACTATACTAGAATTATGTATGGTGGCGAGTATGATTTGCAGAAGAAGATTGATTTTGCTCTGGATTTTAATTCAGCTACATTTGACCAGAGCAGAAGCAAGGAAATTGCGGGATATCTTGAGACTTCGAGTATAGGGGATAATACTAACTATGGAAAGGTTAATATTAATAGTTCTATAAGTCAGGTAAATTGGGGAAATCTGGATCCATTTGTTGAAAGTGATATTATTCCGGAAATTATATCTATAACGGATGATGTAGCAATTATCAGGCTTGAATACAGAGTGGGTGCAGCTAATGATTATGACTCTAATGATACATACAGGGTTAGTGAGTACTATAGGATAAGGCAGACTGCAACCGGATTTTATCTTCTTAATTATGAAAGAGAAATGAATCAGGTGTTTGATGCTAAAAATGATCTTACATCTTCATCAAAGATAAACCTTGGAATTAATTCATCGACACAGGCTTTATGTGATTCAGACGAGAAAGGAATATATACATATTTCGTTAATCAGGGATCATTGTGGTGTTTTAATAGCAGCAATAAGGTGTTTACAAAGGTATTTTCTTTTGATGGAGCAGAAACGGATACCGTGCGGGAGTCTTATGATGCTCATACAATTAAGATTATCGATATACAGGAGAATGGTGATTGTACATTTATAGTTAAAGGATATATGAACAGGGGTGAGCACGAGGGGCAGACAGGCGTATCTCTGTGCAGATATTCGTATGCTGACAATGATGTTACAGAAAGGCTCTTTATACCACTTGCAGTTCCATATAATATTCTTTCGGAGAATGTGGGCGGTGTGGCATATGTATCATCAGATAAATTTTATATTCTTATAGATGATACATTATTTTCTGTAGACCTTGACAGTAAGGAGCTTATGATTGAGATAGATAATCTCAAGGATGGAACATATGCTGTTTCAGATAATGGTGATGCTATTGCATACAGTGTTTCAGGAGATATTTATAATACAGATACAATAAGAGTACTTAATATGAGTAATGACAGTGCTTTTGAGATAAAGGCGGAAGATGGTGATACACTGAGGGCACTTGGTTATATCCAGTCGGATTTTATATATGGTGTGGCGCATAAGTCAGATATAATATCTGCCCAGGATGGAAACAGCGTATATGCGATGTATAAGGTTGGCATTATTGATGTCGACTATAATACAATAAAAGAGTATGAGCAGCTGGGGATATATGTTTCAGGAACAGAGGTTGAGGGTATGCGTATTACCTTATCAAGAGTTGTTAAATCAGAGGATGGTTATACTTCAATAAGCATTGACCAGCTTATTAATAAGGATGAAAATGTAGCTGATAACAGCGTAGGTACTGAAACAATAAGCACAGATGCACGAAAACAGGAATTGTATATTGATCTAACAACTAAGGTGACTGATATAAATGTCAGCTTAAGGACTTCAGGTGAAATTATATTTAAGAATAATACTGAACTTCAGCTTGATGATACATTTGTATGGGAAGGCTTGTATTATGTGTATGGTTATGGAAGGTTTCAGGGCAGCAGAACAGGGCTTGGATCTGCAATAATTCTTGCAAACAACACATATGGAACTGTAATTGACAGTGATTCAAAGGTTGTGTGGAAAAGATATAGAAGCAGTCAGGCATCTGTGGATGGAGTTGCGGCTGTGTCAGCAGGAAATTCGCTTACCAGTGCTGTTCAGATGCTTTGTAATTATCTTGGTGGTGGTATCAATGCATATGAATATATGCAGCAGGGAGAATCTGCAGTTGATATTTTAAATAAGATAAATGGAGTTAAGGGAATAAGTGTTTCTGGTGTGTCATATGATGAAATGCTTAGCTGTGTTTCTAATGGAAATCCTGTTATTGCAAAGGTTGCAGCTAATGAATATATTGTTATTGTGGCATATAATTCAAGTGAAATAGCTTATATTGTACCATTAACCGGAGAGCAGAAAAATATTTCCATGAATGATGCCGCTAAAATGTTTTCACAGGGTGGAAATGTTTATGTAACATATTACAAATAATCAGATATTAAAAATTGGTGAAGAATGGCAAAAAAGAGATTATCAAAAAAGAAAAGAAGACGCAGATTAATAAGAAGAATTATACTGCTGGTGTTTTTGTTAGGCATTGCTACAGGCCTGCTGGTGTTTTTACCGAAGATAATAAGAGTAATCAGTCTTGCACAGGATGCAAAGACAATGGTTAATGAAAGTTCTGTCAGTACATTTATGGAGTCGGGAACTACGGTTATATATGATGCAGACGGCAATGAACTCTGTACAATGAGAGAATCTAAGGATATGTATTATGTGGGAATTGAAGATATCCCGGATACATTAGAACAGGCCTTTATAGTGATGGAAGATAAGGATTTCTATAAACATAAGGGAATTGATTTCAAAGCAATTATAAGGGCTGTTATAGCAAATACTGAAAATGACGAGATAGTGCAGGGAGCAAGTACTATTACACAGCAGCTGGCAAAGAATATTTTTCTTACACAGGAAGTTACATGGGAACGAAAGGTTAAAGAAATATTTGTAGCGAGAGATATTGAAAAGAAATATTCCAAGGAGCAGATACTGGAATTTTACCTTAATAACATATATTTTAGTAATGGGTATTATGGTGTAGGAGCTGCGGCAAAGGGATATTTTGGGAAAGAAGTAAAAGACCTTACTCTTTCGGAACAGGCATTTATAGCGGCAATACCTAATAATCCTACAAGATATAATCCTCTGACTAACTTTGATAACACTGTAGAACGACGGGATAATATTCTGGCCAGACTGTATAATGAAGATATAATTAATTCAATGAATTATTATACAGCACTTGATTCACAAGTTGAGCTGTCCAGGCAGCCTGTTTCGTCAAGGAATAATTCAGTTGAAACATATGCCAGACATTGTGCTACGGAAGGAATGATGCAGGCAGGCGGATTTATATTCAGAACAAATTTTATTAATGATGATGATTATGACCAGTATAAGAAGCTTTATGAAGAAAGTTATACGATGTATCAGCAGAAATTATTATCAGGGGGATATAGTGTATATACAAGCATAGACATGAATATCCAGAAAAAGCTGCAGTCAGCAGTTGATGATAATCTGGACAGTTATACTTCGATGAAGGATGGAATATATGAGATGCAGGCAGCAGCAACATGTATTGATAATATGACAGGAAATGTGGTTGCTATTGTAGGTTCAAGAAGTCAGGAGCTGGAGGGATACACACTTAACAGGGCATATCAAAGCTACAGACAGCCTGGAAGTTCAATTAAGCCAATATTAGACTATATTCCATATCTTCAAAAGGGGAATACACCTGATACGATAGTATCAGATGAGTATATACAGGATGGTCCTAAAAATGCTGATGGAACTTATATGGGAAATATAACTTTAAGAACAGCGGTAAACCTTTCAAGAAATACTGTTGCGTGGAATGTTCTTAAAGAGATAACTCCCAAGGTTGGCAGTTCATATCTTCTTAATCAGGGATTCCATAAAATATGGATGGATAAGGATTATAATGCCATTGCTATCGGTGGTTTCACATATGGAGTATCAACTGAAGAGATGGCGGGAGCTTATACAACGATAGTTAATGATGGAAAGTACCGGCGTGTAACATGTATAGTTTCAATATACGATAATAGAGGAAAGCTGGTGCTTGATACTTCTAACCGTGAGGAGAATATATATGATTCAGAGTCATGCAGGATGATGACAGATATGTTAAAAACTGTTGTGACAGAAGGAACCGGAAGAGGAGCAGCACCTGAAAATGCCATTGTTGCGGGCAAGACAGGTACGACGAATTCTAATTATGATTCATGGTTTTGTGGATATAGTGCATATTATACACTGGCAGTATGGCAGGGATATGATTATCCGGCATCAATACCTCAGAATGCGACTTTGAAAATATTCAGACAGTTTATGGAACAGGCACATAATGGTCTTGCAAAGAAAGATTTTCCAAAGTATAGCCACAAAGAAAATCAAGAGGAAACACAGACAGAGACGCAGACAGAAACTCAGTCAGTAACACAGACACAGACAGAAACACAATCAGTAACGCAGACGCAAAATAGCAGCAGTCATCATTATACACAGGCTTCAAGTCAGATGGAAACAGGAACGGTAAGGGATAATGATGCAACTGCAAGCACTAAGCAGGATAGTACAGCTGCTGGAAATAATTCTGGTACAGACAGACCAGCGGAAACAAAGAATGATGCTGCAATAAGAAATTAAAAAATGGAATCTGGCTTAAATGTGTCAGATTCCATTTCTGTTATTAGTTACTTTCCGTAATGAAGTTCGTTATATTCCTTAACTCTCTGCTGGATTCTTTCAACCGGGCTTAAGAGATTGCTGATTGAAGAATCATGGTTAAGTGTATCAATAAGAAGAGCCATATATTTGCTCATATCAACATTGATGTACCAAGGCTTAGAGAGAAGTTCTGATGGCTGGTATACAAGGTTAGTTGTAAGGATTCTGTCAATAATGCCATTCTCATATGCTTCATCAAACTTCTTAAAGCCGTTAGTGAAAAGACCGAATGTAGTAGCACAGAATACTCTGCTTGCGCCACGCTTCTTAAGCTCAGAAGCAACATCAATCATACTTTCACCAGAAGAAATCATATCATCAATGATGATAACATCCTTGCCCTCAACATTAGTTCCAAGGAACTCATGTGCAACGATAGGATTTCGGCCATTAACAATCTTAGTGTAATCTCTTCTCTTATAGAACATACCCATGTCAAGACCAAGAACATTGGCAAAGTAAACAGCACGTCCCATACCACCTTCATCAGGGCTGATAACCATCATATGCTCGCTGTCGATGTGAAGGTCGTCCACATTAAGAAGAAGATACTTGATAAACTGATATGTGCATGATACAGATTCAAATCCCTTAAGAGGAATTGCATTGTGAACTCTAGGATCGTGAGCATCAAAAGTAATAATATTCTCGACACCCATATCTGTAAGTTCCTGAAGCATAAGTGCACAGTCAAGAGATTCTCTTCCTGTTCTCTTGTGCTGTCTTGATTCATAAAGGAAAGGCATGATTACATTAATTCTTCTTGCCTTACCACCTGCAGCAGCAATAACTCTCTTGAGGTCAGCATAGTGATCATCAGGAGACATATGATTCTTGAAACCACATACAGTGTATTCAAGGCTGTAGTTGCAGACATCAAGCATAATATATAAGTCATGACCACGGACAGAATCTACAAGAACGCCCTTTCCTTCTCCTGAACCGAATCTAGGAGTCTTAGCGTTTACAATGTAACTGTCTCTCTTATATCCTGCAAAATTAAGGGTAGAAGTATTCTCATTCTGACGCTGCTCTCTCCACTTTACAAGGTACTCGTCAACTTTCTTACCCATTTCAGTGCAGCTTGCTAATGGGATAATACCTAAAGTTCCGTAGGGAATAGTTTCTGTGTGTCTTTCATCACGTGGCATAATAAATAATCCTCCATAAAAGTATAATAATTAAACATACATATAAAAATATAAACATTGACGCGAAATAAGTCAATGATATATTTGACATAAATAATCGTTAAGAGTTTTTAGCTGATAATTTCTTCATACACCGGATGTCATCACCAAAAATTCTTAAAATAGAATAGGCACTTACAAGCCTTGAAAAGATACGCTGAGAATATCTGCTTTCAATATCAGGCATATCAAGGTTAGAAGAGATAATAACACTTTTCTTTCTAAGAAGCCTTTCATTAATAATGTAAAACAGATTCGACAAATTATAGCTGGAAGAATTCTCCGTTCCTAAGTCATCAATTATAAGCAGGTCACATTCAGTAAAGAAAGATGTATTGAATTTAGAGTTACCATACTCTTTAAAATCACCGCTTTTAAATGAATCAAAGAACTCACCGGCAGTCAAATATATAATACTGTGATAAGAATCCATAAGAGCTTTGGCAATGCAGTTAGAAAGAAATGTTTTGCCTACACCTGTCTGACCGATAAATAACAGATTAGAAAAATTCTTATCAAAATTATCAACAAAATCATGGCATATGCTGACAACCTTCTGCATATTATTATAAGGTGTGAGTCCTGTGGCAGGATCTACATCGATGTTATTATACCAGTTATATGAAAATGTATCAAAATTCTCATTCTCAGTTATGTTCTTGAGATTAGAGTCCTTATATATAAGATCAATAGCTTTTTTGTTAAAGCATGTACATCTTTTTCCGTTAACATACCCGGAATCTTTGCAATAAGGACAGGTATATATATCATCAAGATAATCAGCAGGCTTACCAATTGAAGCCAGGGCAGATACTCTTTTTTCATGAAGTGTCTTAAGTGCAGCAGCCAGTTCATCAGTAGTCGTGTCAGATGAACCAGTGTCTATGCGGGCTCTGGCATTTTTAACAGACATATCTATGATATCAGAATCAATATCTGCTATAGATGGACAAGCGGAAACAGCTTCATTATAACGGTCAGCCTGAATATGTCTGTTGGTTGTGCGGATATCATCATATATTCTCATTATTGAGTCATACTGGGTATTAGTTAGAGGCATAACACACTCCTTTCTAATTAATTATTATTGCTTAATAATGAATTGTAAAAATCATCAGATTTCTTAGGGCGCTGCTGATAATTGTTAAAACGGTTGGCATTCTGCTTTAGTGATGCCGGGTTCTTAATTACCTTGGCTGCTTTAGAGGCCTCATACTGGGCATCTGATTTTTTAATATCCTCAGAATTACGGATATTAGAAGAGTTCCATTTTGTAAGAATAGAATCAGCATATTCAAAGCTCGGCTGGTGAGTAGCTTTAAGAGTTCTGTTACATGCTTCAATAATCATGTCAGAATCAAAGCAGAATACATCAGTCCACTTGGAAATAAGCTGCTTTTCTGCCTGACCGGGTTCTCTTCCTGTTATTCCGAATGCACGCATTATACGGTAAGCAACCTCGTTGTGGTTAGAAACCTCTTCCTTAGCTGCTTCTACGGTGCTGATGCCTTCATCTGCCCATGCTAAAGCAACCTTCTCTATATACCTTAAAGAAGTCTTGCCTTTAGAGACGCAGTATTCAATAAGGTATTCGATGAGATCTGCCGGAAAATGTAATGTGTCATAGAAGTAAACAATGGCATTAATTTCTCCTTCAGATAAAGTCTTTCCAAGATATGTCTGGACAACAAAGACAAGCATTGAAAAATCATCATTAGATGATAATTCGCTGAGCTTATCAGGCGAAACAGTAACTCTGGAAGGTTCTACAGATTCTTTTAAAGGAATCTTTTCAGGTTCTTTCGCAGGCTTAGCATCAGGAATGCTGTCAGAAGCTTCATTAAAAGTAGTATGTATAATATTCGTATCATCAGGGTCAGGTGCTGAAGGCTTATTATCAGGCTGTCTGAAAGTAATTCCAGACAATTCTTTATTACTGTCATAGGAAAGAGTTAAAAGCCCCAGCTTATCCCAGTATCGTAATGCTCTCATGACATCATTCTCTGTCTGGTTAAATGTATCAGCAAGAGAGGAGATACTCAAATCACTATTCTTTCTTGAAAGCAGTCTTAAAAGATAAAGATATACTTTAACAAAATCACCGTTCGCAGAAGGAACATATTCGTCTATAAAAAGATCAGAAACTGCTGTATAACCGGATGCAGTCTCTGAAGATAAATTCAGATTATTCATGGTATCATTCTCCCCAAAAAAGTTATGAGCAGATTATACCACTGAAAAAAATAAATGCAAAGCGCATTCAGCGCGGAAAGGAGGTTTGTGGAAAATGTGGAAAATGTGGATAAATTAAAAACAGGTGCAGAGAACCGTGTAAAAAGCGGAATAAAAAAAAGACTATAATAAAAAATTATCCACAACCATTCTGCACAATTAAGTAACAGAAAATTGTGGATAATGTGGATAACTTTGTTGAAAAAATTCAGGCAGGTGGAAAACCGACTATTTAAGCAAGTCCTCACCGACTTTATATATGTCACCGGCCCCCATAGTTATTAACAAGTCACCGTTGATACAATTTTTTAATAAATATTTTTCAATGTCCTCAAAATTGTCAATGTATACACATTCCTTACCGAGAGATTTAATCTTCTCGCACAGGTCAGCAGAGCTGATTCCAAGCGTATCAGTCTCTCTTGCAGCGTATATCTTGGCGAGGACAACTTTGTCAGCGTGGCTTAATGCATCAGCAAACTCATTAAATAAAAGCTTCGTACGCGAATATGTATGAGGCTGGAAAACTACCCATACACGGTTATGTGGATAGTGTGCGGCAGAACTTAAAGTAGCACGGATTTCATCAGGGTGATGGGCATAATCATCAATGACAGTAACACCGTTAAATGTGCCTTTCTTCTCAAATCTTCTGTTAGTACCCTTAAAGTTAGAAAGACCTGCCTTGATATGCTCCATATCAACAGATAGCTTTCTTGCAGCGGCAATAGCAGCAAGAGAATTGTAAACATTGTGAAGCCCCGGTACACCAAGAGTTATAGTGTCAGCCTTCTCTCCATTAATAAGAAGAGAATAAGTGCATCTTCCAAGCTCGTCATAAGCGATATCAGAAGCACTGTACATGCTCTTTGCAGGGTCAGAGCCAAATGTAATGACCTCGCAGTCAGTATCCTGATAGAAATATTCATAATTATCAATGTCAGTGTTGATGATAAGAGTTCCGTCAGAAGGCAGCTTTTCAGTAAAAAGCTTAAAAGAATGACGGATATCATCAATATCCTTGAAGAAATCAAGATGATCTTCCTTGACATTGAGAATAATGTTCATAGTTGGATTAAATGATAAAAAGCTGTTAGTATATTCGCAGGCTTCTGCTACAAAATAATTATCACCGCCTACTCTGGTGTTGCCACCAATGCTGTTAAGTATACCGCCCACAGATATAGTAGGATCCATGCTGGCAGCAAGCAGTATCTCAGAGACCATGGAAGTAGTTGTTGTCTTTCCATGAGTACCGGCAATATTAATTGCATTCTTATAGACGGTCATAATCTGACCAAGAAGCTCTGCACGGGTAAGCATAGGAAGTCCTGCTTCTTTAGCTGCCTTGAATTCTGGATTATCAGGATGAATTGCTGCTGTATATACAACAAGATCTATATCATTAGTTATGTTACCGGCACTTTGTGGAACAGATACCAGACATCCGTCCCCAATGAGTTCGTCAGTAAGTGCTGATGAGTGTGAATCGGAACCTGAAACAGAAAAACCTTTAGATAAAAGAATCTTGGCAAGCCCACTCATACTTATACCACCTATGCCAATGAAGTGAATATGGATAGGGTTGTTGAAATCAATCTTGTACATGATATTTTCCTTCCTTGAAATTATTGTTTGTTATATTGTATGTCTTATCGGCTTATTTTTCAAACCTTTCTTATTATATAATATACGATTTAGAAAATGTGCATAAAAATGTGTATAAAAAACTCGAAATTCTTTTTACTTAATGAGAATAGTATGATATAATCAAAATATCTAAAAGCAGTAAAAATTTAACATCAGAGGTGATAGCATGATTAAAAAAGAAATGATTGCAATGCTGTTAGCTGGTGGCCAGGGAAGCAGATTAGGAGTACTTACTTCTAAAGTGGCAAAGCCGGCAGTAGCATTTGGTGGAAAGTATAGAATAATCGACTTTCCTCTCAGTAACTGTATTAACTCAGGAATAGATACAGTGGGAGTATTAACACAGTATCAGCCACTTCGTCTTAATACGCATATAGGAATTGGTATTCCTTGGGATCTTGACCGTAATGTAGGAGGAGTATCAGTTCTTCCACCTTATGAGAAGAGCCAGAACAGTGAATGGTATACAGGAACAGCTAATGCCATTTACCAGAATCTGGAGTATATGGAGCAGTATCATCCGGAATATGTACTTATTCTTTCAGGTGACCATATATACAAGATGGACTATAAGATAATGCTTGATTATCATAAGGCTAACAATGCGGATATTACAATTGCTGCGATGCCTGTACCTATGGAAGAAGCAAGCAGATTTGGCGTGGTTGTTACAGATAACGATAATAAGATTACAGAGTTCGAAGAAAAGCCTGAACATCCAAAGAGCAATCTTGCATCAATGGGTATATACATATTCAGCTGGAAGGTTCTTAAGGATGCACTCATCAAGCTTAAGGATCAGCAGGAATGCGATTTCGGAAAGCATGTAATTCCATACTGCTTTAATAATAATAAGAGAATATTTGCTTACGAATACAACGGATACTGGAAGGATGTAGGAACATTAAGCTCATACTGGGAAGCTAATATGGAACTTATAGATATTATTCCT
>OGNC01001071.1_pt1 | contig 13999 bp, 13 predicted proteins | sample 1573311 | NCBI WGS metagenome assembly OGNC01 (sample SAMEA2581889, study PRJEB24529) | metagenome | biome: Human gut stool | place: China | collected 2011
TTCTACTAGCAGTTTAATTACAAGAACAACAAATGACATTACAAATGTTCAAATGCTAATATCTATGGGATTACAACTTTTGATTAAATCTCCTATTACAGCCGTTTGGGCAGTTATTAAAATTTTAAATAAAAACTGGCAATGGAGTGCACTTACTGGAGTTGCAGTTTTGGTTCTAATGTCTTGCGTTTCTCTTCTTGTAGCATTGGTACTTCCAAGGTTTAAAAAAGTTCAAAAAATGATTGATAATATAAACGAACTTACTCGTGAAAACCTTACTGGTATAAGAGTCGTAAGAGCTTTCAATGCAGAAGGATATCAAGAAGATAAATTTGAAGTTGGAAACACAGAACTTACAAATACTCAAATGTTTAACCAAAGAGCCATGTCAGCAATGTCTCCTGTAATTTATTTGGTAATGAATACTTTAACACTTTCAATTTATTTTGTTGGAAGTAGATTAATAGATTCTGCAAGTATGATGGATAAATTGCCACTTTTCGCTGACATGGTAGTATTTTCAAGTTATGCAATGCAAGTTATAATGTCGTTTTTAATGCTTGCAATGATATTTATAATGTACCCAAGAGCTCAGGTTTCTGCTCAAAGAATTGCAGAAGTTTTAGATACAAAGCCTTCTATTAAAGATGGAAAAGTAAATAGCGATGAGACTGATAAAAAAGGCGAAATCGAATTTAAAAATGTTTCATTCAAATATCCTGATGGAGATGATTATGTATTAAAAAATATATCGTTTACGGCTCATCAAGGTGAAACAGTTGCAATAATTGGCTCAACAGGTTCTGGAAAAACAACAATGATTAACTTAATTCCAAGATTTTATGATGCAACAGAAGGAACAATTTTAGTAGATGGTGTTGATGTAAAAGACTATAACCAAGAATTTTTACACAACAAGCTAGGCTATGTTCCTCAAAAGGCTGTAATGTTTAGCGGTTCGGTTAACTACAATGTGGCATATGGAGACAATGGAAAAGATGAAATTTCAAAAGACACAATAAAGAAAGCTGTAGAAATTGCACAAGCAGAAGAATTCGTTGAAAAGATGCCTGAAAAATATGAAGCTCATGTTGCACAAGGTGGAACAAACTTATCTGGTGGTCAAAAGCAAAGACTTGCTATTGCAAGAGCCATCGCAAGAAATCCAGAAATATATATATTTGACGACTCTTTCAGTGCCTTAGACTACAAAACAGATTACACTCTAAGAGAAGAGTTAAGAAATTACACTAAAGATTCTACAAATATAATAGTTGCACAAAGAATTGGAACTATATTAAATGCAGACAAAATTATAGTATTGGAAAATGGAGAATGTGTTGGAATGGGCACACATAAGGAGCTTTTAAGCAATTGCAAAGTGTACCAGGAAATTGCATATTCACAATTATCAAAGGAGGAACTAGAAAATGGATAACGAAGAAGATTACAAGAAAAAGCCACGTAACTTTGGTAGAAACGCTCCTGCTGAAAAACCAAAAGATTTAAAAACAGCAGTAAAAAAACTTGTTCATTATTTAAACAAATTACTTCCATTAGTAATAGCTGCACTAGTACTTTCTTGCTTTAGCTCTGTTTTATCAATAATTGGACCAAACAGATTGAGTGATTTAACAAACGAAATTACAAATGGATTAATTACTGGAATGAACTTTAATACAATAAATTCTATAGCATTGTTCCTTCTTATTATCTATCTTGTAAGTGCACTATTTGACTTTTTACAAGGCATAATAATGGCAACAGTTGCAAATAAATTTGCTCAAAAAATGCGTACTCAAATATCTAAAAAGATAAATGCTCTTCCTCTTAGATATTTTGATAAACATAGCTATGGTGACATTTTATCCAGAGTAACCAACGATATTGATACTATTAATATGACTCTTCAACAAAGTTTATGTACTCTTATAGGAGCTTTAACATTGTTTATTGGCTCAATTATAATGATGTTCTATACAAATTGGATTTTAGCTTTGACAGGTATTATCTCTTCCCTAATCGGATTTGTATTTATGTTTATAATTCTAGCAAAATCTCAAAAGTATTTTAATGCTAGACAGGTTGAGCTTGGAAATTTAAATGGACATATTGAAGAGATTTATTCTAGTCACAATGTTGTAAAGTCTTACAATGGTAATGCAGAAGCATCTACAAAATTTGATGAACTTAATCAAAGAGTTTATGAATGTAATAGAAAGAGTCAATTCTTATCAGGTTTGATGTCTCCTATTATGAACTTTATAGGAAACTTTGGTTATGTTTTAGTTTGTATTGTTGGTGCTATTTTGGTTATGAATAATCAAATCACTTTCGGTGTAATTGTTGCATTTATGCTATATATCAGACTTTTTACAGGTCCCCTATCTCAAATTGCACAAGGTATGACAAATCTTCAAACAACTGCTGCAGCATCTGAGAGAGTTTTTGAATTCTTAGAAGAACCTGAAATGGATAAACAAGAAAATATCAAAAAGGCATTAAAGCGCAAAGATGCAAAAGGAAATATAATTTTTGACCACATTAAGTTTTCTTATGATGATGATAAAACTGTTATAAAAGATTTTAGCTGTAATGTTAAAAGTGGCGAAAAAGTTGCTATTGTCGGCCCTACTGGTGCTGGAAAAACAACTATGGTAAATCTTCTTATGAAATTCTATGATATTACAGACGGAGATATTAAGATTGATGGAATTTCTATTAAAGATTTATCTAGAGAAAATATTCACGATTTATTTGTTATGGTCCTTCAAGACACTTGGCTTTTCAATGGAACAATTAGAGATAATATAAAATATAACAATACTAATATTTCTGATGAACAAATTATACTAGCTTGTAAGGTTGTTGGAATTGATAAGTTTGTTAATTCTCTACCAAATGGTCTTTCATTTGAAATAACCGATAACGAAAGTATTTCAGCTGGTCAAAAACAGTTAATTACCATCGCTCGTGGTATGTTAAAGGATGCACCTTTCCTAATTTTAGATGAAGCGACAAGTAATGTTGATACTCGTACAGAAGAGCTTGTTCAAAAAGCAATGGATAAATTGACTGAAGGAAAAACTTCTTTCATAATTGCTCACAGACTATCTACAATAAAAAATGCAGATATGATTTTAGTTATGAATGAAGGAAACATTGTTGAGCAAGGAACTCATGAGGAGTTAATTGCAAAAAATGGATTTTATGCAGATCTTTATAATTCACAATTTAAAAAGTAGCAAATTTTGCTACTTTTTAAATTTTTTGGTTTTGTTTTTGTTGAATAATTTTTTAAAAATTTAATATACTAAAAATATAATTAGCTTTTGAGAGATAACAATTCCAGTCTAATTAATTTTTCAAAGGAAGGAGATTAATTATGAAGGTATTATATTATATAGCTCTTACTCTTGTTATAATTGGCGCTTTAAACTGGCTATTAATAGGTTTGTTTAGCTTTGATTTAGTTGCTACATTATTTGGAGCTATGAGCGTATTTACTAGAATCATATACTCTTTAGTTGGTGTATGTGGTTTAATTTGTATCGGATTATATTCAAAAATAAACGATTAAAAACAAACTGCTTAGCATCGTTCATGCTAGGCAGTTCTATTTTTATCTTAAAAATCCAGTTATTATTTGTTCTTCTGCTTCTTTCTCAGATAATCCCAATGTCATTAATTTTGTTAATTGCTCTCCTGCTATTTTTCCGATTGCAGCTTCGTGAATCAAATTTGCATCCACATTATTTGCTGTAATTTCCGGAGTTGCTTTAACTTTTGCATTATCTTTTATGATTGCATCACATTCACTATGTGCAAAACATTTTGAATTTCCATATATTTTTGATGTAAAGTGTTGGTATGAATCTTCTGTTGCAACTGATCTGGATGTTACATGTGTGCTTGCATTTTCTCCATTTAGCTGAACATCAAAACATGTTTGCGCACTTTGTTTTCCATGTGTCATAATTTTCTCTGTTACTACAAAATTTGTGTTATCCTCCAACACTCCTTTTGTCTCTCTTATTGCAGAGTCCACTCCCTTTATTTGTACAGCCTCCATCTCCATACTACTTCCCGATTTTAAATAAACTTCTGTTACCGGATTTAAAATTCTCTTTCCATCTCCAGAGCCTTCTCCATAATGTTTTTCAATGTATTTTACTTTTGCTCCCTCTTCTAGGAAGAATCTGTGTATTCCGTCGTGTTGGCTATTTTTATGATGATCATTATGAATTCCACAACCAGCAATTATTATTACATTTGCATCTTTTCCTATAAAGAAATCATTGTAAACTACATCTTTTAATCCACTCTCTGTTAGTATAACTGGTATATGCACAAATTCAAACTTTGTATTTGGTTTAACTATTATATCTATTCCCGGTTTGTCCGTTTTTGTAACTATATTGATATTTTCTGTAACTTGTCTTTGTATTCCTTTCCCATTTTTTCTTATATTATATGCGCCCTTGAATTCGCCATTGTAATCAGATATTTCATTTAGTAATTCTTCATCAACTGTTTCTAGTCTATTATCTTCCATTCCGTCTCCTTTCTAGCATTTTTTGTTCATTTTGCAACATTCTTTACTTAGAATTTCACTGCTTAATATTTCGTCGCTGGTTCCAATTTTTGCAATTTTTCCCGATTTCATTAATATAATTTCGTCAGCAATTTTCAAGATTCTTTCCTGGTGTGAAATTATAATTGTTGAGCCTTTTATCTCTCTGCTTAGTTCTTCAAATATTTCTATTAAATTATTAAAACTCCACAAATCTATTCCTGCTTCTGGCTCATCAAATATTGTAAGCATAGCTTCTCTTAGCACAACTGTTGCTATTTCTATTCTTTTTAATTCTCCGCCTGACAAAGAACCATTTACTTCTCTATCAACATATTCTTTTGCACACAATCCTACTTTTGATAATATTTCGCATGCTTCTGCTCTGTTTATGCGTTTTTTCGCTGCTATTTTCAACAGGTCATACACAGTTATTCCTTTAAATTTAACAGGTTGTTGAAAAGCAAAACTCATTCCTAATTTTGCTCTTTCATTTATTGGCATATTTGTAATGTCTTGTCCATTAAATAAAATTGTTCCCGAATCCGGTTTTTCTATTCCCATTATAATCTTTGCAAGTGTTGACTTTCCCGAGCCATTTGGTCCAGTTATTGCAATAAATTTTTCTGGTTCTATTTGCAGATTTATATTATTTAATATCTTTTTATTATCTCTTGTAAAACAAATATCTTTTAATTCTAATAACATTCTTTCCTCCATCATTATTGTTTACAGCTTTTATTTTTTCATGTATTTTTTACATATTATTTTGCAATTTATGTGAAAAACATTTACATTCCAATTTTTCTACATATTCATATTAGCACGGTTTAGCTGTTTTGTCAATAAAACAGCCCAAGAGTAGGTTTCTTTGGCATAGCTTTATTAATATTCTTCTATTCTTATTTCTACCTTTTCTTTTTGTGAAAAGCGTTTTTCAACTGATATTTTTGTAACTTGATTGTCGTCTTTGAAGGCTACTTTATTCATTGCATCTAATACTGATTTTGCAATATTATCGACATCAGGTTTTTGTGTTGGGCTCATATTACCTTCTAGCATTTGCGTCGTTTTTGCCTTACTTGTTCCCTTTGGGATTTTTAAGTATGCAATTATATCTATGTGTACTCTTCCCTCCAGCATTTCAGCCATTGGATATGATATTTTAAAGTATTGTTGTATTAATGTCTCATATTCTTTTGTATTGTTTGGTGTATACACTCTACCTGTGTACATGTTTACTCTTGGTCTTTCTTTTCCGACTACTTTGCCCGGAACCTCAAATTCGTATTTCATATTATTCCTCTTTTCGTTTTGTATCTATATTATAATAATAGATGTTTTAAATTTCAAGAGGCATGCAAAAATCTTTGCCCAAGAGAGACTTCCCTTTAGAAGAAAGTCTTTTCTTGGGCAATTTTTTATTTTGTAGTTGGTGTGAATGTTCCGCTTTCATCCCATGTTCCAGTAACTTTTGTAAACTCTGGGTGAGTTGGACACAAGTAAAACATACCAGCAAAATCGGTTACTTTTGTTATATTCCAATTATTTATTCCAGATGCATCTGTTATTGGATTTCCTTGGAACATTTGACTAACACTTGCCAAATTACTAACATTCCAATTTGATATTGCATTCAAATTCTGGATTTTACATCCACAGAACATTTTATCCATCTTTGTTACTTTACTTACATTCCAATTTGACAGACTATTTATATTTTTTATTTTACATCCAAGAAACATACCATTCATATCTATTACATTTCCAACATTCCATTTTTCAATTGGTGTTAAGTCAGATATCTCCATGGCTCCACCATCATCATTGCCGAACATCCAACTCATATCAGTCACTTTTGATGTATCCCAGTTTGCTAGACTATCTATATTAGCCAATACACTACAAGTAGTAAACATACGACTCATATTTGTAACATTGCTCGTATTCCAATTTGATAACGCATCAACATTTGTTAAACTTTGATTGTTAAAATTACCAAACATGCTACTCATATTTGTAACATTATCTGTTTTTAGTTCTCTTAATCCACTTATATCTGCCAGATATGGAAGACGACAAAACATAATAGAACAATCCGGATTTAAGTACACCTTATTACTTTCACTCCACCAATATATTGTACCAGTCTTCACTTTCTTTTGCATGTTTGAATTAGTAATTTCTGTTAAACCTATATTTCCATATATACTTCTTATTTCTTCTCCACTTTCTTCAAACCACATATATATTGGACATAATTTTGTTCCTTCTGGAATCATACTCTTATACGCGCTTGGATTCTGTTCATATGCCGTATATGCATCTGTCCAAGAAACAATATTTGCATCTGTCATTTTTGTTAAATCTGGAGTTTCTTTATATCTCTTTATTGCATTTATAGATAAGTTTCCCCATGATTCTCCATTATTTATGATTTCGCCTTCTATTGCAAGAGAGTGCATCTTTTTTGCTACATTTTCTCCCGTGTCAAACATCGCCATTTTAGTATTGTCAATTTCTACTTTTTCCACAGTTCCTTCATCTACATTATAATTATGTCCTGTTGCATTAAATAGTACATTTAATGTACCATTTCCATTTGTTGTTACTACTGTTTTTCCGGCTCCAACAGATGAATCCAATTCCTCTTGTAATTCTTCTGCTGTAACAGTATCTCCAAGTTTTTTTAATGCTGCTGAAAGATACGCCATTTCAACTTTGCTTTTTTCATCTGCAACAATTGTTTCACTTCTTGCTTCTTTTGATTTTTGTATTATTCCATTATTGTCTAATACTAGTTTTAGCGTCACTCCTGCTAATATCAAGAGTACTACTATTGTTACAACCAACGCTATTAATGTTATTGCTTTGTTTTGTTTTAAAATATTTTTCATATTTTTCTCCTTTTTGAGCTATACATGAAACAGGGCAGTTAGCTGCACAAGCTCCACAAGCTATACATTTATCTGTAATTTTATAAGCCATTATTTTCACCACCTTTTACAATAATTAAACTAAATTTATTTCTATATTTTTTAGATATTATTCAGCAGATTTATTTGTTATCTCTTCTAAATCTAGTATTTCTTGCCAACGCTTGTCAACCTCAGCTTGGAAAGCTTCTATCATCCACTCATTTCCTGGTTTGAACATGTGTTTAAAACGTTTTTGTGGACGTAAGAATTCTTCTACTGGTAATTTTTTAGCAGGTTTATATGTAATATGGAATACACCATCAACAACTTCATATAAAGGCCAATAACAAGTATCAATAGCAAGCTTATTAATTTTCATTAAATCTTCTGTTGGATAACCCCATCCACGAGGACAAGGAGCTAATACATTTAAGAAAGTAGCACCTTTTGTGTAAATTGCCTTTTCGGATTTCTCATACAAATCTTTAAAGTTTGCAACTGCAATACTTTGAGCAACGTATGGTAAATGATGAGAAGCCATAATCAACGTTAAATCTTTTCTTGATTGCATTTTACCAGGAATAACACTTCCAGCAGGAGATGTTGTCGTATCGGCAAACCTTGGTGTTGCTGATGAACGTTGGATACCTGTGTTCATATATGCTCCGTTATCATAACATACATAAGTCATATCATGACCTCTTTCCATTGCTCCAGAAAGAGATTGAAGACCAATATCATAAGTTCCACCATCACCACCAAAGGCGATAAACTTTGTTTGTTCTCCATCTTTCTCTACAAGTTTACCTTGCTTTACCAAAGATTTGTAAGCGGCTTCTACACCTGAACAAGTTGCGCCTGCACACTCGAAGGCTGTGTGGATATAAGAATCTGTCCAAGCTGAATATGGATATAAACAAGTAGAAACTTCCATACAACCAGTAGCATTTGCTATAACAGCGTGGTCAGTAGGTTTTAGAGCTCTTAGAACCATTCTTGCAACTGGTGGAGCACCACAACCTGCACACATTCTATGACCTGCAGTAAATCTAGAAGGCTTTTGTGCCATAACTTCTTTTAAATTATAAGCCATATTATTCACCTCTCCTTCTTAAACCTAAATATCTATAAGGATTTCCAATATCACCAGTTTCGGCAATTTTTTCTAAATCTTTATAAACGCTAGCAATCTCTTTTGTAGTAGTATCTCTACCACCGATACCGTAAACATAGTTTACAGTTGGAACATGAACGTTTTGTGTATACATACTAGATGTAACATCTGTAAACAATGGAGCACCTGCACCATTTACGCTATCAGTTTTGTCAAGAACAGCAACAGCCTTTAAATGAGAAAGAGATTTTGCTACTTCTTCTACTGGGAAAGGCCTAAACATACGAATCTTTAAAAGACCTGCTTTTATACCTTGGTTTCTTAAATCATCTACAACAGCTTTTGTAGTTCCAGCTGTTGAGTTCATACAAACAATAGCAATTTCTGCATCATCTAATTTATATTCTTCAAAGAAACCATATTTTCTTCCAGTCATTTTCTCAAATCTATCAGCCACTTCTAGAATTACTTTTTTAGCATTTCTCATAGCTTCTGCTTGTTGATATTTATGCTCAAACAAGAATGCTTGTAAATCCATCGGTCCCATTGCAACTGGTTCATCATGATTTAACAAATAATGTTCTGGTTTATATGTACCAACGAATTCTTTAACCTTGTCATCTTCGATAAGCTCAATATTTTCTATTGAATGAGATGTAATAAATCCATCTTGGCAAACCATTAAAGGAAGTAAAACATCTTTATTTTCGGCAATTTGATGTGCCATTATTAAATTATCATATGCCTCTTGGTTATTCTCAGAGAAAAGCATAATCCAGCCAGCATCACGTACACCCATTGCATCAGAATGGTCATTGTGTATGTTTAAAGGACCAGAAACGGCTCTATTTACTAATGAAAGTACAATAGGAAGTCTTGAACCTGATGCAATATAAAGCATTTCCCACATAAATGATAAACCATTTGAAGAGGTAGCTGTCATAGCTCTAGATCCTGCAGCTTCTGCACCAATACAAGCACTCATGGCACTATGCTCACTTTCAACAGCAACGAATTCTGTATCAACTTGACCATTGCTTACAAAAGTTGAGAAATATTGAGGTATTTCTGTTGAAGGTGTAATAGGAAAGGCAGCAACAACATCTGGATTTATTTGCTTCATAGCAACAGCTGATGCTTCATTTCCACTTAATCTTTCTCTAATACTCATTATTTAGAACCTCCTTCCTTCATTTCGATGGCTCCGAAAGGACATACTTTACTACAAACACCGCAACCTTTACAATAATCATAGTCAAAGTCGCCTCTTTTTCCTTCCGAATTAACAGGAATAGAGTCATCTGGACATACTGGAAAGCATAAACCACATTGAGTACATTTCTCTGAAATCCAAACTGGACACATACTTCTCCAGTCGCCAGTTTTGAATTCTCTTGCATTTCCAGATTGATAAATCTCTCCACCAGGAGTCATATCCTCAACTGGTGTGTTTTTATCTATATTCATCTCTGACATAAAATTTCCACCTTTCTAATTTATCTTTTTAATTTCTCTTAAAGCCATTTCTAAAGCTTTCATATTTCCTTCTATAACTTCAGGCTTTTTAGCAAATTTATGCTTAAATGAACCTTGCATATCTGCTAAGAAATCCTCATCATTCATTATTCCGGCAACCTTAACAATAGCTGCAAGCATTGGAGTATTAGGAAAATATTTACCTAAAGCTTCCTCAGATATTTTTCTAGCATCTATACAGTAAATTCCTCCATTGTAACCTTTTAAGACACTTTTTAAATAGTCAGCATCTTTAACAGTGTTTATTACAATAGCTCCGGTTTCTTTTAATCCTGCTGTAACATCAACACTTTCTAAAAGTGTATCATCTACAACTACAACATAATCTGGTTCATATATGTTGCTATGTATAACAATAGGACTGTTACTTATACGATTATAGGCTGTGATTGGAGCACCCATTCTTTCGGGACCATACTCAGGAAATCCTTGAATATATTTACCTGTATTAAAGGCAGCATCTGCAAGCAAAAGTGAAGCTGTCTTTGCACCTTGACCGCCTCTTCCATGCCATCTAATCTCTACCAAATCATTCATAAACAAACTCCTTTCTTATCAAAAATTAATACATTCCAAGTATATATTTAATTACAAAACATGTCAAGAAAAAACATGCAAAATTAATTGACTTATTACTGATTTTTAGTATAATATAGGTATATAAAGTAAACTATAAAGAGAAGAGGAAAAGCGCAAATGAAAAATTTAAAAAGTGAAAATGGCTCAATAACGAGCTTAGTAATTGTAACAGTATTATTTTTTGTAACAATTTTGTCAACTTCTTACATGGTGGTAAATGCACTAAGAAAATCTCAATTAAAAAGCCAAATAAACGCAAAAGATGTATATGAAAGAGATCTAAAACGAGTAGACGAAATAGTTGCAGAAATAGAGAATAGAAAAAATCAGGTATGGCCGGAGCCAAAAGAAGAAAACGAAACAATAAATGGAGAAGTAGGCAATGCTTATAATCCAACTATACCTGCAGGATATATTCCAATAAACACAGATAGCTCAAAATGGGGAGATGGAACAACTACTCCAACGACTGATGCAGTGGATTATGGATTAGTAATAAAAGACAAAAAAGATAACGAGTGGGTATGGATACCAGTAGATGAAACAACATTAGCAACAATGTGCAACACAGCAAACGAAACAGAAAACACATTATGTGGAACATCAGGAGAAACAGCAGTAAAAACAAAGTTGTATTCAAGCACAATAACAATAGGAAAAGATAGTAACACAATAACAAGAACCACGCCAGGAACAACAAGTGATTACCGTGAGCCAGACCTAGTAGTTGGAAGTAATGGAACAAGCTATGATGCAAAAGAAGAATATTACAAAGACATATTAGGATTTTCAAGTAAAGAAAAAATGGCAGAAGCATTTGTGGCAGATTATAATGAAATGATAGTGAGTATTGGTAAGTATGGAGGATTTTATATAGGAAGATATGAGCTATCGGAATCAGGTGTAAAAAAAGACCAACCAACATTAACAAAAACAAATTGGTATGATTTATATCAAAAGTGTAAAATATTAAATGCAAGTAATAAAGTAGAAGCAAGAATGATATGGGGATGCCAGTGGGATGCAACGATGAACTGGCTAATAAGTTCAGGAGCAAAGACAAGTGATGAAGTAAATAAAGATTCAAGCTCTTGGGGAAATTATTATAGTACATCAGTAAAAGCAGAAGATGGAACAACTGAGATAAAAGCGAGTAAAAAAACTGAAAAATTAAATACAGGAGTAACAACATTTACAATGGCAAATAATATCTACGACCTAGCTGGAAATGTATCAGAGTGGACGCAAGAGGCGTACAGCACCTACAGTCGAGCTAGTAGGGGTGGCGTTTTCAACGCCGATGGCTCTGCCTTTCCAGCTTCAGACCGCGGCAACGACAGTCCGGGCGGCAGCGGCTACGTCAACCTACGGTTCTCGTCCCACTTTAATAATAAAGTAATAAAGAGTGTAAGAAATTTTGTGTAAAAAATAAATATTCAAAAAAAATACTTCCTTATGGTAAAATAAGGTGTGCAAAATCAAAAGACATTTTGATTTTGCACACTTTTAAAATGTTTTAATGAAATAGCAGATCATCTTTATAGTGTGCTTACTGCACCTCTTGCAAAATTTGACAAACTAAGGTAAAATATAAAAAGCAAAAAATAAAAAAGGAGAATATCAATGAAAAGCAATAGGGGAATGGGAATGATTCAATTAATCATATCAATAATAGTAATAGCAATAATAGCGGCATTAGGAGTGTACTTTTTAAGGATGAAATATGAACAGGCAAAGGTGCAAACAGCAAAAACAGATATGCTATTAGTCGAATGGAAAGCAAAAGATGCGATAGAAAAACAAACAGTAAAAGGAGAAGAAAAAGTATATATAGGAACAAAGGTTAGTGAAATGAAAGAAGAACCTTTAATAAAAGAATTCTTAAACCAAAATATCATTTCAGAGGAAGAATACGAAAAATATTATGTATTAACAGACGCTGATTTAGAAAAATTAGGCTTAGAAATATCGAACTATGAAAATAGTTTCTTCTTAATCAATTATGATAATTATGAAATAATAACAACAAAAGGTTGCAAATACGAAAAAGATGAAACTTTATATAAATTATCTGACATATTAGAAAAAGAAGGACAAAAAGAGTCTAAGAATGAAGAAACAAAACAAGAAGAAAATATACAAGAAACGGAAAATCAATAATGAAAGAAAAAGAAGAACAAAGATTAATAGAATTAAAGAAAATAGAAAAGGAAATATATGACTCTGGAGCAGAGTACATATGTGGAATAGATGAAGCGGGACGTGGACCGCTTGCTGGACCGGTTGTAATTGCTGCAGCTATAATGCCAAAAGATTCAATGATAGAAGGAGTAAATGACTCTAAAAAAGTATCAGAGAAGAAAAGGGAACAACTATACGAAATAATAACAAACGAAGCAATAGCATATGGAGTTGGAATTATAGATCAAAAAGAGATAGACAGAATAAACATATTAAATGCGACTAAAGAAGGGCTTACAATGGCTGTAAAAGAACTTACAACAAAGCCAGACATAATAATTGTAGATGCATTAAGCAAAATAGATACTTGTGGAATTCCATATAAATCAATAATAAAAGGAGATGCAAAATGTTATTCAATAGCAGCAGCGTCAATAATTGCAAAAGTAACGAGGGATAGAATAATGAGACAATGGGATGAGATATATCCTCAATATGGTTTTGCAAAACATAAAGGATATGGGACAGCGGCACATATTCAAGCAATAAAAGAATATGGACTTTGCCCATTGCATAGGTTATCTTTTGTAAAGAACATAGTAAACAAAGATTAAAACAGGAAGGATAAACAAATGGATATATTAGAAATAATAGGAAAAAAGAGAGATAAAAAAAAGTTAACAAAAGAGGAAATTGAGTATTTTGTAAACGAATATACAAACGGAAATATTGCAGATTATCAAGCTGCAGCATTAGTGATGGCGATATATATAAATGGAATGACAATTGAAGAAACAACAAATCTAACATTAGCGATGGCTTACTCGGGAGATGTACTAGACTTATCATCTGTTGGAAATGTTGTAGACAAACATAGTACTGGCGGAATTGGAGATAAAGTTACAATAATCTTAATGCCAATAGTTGCTTCACTTGGAGTAAAAGTTGCAAAAATGTCTGGTAGGGGACTTGGATTTACAGGGGGAACTAAAGATAAATTAGAAGCAATACCAGGATACAAAACAGAAATAAGCATAGAAGAGTTTATAAACAATGTAAATAAAGTAGGAATAAGCTTAATTGGACAAACTTTAAACT
>OGNC01001073.1_pt1 | contig 13986 bp, 13 predicted proteins | sample 1573311 | NCBI WGS metagenome assembly OGNC01 (sample SAMEA2581889, study PRJEB24529) | metagenome | biome: Human gut stool | place: China | collected 2011
AAGATGGCATATCGCGACATCAAGAATTCCGTAGACACTGCTAAGCGTGAAGGCATAGCTGAGGGTAAGGAAATTGGTATGAAGGAAGGTATGGAAAAAGGTATGGAGAAAGGTAGAGAAGAAGGCAGAGCTGAAGGCATGAACCTGCGAAGCCTTGAGATTGCCAGGAAGATGCTGGCAAAGGGTATGGATGAAGCGTCTATCATGGATATGACGGGGCTGACGGCAGAGGAGATAAAGCTGCTGAAAGCGGAGATGTAGACTTCGAATATCTCCATATAATCAAGGGTCTATACGCCACCTTTTCATCGTGGCATATAGACCCTTGTCGTTTTCCCATGAAGTGCGGGGGGATATGTTTGCTGGGCAACTTATACTCCTGCCCAGCTTAGGAGTTAAACAATCTACTTTATTATTCAACTCTATATCTACACGTTATGGACTTAAATTCATACCCAAGGAATTTTTTGCTGACATGTTCAGCACTACGATCATAATCTGTAATAATATCAGCAGTCCAACAATACCCACCTTCGGTTTTGCCACCATTCATAACTTTCTGGTCTTTTGACAAAACCAAGTCGATGTCTTTGGTTCTGCAACCATCAAAGATACCTTTCTTTCCGACATTACCATATACTTTTGTAAGATTGCCTAAAACTACTTTTTGAAGCCCTGAACAATCTGAAAAAGCATTTTCCCCGATTTCTGTAACATCTGGGAGGGCTATGGATTTCAGCATTTTCCAGTACATAAATCCTCTTGAAGGAATCTTCTTACATCCTATCAAAGTAAGGTTTATACTCCAAGACTTTGCTTCTTGAAGTCCGATATTTATTGCTTCCAATGTTTCTTCATCCACATCGGGAGCAAGCATGATATTGATGTAAGTCTTGCCCGCATCCAATTCCTTCTTGACGTCTTCCACAATTTGATCGTAAGTGATACCTTCGTCAGTCAGCGATACAACAGTAGCATCCAGTGCATAACTCTTAGCATTTACTGTTGCTTGCGAGAATTTATGAGTTGCCAAAGGAGCTTCCCCATATTTCACATCGACTCTGGAATTTGTTACAAAATTACCATATAAATAGGCATTGCCCTTTTCATCAGATGTAAGGGCATAATTTTGATCCCATTTCATATCGCTGCTGCCCGCAGGAGTGTATCTATCGATGGTTACTGTTATTGGCTTATTTGGCATAGTTGCGATGCGGAGGCGTGAATAGTTGCGTGTTGCCTTGGAAAATTCTACGGTTATAGCCTGACCATTAGGGGTGATATTGGCTTCTCCCTCAATATATTCATCCGTTCCTGCAACCTTACCTTCTTTCAAAACTAATTTGCCGGCTTCCCATTTGTAATTAGGGGCATAATATACATGAGGAAAGGTTGGCACTTCGTCTTCTTTATAAGACAACTCGCCACTTGCCAATTCCCAATTACTGCCATTATATTTAAAAGCAGCATACTTAGTCCCAAAAGTCTTACTGGTCATCTCCAGAAGCAACTCATCTCCTACAGCCCATGAAGTCTTGCCTTCATCAGGTGTACCAATAGCACGAGTCTGTGAATCTCCGAATGCCGGAAATTCACCAACAACCAACTGTACGTTGCTCTTGCCTGTTGTTGTGGTTGTTTCTTCTATATCACTTGTGCATGACGCCATTACTATAGTAACGACAGCCAGCATGATGTATTGAAATATCTTTTTCATATTTTTTCCTCCAATTATTTGAGTTCATCTTCGTTTGTCCAACCAGTCATATTATCTACGCTGATTCGGGTCAGTTCAACTTTGTCTTTTCCGACATCGAGTTTGTAGGTGTAGCGATGGCCCTCTTGAAACTCCGTATTTGACCTCATTTTTGCATGGAAGTTTTTGTCGCCTATCTTGAATTTCACGAAAATATCGTCAGTTTTGTATGAACCAGGGATAACGATTGCTGAAAACATATCGCCGTCATGCTTACAGGCTTGTACCCAAGCAGGATTAGCAGTAGGTGTACTCATGACAAATTGCCCTTGTCGGTCGTCTCTGTTAAAATCAACACTATTGTGCTTAGAATACACTTGTGGTTCACTAATATCCATATTAGGATAATCTGCAGTTCCAACATGATATACTATTGTAACCAGCGACATGCGATGCTTCATACGAATGCTTAAATCAAACCGAGGAAAATCGTGCCAATATCCAGTTATGAGATCAGCGTTTTTTAATTTACTTTCGCTGCTTTGATCTGTCTGTAAATCATACTGTAGATTATTTTTCCCAAAATCCGTGTCAGATGGATATACAGCCAAAATAGTATGTTGTTCGTCGTCTGTTAACCAACGAAAACTTCCTGCACGAGACCATGTTTCCCCATTAAAAGAAAGAACAGTCGTACTACCATGATCATGATCCGTAAATATACTTACTTTCAGCTTATCTTTATCCTCCCAACTGTCACCGTGTCCCAATGTATTGACACGAGTCTGCATACCTCCAACAGAGAAAGTAGCATTGATTTCCTGCCCTTTCAGCGTAGGAGCCATATCCTCATTTTGCGTACATGCTGTAAAGCCCATAGCCATAAGGCCCATTACCGCATAGGAAATTCTTTGTTTTATCGTCTTCATAATCTTCAGTTTTTTATTGTTAGTGAGTTAGTGAGCTGCCAAGCTCACTAACCCTGTATTTCCTATTGCTGTTCTGCGTCCAAAGGACCTTCATCAATTGTCTGCCACCTTTCAATGCCAGCATTTTCTATAACAACACCTGTGTTGTTGATACTTATTGTATATGTGTACTGATAGCCGCCTTTAAACTCATTGTTTGTTGACGAAGTCAATGATGCAATGTAAGTATTGATTGTGCCATTGTCAGCTACTTCCAATTCTATATCCATCTTGTTGTTGTCCAAAGACTGAGGGAATACTATGAACTCACAGGTGGTACTGTTTTTCAAACTTTTATCATCCACATCGGATTCATAAATTCCTCTATCTCCAGAAATGGTAACTTCACCAGTTTGTGTATTAATAGAACCTGTTTTATAGATACCCTTTAATTTTAATACGTTTTTAAGGAACGCATTATTTTCATTAATGCCTTTGCCAGCCTTGAAAGTCAACCGTATCATACTCATGCAATGCTTGAATTGGTTGTCTCCAGTAAATTGCACCTGTGGGGAAGACTTGGTGGCGGTTGCACCAGTTGCAAAGAGAAAATCTGCTGGGCATGGTTCACCTTCCTTTACCTCTGCCATATTCCAATTATTTACAATGCCGTTACCATCAACATTTTCTTGATATGGATAATAGGCATTGAAATTCACGGTTTCTCTTGTGTCAGCAAAATATATTGGATTGTCTGATGTGAAATTTCCGTCACCAGTAGTTGTATATTTCACATTGTCTCCTATTGTATAGCCTGTTGATGTGACATTTACGCCTATGGCATCATTCTTAGACCATGTGTCGCCAGTGGTGGCACGTGTGATGTTTTTAACAATATCCGCCTTTACGGTAGCAGCAACAGGACCACTGTTGCCGATACCGTCTTCTTCGTTAGCGCAAGCTGCAAACAGCAATGCTGCGGCAGCGATGTATAAGAATCTAAATTTCTTCATAAATGTTGTATTTTAATAGTTATTAATTTGCTACATATTCATTGTTGCCTTCTGCCGGAATCCAGCCTTTAATCGTTCCTTCTACTACAACTCCGGTCTTCCTGATGTTGAGCGAAAGGGTATAATACTTGCCCTGCTCCAGGGTGATGTCGGCATTCGACTTCCATGAATAGGTGGTTTCACCCAATCGGAAGGAAACCTTCAGAGGCTGGTTGGCTGCCTGGATGGTCTGCGGAACCAGCAGAGAGGAGTATTGGGCAGAGATGCTGGCATGCTCTGCATCCTTTGCCTGGAAAGAAACATTCTCTGGAGTAATGGCCTCTGCTGCGGCATCAGCCTGAATCGTTATCTGCGGCTTGTCATGAGAAAAGTCGCATACGCCAGACAAAACGGTGCCTTCTACCCTTACATCTTCTATCTTTGACAGATCTACCTCATCATTGGAAAAGGCGGAATCGAAGTTGAAGGTTACCATCAGCTGGCTGAAGGCATGATCAAACTTCACCGCTACAATCTTGTCTTTGTTCTCGCCGACGATGGTTGGAGCATAATCCTTAGCCTTGAACACCAGAAGGTCGGAAGACAGGTCTTCTTTAGTCTGTACGGCTTTCACCGATACGGGGAACTGCTTCTGGGTTGCCAAGGCTTCGCTTATATCAGCCTGATAAGGAGCATAGGCGATGATGTCGGCAGAAGGAATCTCACTCTGCCACAGCATTGGGGTAGCAGAAGTCCACTCTTCGCCGTTCTTCATCATCTCTACATTATTATATTGCAAAGATGAAGCGTGCTCTCCGGAACCCTGTATACAGATGCCGAAGTTTTGCAGGGTGGCAGTTTCGGTGATGCCACGGGTAGCAATATCTGATACCTGCGTGGTGATGTGAATGCCGCCGACTGAAGATGGGCTTTCGCCTGGCGTCATACTATCCTCCTGTGAACAACTCGCCATAAGGAGGAGGGCGCAAGCCATCTGGGGTAATAAACTGGATAATTTCATATTCATTTCATTTTATATTCATCTTAGTCCCAAATGCTAGTACTTCTAGCCGGGCTGCTTTCTTCCATGTCACCAGAACCAAAAGAACCACCGGGTTGAAAACCGTTCACGGTAGGTGTAGAATTGGTTTCGCCACTTCCTGCGAGAATCTGAGTAGTTTCCAATTCGAGTACCTGCACAGATGGAGCTACATACTTTTTCTTCTTAGTTAAAACTTTCTTCATATCTATTATGTTTTGATTATAATTTACGACATTTTAAATCCTTACTTGATACAGATTATAAAAAATCCGGGTGCAAAGTTAAGGGTTTTATATGAAAGTGGGGGGGGTAATTTTTGTTTTTTTAGGTATGATTTTTTGGTTTTTGGTGTCTCATTCGTGAGCAATGCGACACCTTGTTAGTATTCTTTAACGTTTTCGCCGCGAATTCAACACACATTTATTGTGTACCTTTGCTCCGAAATAATTTGTTTGTACATAGCAATGCAAATATAATTATTTCTGGGGAGACAGCTGTCTCCCCATTTTATTTTTTTGCATTGCTCATTGAATTACTTAAACCACAAGCGAAAGTTCAGGACTCTAATAATTCATTCCGAAGTACCAGAGAGGGATGATGATTCCATGCTCCGCTTATCATATCTTGCTCTTTTAGATGAATATCGTTTAAAACTGCAGCAAAGATACAAATAATCCCTCAATGAGGGACGGATTCTTTCGAAAAGTTCCCTCTATGAGGGACGAATTCTTTCGAAAAGTTCCCTCAATGAGGGATGAATTTAATCATTTTTATCCCTCATTGGGGGATTTTTACACATTGTATTACCAAATGAGTTCGTGCCAAACTTGGCAAAAAACGCAAGTTTGGCACGAACTCAACTTATAGTTTCAGGAGTTTAGCAAACTCCCAGACTACAATACCGGCGGTGACACTGACATTCAGGGAATGCTTGGTACCGAACTGGGGAATCTCCAGACAGCCATCGCTCATATCCACGATATTCTGCTTGACTCCCTTCACCTCGTTACCGAAAATCACGGCGTAGCCTTTGGAGAGGGAAGGGTGAGCCTCAGGCAGGTTCTGGAGCTTGGTGGAGCCTTCTACCTGCTCGATGCTATATACAAAGTAGCCTTTCTGCTTCAACTTCTCTACCGCCTCTTCGGTAGTCTTGAAGTATTCCCAATCCACGCTGTCTTCGCCACCCAACGCCGTCTTATGAATCTCGACATTGGGAGGGGTGGCGGTGATTCCGCAGAGATACACCGCCTCTACACGGAAGGCATCGCAGGAACGGAAAACACTTCCTACATTATATAACGAACGCACATCATCCAGGACTACTATCAGCGGCAGCTTCTCGGCTTCCTTGAATTCCTCCAGGGTGAGGCGGTTCATCTCTATCGTTCTTAATTTGCGCATTATAATATACCTTATTATATATAATATAATCAGAGGTGGTTAAGCCTCTGCCTCTTTGGTCTTGTAGGCAAGGGCGTACATGCGAATCTGCTTGATCATCGCCAGAAGACCATTGCTGCGGGTTGGACTCAAATGGTCTTTCAGACCAATTTTCTCTACGAAATAGAGGTCGGCATCCATAATCTCGGTTGGGGTATGACCGCTCAACACACGGATGAGGAGGGCGATGATACCCTTTACGATGAGCGCATCGCTATCGGCAGTGAATACGAGCTTGCCATCTACATAATCGCATTGCAACCATACGCGGCTCTGACAGCCGTCGATAAGGTTCTGCTCGTTCTTGTATTTCTCATCGAGAGGAGCCAACTCGTTGCCCAAGTCAATGAGCATCTGATACTTGTCCATCCAGTCGGTGAAATCCTGGAACTCCTCTACTACTTCATCCTGCAATTCATTAATTGTTGCCATTATTTTATTTCTTTAATTTCGTTTACTGTAATCAACTTATAGAGCTTGTCGTTAGGGCGTACCTTATCTGGTACAGGGATGGAAACTCTCCAGCCCTGCTGCGCTGTTTCTACCGGTTTCAGGTCGTAGCGGATTTCATCGGCATGGAGATACATCACACCGGTGGTGTTACCCGTAATCAGCAGTTTCTCGCCCTTGTCGAAGGTAGATGCCTCTACGGCTACTTCTGCCACACCCAACTTAGAGAAATATTTCATCACCTTGCCCACGAGCACCTTCTTCTCGGTAGCTACGGAACCGTAATGCTTGTTCCATTCACCGAGAGTCTGCCCCTGGTAATAACCATCCCAGAAACCACGGTTGAAGACGGTGGCGAGTTTCTCATCCCACTCATCCTTCTTCTCCTCGGTAAAGGTTCCGTCGAGCACGGCAGCTATCGCCTCCTTATAACATTTCACTACGGTATATACGTATTCAGGACCACGGGCACGGCCTTCTATCTTGAAGACGCGCACACCGGCATCCATCATGCGGTCGATGAAGCGGATGGTCTTCAGGTCCTTCGGACTCATCACATACTTGTTGTCGATTTCAAGCTGGTTGCCAGTTTCGTTATCTGTAACAGTATAGCTGCGGCGGCAAATCTGCACACACTCGCCACGGTTGGCAGAGCGGTTGGCATTAGCGAGACTCATGTAGCACTTGCCCGATACAGCCATGCACAGAGCACCATGACAGAACATTTCGATGCGGATCTGCTTGCCCATAGGTCCGCAGATGTTCTGCTGCTCTATCTGCTCATGGATGTGCTTCACCTGATCCATGTTCAATTCACGTGCCAGTACGGAAACATCAGCAAAGCGTGCATAAAACTTCAAAGCCTCTGTGTTTGAGATATTTAACTGTGTGGATAAGTGAACCTCCTCGCCCACTTCATTGCAATAGCTCATTACAGCCACATCGCTGGCGATGACGGCAGAGATGCCTGCCTCCTTGGCAGCATCGATGATTTCCTTCATCGTTGGGATGTCGTTATCGTAGATGACTGTATTGACGGTGAGATAGGTCTTGATGCCATGCTCATTGCAGGTGGCAGCAATCTCTCGCAAATCATCGATAGTAAAATGGTTGGCTGAATGGGAACGCATGTTCAACTTGCCGATACCGAAGTATACGGAGTCGGCACCAGCCTGTATGGCAGCAGCCAGTGACTCGCGTGAGCCCACTGGTGCCATCACTTCAAATTCGTTTATCTTTGTATTCATGAATGCAATTATCTTTTTTCGGGTACAAAGTTACACCAAAATGAAGACAAAACACAGAAAAATGGAGAAAAAATGACAGAAATTCGATTATATTGACAAATCAATCATGATTATTTGTCTATATTTGCCTAAAAATAAGAATATATCCCTAGGATATACTTCTTTTTATTATGAATCCAGTTTTTACGGCTGGTATTATTAATTAAAAAGTGAAAGCGTATGAAGAAAGCTTTTACCTCAGGAATGATTCTGTTCCTGGCAATGACCACAACGGTTAGTTGCACACAAGAAAACGTGATGCTTGAAACAACACCACAAGTCAAGAACCAAGAAGTAAGATTCTGCTTCTTCGAAAGCTCCATTGTACCTATCGGTCAGGATGAAGAGAGCAATCTTGCCAGAACGAGAGCCGACGGGAGCGAGAAATCGCTCAAGGATGCAAACCTCTACACAGATCTGCAAGTATGTCTCATTCCGAAAGGAGATGAAACTACTGCCGGCTATACCGTAAGACAGGAAAACTGGGATGACAAATTCGGAAACGTCAGCCTGCAGGTGCCGGCAGGAGAATACACGCTCATTGCCGTAGCAGCAAAAACTGATTTGCAGCAGGAAGAACGAATCGAAGTAAAATCAAGGTATGAAATGACCTTTGCCAACAATATCGTACGCGATATGGCGTATACCCTGCAGGATATCAAGGTGGAATCGGGCAGCAAAGCCGTAACACAGAATGTTTCGCTGAAACGTGCCGTCAGCTGTTTTGAACTGTGTGCTACCGACATCATGCCCCTGACTACCAAGACTCAGAAAATCACGATAAGCGGAAGCTGCGGCACGGTGTTCAATCCTTCTACCGGATTCTGCAAAGAAAAGGCTACCATCACCCGAAACTTTTCTTTTGAAGCCAAAGAACACCAGAAAACGGGCTTTCACTATACACTCTACACCCTTCTGACCGACAAAGATATAACCGACATCCATATAACAGCTACGGCAAAAGACAAGGAAGAAAAGGTTATCAAGACCATCAGCTTTGACAACGTACACCTGGTTATCGGAAAGAAGACTACCTATACCGGTCCGATTTTTACCTACCCTAACAATATGTCGTTCACAGTCAACCAGCCGGAGATTCCTGCATCAGGCTATGACAAGAAATTTTAATAACCCATGGCGTTTTAAGAAAGATTAATGCCACAGATTAAAATCTTTTTTGTATTTTTGCGGCATGGAAAGAAAGAACATTATAACCATAGGACTCGCTCTGCTTGTATTCGCCGGCTGCGGATACAGACAGCAGCGAGCCGGTATCCCAGAGACAGGTGAAGGCGAGGATTATCTTCCGGAGCATATCCACCTGACCAGTACTACGCCCGTCAAGGACCAGGGCAACAGCGAACTCTGCTGGGCATACGGCATGCTTGCCACCATCGAAAGCGAGCACATCATGAAGGGGGATTCCGTGAATCTCTCCATCGCCTACATAGCCCGCATGATGCTGGAAGAACAGGCACTGGAATATTACTTTGCACAGGGAAAGAAGAACATCAGCCTGCGCGGTACTGCCCCGATGCTGATACATTATATAGATAAGTATGGTGCACAACCTTACGACAGCTATGAAGATCCGAAGCACGTGAACTACAAGGTGCTCTGCCGCAAGGTGCAGAAACTGTGCGATGGCGCCATCTCGCAGAAAGCGGGCATCAGCCAGCTCAAGGAGGAACTGAACGACCTGTTTGACACAGAAATAGGCTACATGCCTGCCAAGGCCGTACACATGCTGGGTGCCGAATATACCCCTCAAGAGTTTGCCCACAGCGTATGCTATCCCGAGGAGTATGTATCGCTCACCAGTTTCTCGCATCATCCTTACAGAGAATACTTTGCACTCGAGATTCCCGATAACCGGATGCACGATACCTATCTGAACCTTCCGCTCGACGAGCTGATGCTCCACATCAGGAAGGCGGTAGAAAAAGGACACCCGGTATGCTGGGAAGGTGACATCAGCGAACCTGGCTTCAAGGAACCAAGGAAGAACTGTGTAGACATACAGCCGATGGAACGCCCCGTGACCCAGGCATCGCGACAGAAGGAGTTTGAACAGCTTCGCACCACCGATGATCATGTAATGGAAATCATAGGTACCTTCATGAAAGGCAAGCAGAGATTCTACGTCTGCCGCAATTCATGGGGCAAGAACTGGGGCAACAAGGGACTCATCTACCTATCGGAAGACTATCTGCGCCTCAAGACCATCGCCGTATCCATGAGCGAAGAGGCATATCTGTACGACCGGTCAGTGCGATTAGTCGTACCTTACTCATCTCCCAAAGACAGCATAAACCTCCTCTATATATAATAAGGTATAAGCTTAACTATAATCAGGAATAAGCTCCCAAACAGGCTTCAGACATAAGAAATGTGTTAAAATGGTTGACATACATCAAATAGCTGTTAAATAGCACGTGTGTGCGCACACACGTAGTTGATTTATATCAAAAAAGAGGCTTTTTTATGTGATTTTCTCTTAAAACATTTGGTGGGTTCGGAAAATCGTCGTACCTTTGCATCGTCAATAAGACAAAAAGGTTATTAGGTTTTTAGGTTAAGATTGTTAGTTGTTTTAGGTTATTAGTTAGTTTAAAGGTAAATTTAAGATTGTTTATTCAGAGAAACGGTATTAGTTAAGGTAAAGAAAAGATTGTTTATTCAAGGACGACAAAAAGTTTAGGTTATTAGGTTTTTAGGTTTAAGATTGTTAGTTGTTTTTTTATTAGGTTTTAGTTTAAAGGTAAATTTAAAGATTGTTTATTCAAGGATTAACAGGATAATTTCAACAGGTGAGTTGAAGGTAAAAAGATCCAAATGTATGGGATAACCAAAGATGACGCCTGAGCAGAATTGCTGCTTCGGGCTCCGTAATGGAAAGGGTAACAAAAAGCCCTTGAGTTATGAGAAATTTGGGAATATCGTATTAAAAGAGCGCAATTTCGAAATCATTCGAAGTTGCGCTCTTTATTTTATCCCCTAGGTAAAGGAGCTAGGACATATGTATTACTACATAAAAACTTTGCCTAAGACTATAGCCATAACACCTTAAAGTACTTAACTCATTTACTCCTAGACTGGAGAAAGTTCAGTTTGAGAAAAAATAACCGCCAAATTATTTTGTTTTACCAACGAAAAGTCGTAATTTTGCAGAAGATATATAAAGATAGGAAATTATGGCAAGACATCCTCTTTGGAACGAAGAATACTGGCTCCTGCTGTTGCAGCTGTACCAGAAGAAGCCCATGGGCGTGAAACCTCTCTATTCGAAAGGGATGGTCGACTTGAGCCTGGAACTGCATATTCCACCTGAGTTTCTGCACGAACAGATGTTCAAACTCAGAATGGTGACTCCGAGAATCAAGCGACTATGGGAGAAGTATGCCGATAAGCCACAGAAACTGAAGCGCGATATACAGCGCATCAGGCAGATGAACGGCTGCGGAAACGCCATACAGTTCTTCGAGGGAGTGGAAGTGAAGGAAACATTCGAGAAAAACTGGGAACCACTGGAAAGTGAACCATCGCTCACCCCCGTGAAACTCATCATCATCCTCGATCTCTACTTCCAGCTCACACCAATCACCATGGTGCCGGAAACACCGGAAATCATCGATCTGGGAAAACTCATCAGGACATCACCGAAGGTCATTGCCGAGGCGATGGGCGTATTCATGTACTGCGACCCCTATCTCAACCGCGAAGATGTGCTGATACACCCGCTGCTAGAAGCATGCAGCGACATCTGGCACCAATACGGAAACGGAAATCCAGACAGGCTTTACCAGCTTGCCAACGAACTAAAAGAATACTTTAAGTAATTATGGCTCAAAAACTCATACAGACACAGGCACAGAAGTTACAGCAACTTCAAAGACTTTCAGCCCAGCAAATGCTGCAGGTGAAACTGTTGGAAATGCCGCTCACGGAACTGGAAGACAGTATCAATGCAGAACTGGACGATAATCCCGCTCTGGAAAGCGAGAACCCAGACGACATGCTCAACGAGAATGTCGCCAATGATGATTCGCCCGCAGATGATGAGTACGACAACAGCAGCGATGAGGATGCCTACGAGGCTGAATCTGAAAAAGAAGAAAGAAAAGACGAACTGGACCAGGCACTGGAAAGCATCGGAAAAGACGACCAGATGCCTGACTACAATACAGACAGATACAACAACCAGGACAGCGCTGACTACGAAGAAATGGTTTACGGCGACACTACCTCTTTCTATGATAAGCTGAAGGAACAGATGGACATGCAGCCGCTCAGCGACAAGGAGAAGGAAGTAATGGAATATCTCATAGGTTCACTGGATGACGACGGACTGCTCCGCAAGGACCTGGACAGCATCTGCGATGAACTCGCTATCTATCACAACATCGATGTTACGGAAAAAGACATCGAGCACGTGCTCCACATTCTACAGACCTTCGACCCAGCCGGTGTAGGAGGAAGAAGTCTGCAGGAATGCCTCCTGCTGCAGGTTAAGAGACTGCCGAGAGGTGTGCTCCGCAAGACGATGGAAGAGGTGTTTACCGACTATTTTGACGAGTTTACCAAGAAACATTGGGACAAGATCAAGGCAGGACTGGAACTGAACGATACACAGGTAGAAACCCTGCAGGCAGAAATCAGAAAGCTGAACCCGAAACCGGGCGCATCGATGGGCGAAACAGAGGGAAGAAACATGCAGCAGATTACCCCCGACTTCATCATCGACACCAATGACGACGGAACGATTACATTCTCGCTGAACCGTGGCAACATTCCGCAACTGACAGTTTCGCCATCATTCACCGACATGATTGACACCTACAGGAAGCATAAAGACAAGATGAGCCGGAGCGACAAGGAAGCCCTGCTCTACGCCAAGGAAAAGGTGGACAAGGCACAGGGATTCATCGAAGCCATCAAGCAGAGAAGACATACCCTCATTGTCACCATGAAGGCAATTATCGACATACAGCGGCAGTTCTTCCTGGATGGAGACGAGGCTGACCTGAAACCGATGATCCTGAAGGATGTAGCAGAACGCACGGGACTGGACATCAGTACCATCTCGAGAGTGAGCAACGTGAAGTATGCCCAGACTAAATGGGGCACCTTCCCGCTGAAGTTCTTCTTCACAGACAGCTACACCACTGAAGACGGCGAAGAGATGTCTACCCGCAAAATCAAGATTGCCCTGCACGACATCATCGAGAAAGAAGACAAGAAAAAGCCAATCAGCGATGATGCACTTGCCAAACTGCTGAAGGAGAAGGGATTCCCTATCGCGCGACGTACGGTGGCAAAATATAGGGAGCAACTGGGCATACCGGTGGCACGACTCAGAAAATAAGATAGTGGTATGAGTCAGGAAGAAACCGGGGCCCACCACAAAATATTTGAGAGATAAAAAGAATATATACGTTATTAGTGTTATGAAAGAGAAGAATATCATATTGACAGCACGCATCATGAGCATGATCTTCACGCCCTTCTATCTGCCGATGGTAGGACTGATTGCTCTGTTCATCTTCAGTTATATGTCGCTGTTACCGATAGGATACAAACTGGTGATGCTGGGCATGGTCTACCTCCTGACCGTCGTAGCTCCATCGCTACTCATCCACCTCTACCGCATGGTTCAAGGCTGGACCTCGCGTGAGCTGGGCAAGAAGGAGCGTCGTATTGTGCCTTACATCCTCTCTATCGTATGTTACTTCGGCTGTTTTTTCTGGATGGAATACCGCAATACGCCTCGCGTCATCAGTATCATCGTAGTGGTAGCGCTGGCGATACAGATGATTTGCGCCTTCATCAATGTATGGTGGAAGATCAGCACCCATACGGCAGCCATCGGAGGTGTGGCAGGAGCTCTGGTGTCTTATTCTGTAGCCTTCAATTTCAATCCGCTGTGGTGGCTCTGCCTTGTGCTGATGATGGCAGGCGCAGTAGGAAGTGCCCGCATGATACTCCGACAACATACGCTGTCACAGGTAGTTGCAGGATTTCTGATAGGCACCGCCTGTGCTATTTTGGTAATATAAAGTTTATAATAAAATATAAGAAGAAATGAAACCATTAGTAAGCATTATTATGGGCAGTACAAGCGATCTGCCTGTTATGGAAAAAGCATGTAAGTGGTTGAACGACAACCAGATTC
>OGNC01001078.1_pt1 | contig 13929 bp, 8 predicted proteins | sample 1573311 | NCBI WGS metagenome assembly OGNC01 (sample SAMEA2581889, study PRJEB24529) | metagenome | biome: Human gut stool | place: China | collected 2011
ATCGCCCCGGCGCACATCGGGCATGGCTCGAGCGTCACAAACAGCTCGCATTCCCACAGCCTCCAGCCGCCGAGCTTTTTGCAGGCGAGGTCGATAGCCTCTATCTCGGCGTGGGCGAGGGCGTTTTTGCCCGTTTCGCGCCTGTTGCGGCCGACGGAGACGACTTCTCCGTTCCTTGATATCACAGCCCCCACCGGGACTTCAAGCTCGGCTGCCGCAAGCCGAGCCTGCCCGATAGCGAGGAGCATCAGCTCTCTGTCATTCATTTTGTGGGGAAGATGAGCTTATCTGCGTGCCAGATATTCTCGGCATATTCGTTTATCGCTCTGTCAGCGGCAAAGCGGCCCGCGCCCGAGATATTCATCAGCGACATCTTATCCCACCTTGCGGTGTCGTGCCATATCTCCTCGGCGCGCTTCTGCATCCTGCGGTAATCCGCAAAGTCCGCAAGCACCATATAGGGGTCGTGATAGACTATCGTGCCGCCTATCTCGCCGAAGGTCTTGCCGCCGATGCCCTTGTTGATGAATTCGATTATCTCGTGTATCTCGGCGTTGTTGTTGTAGTAATTCTGCGGGACATAGCCGCTGCGCTTGAGGTCGTTGACTTCGGGGGTCGTCATACCGAAGATGAGGATATTATCCTTGCCCACGGCGTCGTGTATCTCGACGTTTGCGCCGTCCATCGTGCCGAGGGTTATTGCGCCGTTGAGCATGAGCTTCATGTTGCCCGTGCCGCTTGCCTCGGTGCCCGCAAGGGATATCTGCTCGCTGATATCGGCGGCGGGCATGAGAGCCTCCGCCATGGTGACGTTATAATCCTCCATGTAAACGACCTTCATCAGATCCTTTACGTCGGGGTCATTGTCAATGAGCTTTGAAAGGGCACAGATGAATTCGATTATCTTTTTTGCCATAAAATAGCCGGAGGCAGCCTTTGCGCCGAAGATATAGGTGTGCGGGGTGTAATTGCCGTTAGGATTCGCCTTTATCTCAAGATATTTTGCAAGGATGTTGAAGGCGTTGAGATGCTGGCGCTTATACTCGTGCAGCCTCTTGACCTGAACGTCGAATATCGAGGTCGGGTCGAGCGTTATGCCCGTCCTGCTCTTGACGAGGGCGGCGAAATCCTCCTTGTTGGCGGTCTTTATCTTACGCAGGTCTGAGAGAACGGCTGCGTCGTCCTTGTATTTTCTGAGCTTGAGCAGCTCGTCGCCGTCGTAAACGAAGCCGTCGCCGATAAGCGAGGTGATATATGACGACAGGCGGGGGTTCGCCTGGCAGAGCCAGCGGCGGTGAGCAATGCCGTTGGTGACGTTGGTGAATTTATCCGGCTCAAGGGTATAGAAATCCTTGAATACGCTGTTCTTGAGTATCTCGCTGTGGAGGGCAGATACGCCGTTGACCTTGTGGCAGACCGCCACGCAGAGGTTGGCCATCCTGACGACGCCGTTTGAGATTATCGCCATGCGCTCGACCTTGGCGGAGTCGCCGGTCAGCTCCCAGATCTTGCTTCTGAAGCGCTTGTCTATCTCTTTGACTATCTGATATATTCTCGGCAGCAGGCGGCTGAAGAGCTCCTCGCTCCAGCATTCGAGAGCCTCTGCCATGACGGTGTGATTGGTGTAGGCGCAGACCTGCTCGACCACTGAGTAGGCGTCGTCCCAGCCGTAGCCGCATTCGTCGAGCAGAATTCTCATCAGCTCGGGTATCGCAAGGGTGGGGTGAGTGTCGTTGATGTGGATAGCGTTCTTCTCGGCGAAATTCTCAAGGGTGGTGTAATCCCTGAGATGCCTTGCGACGATATCCTGTATCGAGGCGGAGACGAGGAAATACTGCTGGCGCAGCCTGAGGCTCTTGCCCTCGGGGTGATTGTCGGCGGGGTAGAGCACCTTGCTGATGACCTCCGCCATAGCCTTCTCCTCCATGGCTCTCATGTAATCGCCCTGGTTGAACATTGCCATGTCGATGCCGTCGACCTTCGCCGACCACAGACGCAGCACTGCAACGCCTCTGCCGTCCTTGCCGGGCACCATCATATCATAGGGGACTGCCTTGACGGTCTTGCAGCCGACAAGCTCGACCTGGTGGAAGTCGTTATCCCAGCTGTCCTCGACCTTGCCCTCGAATTTGACCTCAACGGTCTTATCCTCTCTGGGCACGAGCCATACTTCGCCGCCGGGGAGCCAAAAATCGGGCATCTCCGTCTGCCAGCCGTCGATTATCTTCTGCTTGAAAATGCCGTATTCATAGAGTATCGAGTAGCCCATGCCTCTGTAGCCCTGATTTGCCAGGGCGTCAAGGTAGCAGGCGGCAAGCCTGCCCAGACCGCCGTTGCCGAGACCCGCATCCGGCTCGCAGTCATAGAGCTTGTCGAGCTTCACGCCGAAGCCGTCAAGGACCTTCCTTGCGGTCTCGGTCATGTTGAGATTGTAGAGAGTGTTTTTGAGGCTTCTGCCCATGAGGAACTCCATGCAGAGGTAATAAACCTTCTTCTGCCCCGCTTCCTTCGACTCCGCGTTGAAATCCCTGCGGATGTCCCTGACCATATCTCTCGAGATTATCGAGAGCACACGGTAGAACTGGTCGTTGGTCGCGTCCTCCGGCTCAACGCCGAAAAGATGCGAGAGCTTGGCTCGGATAAGCTCCTCGAGCGTCTTCTTTGTGATGTTGTTATTCATACTATCCTCCGTAAAGAAACTGTAAGCCAAATTACTTACCCTATAAGTTTACACCAAAAAAGTCAATATTACAACAGAATTTTTACAATTGATTAATTAAAAATACTTGTATGAAGCCGCCTTTTGAGTTAAAATAAGTAAAAGTAGCAGTTTAATTCCGGAAAGGTGATATAAATTGAACGAGCAATACTATTTTTCCCCCGAAAGATACCTGCGCGACGAGCGTGACAGGAAGCAGATAAAGGTCATAGGAAGAGTAGCGGGTCTGTGTGTTATCGCATATGTCGTTTTGCAGAATCTGCTGACCCTGCCGCTGGTGTTTGAGCCGCTGAGCAGCATATACAATTCCAGCCCCGTTTTTCAGGACGCGGTCACTATACTGCTCTCGGTATTCGGGCTGATGCTGCCCTTCGCGATAGGCGGTTTTTATCTGCGCCGCAGGACTAATGTGAATGTCTTTGCCTTCGACAGACCCGTGAGCGTCAAGCTGATGGTCTTTGCCGTATTCTTCGGCTTTTTTGTCTGCCTCGCGGGCAACTATGCTTCGAGCATCTTTGTTTCGGCCATGGACGGCATCGGCTTTAAGCTCTCCTCGCCCGACTACGAGGTGACGGACGATGTCTTCGGCAGGATAGTCTACTTCATCATGGTTGCCGTCGTGCCTCCTCTGACCGAGGAGCTGGCGATAAGGGGCGTTATAATGCAGCCGCTCCGCCGCTACGGCGACCGCTTTGCGATAGTTGCGTCCGCCGTGCTCTTTGCGGTGCTCCACGGCAATCTCATTCAGGCACCGTTCGCGTTCATAGCGGGTCTCGGCATCGGCTATGCCGTCTGCATCACGGGCAGCCTCTGGACGGGCGTGCTCATCCACTTCTGCAATAATACCTATTCCGTGCTGATTGAATTCATGGCGAGGGATATCACCGACACGGCGCTGCTCGGCAAGGCATATAACATAGTGCTGATAGCGCTCTACGCCGTGAGCATAATAGGCTCGGTCATCTTTGTGATGGTCAAGGCGCCGAGGAAGCTCACGCCGCCCGCGACCACCCTCTCAAGGCGGCAGAGATACGGTGCGTTCGTGCTGAATATACCGATGCTTATCGCTATCGGCATTATGATATATATCACCTCGCGTTATGTGAGATTTGTGGGTTGATCGAATGAGTATTAAGAAAAACGACCGTGTGAAGCTCCGCATAGACAGCTGCTCGGCGAACGGCAGCGGAGTCGGCAGATATGAGGGCATGGCGATATTTGTGCCCGCCACCGCGCCCGGCGACGAAATAACGGCGCATATCCTAAAGGTAAAAAAGACCTACGCTTTCGCCAAGGTGGAGAGCGTGGATAAGCCGTCGCCCGACAGAATCGAGCCGGAGTGCCCCGTGTATCTGCGATGCGGAGGCTGTGCGTTCTCGCACATGGATTACGCCGCCGAGGCAAAGATAAAGGCGGAGCATGTTGCGGAGTGCTTCCGCCGTATAGGCGGCGTCGAGCCGGAATTCGAGCCGATAATCGCTGCTGAGAGCGACAAACGCTACCGCAACAAGGCGCAGTACCCCGTTTCAATGCAGGACGGCGAATTGAAGATAGGCTTTTTCTCGCCGCACAGCCACAGAGTGGTGCATTGCCCGGACTGCCTGCTTCAGCCGACAGAATTTGCGGATATCCTCGGCGTATTCACCGATTATATAAAGCAGTTCAACGTGCCCGTCTACGACGAGACGGCCCATAAGGGCCTGCTGCGGCATATCTATCTCCGCAAAGGGGAGAAGAGCGGCGAGATAATGGCGTGCGCCGTGATAAACGGCAGGAGCCTGCCCGCCGAGGACAAGCTCGTCCAAATGCTGACAAGCCGAGATCAAAACATAAAAAGCATAATCATCAACAGCAACACCAAGGATACAAACGTAATTCTCGGCGGCGAATGCCGCACCCTTTGGGGCAGCGACTGCATCACGGATATCCTCTGCTCGCTGAGATTCAGGATATCCCCGCTGTCGTTTTATCAGGTCAACCGCACCCAGGCGGAGCGGCTGTATAATAAGGCGGCGGAGTACGCCTCGCTGACGGGGAACGAAACGGTGCTCGACCTCTATTGCGGGGCGGGCACGATAGGGCTTTCCATGGCGTCAAAGGCAAAGAAGCTGATAGGCGTCGAGATAGTGCCGGAGGCGATAGAGGACGCCAAAGCGAACGCCCGCCTGAACGGCATAGAGAATGCGGAATTCATCTGCGGCGACGCTGCCGCGGCGGCTCAGATACTAAGGTCAAAGGGCGTGAGACCCGATGTGATAGTGCTCGACCCGCCGAGAAAGGGCTGCTCGCCCGATATGCTCGAGACCGCCGCAGCAATGCAGCCCGAGCGCATAGTCTATGTCTCCTGCGACCCCGCTACCCTCGCCCGTGACTGCGGCACCTTCGCCTCCCTCGGCTATTCCGCCGTGAAAGCTACCCCCGTCGATATGTTCCCCCGCACAGGCCACGTCGAGACGGTATGTTTGTTGTCCAAACTTCAAAGTAAGGAACATATCGAGATCGAAGTGAAGATGGACGAGTTGGATTTGACCGCTGCGGAGAGTAAGGCAACCTACGAGGAAATCAAGGCGTATGTTCTGGAACATACTGGCTTGAAGGTCAGCCATCTCTATATCGCACAGGTGAAGCAGAAATACGGCATCATTGAGCGTGAGAACTACAATAAACCGAAATCCGAAAACGCCAAGCAGCCCCAATGCCCGCCGGAGAAGGAAAAAGCGATCAAGGAGGCATTGCATCACTTTGGTATGATTTTGTAGATGCTTTTTGAAAGAAGTTGCAGATGGCGGTCGGCACCAAATGATCCCTCGCTATCAAGCTGTCTAAAGGTGAAACTGTCAGTATGAGAATGCTAATGAACGTGCGTAAACACTGAACTGCGATATTGGGAATATCCGAAAGCTGATTTCTTTCCAAGAAGGCATCGTTGAATAAGAGGTGGATGGTATGTCGGCAAAAAAGAAAAACATAATTAGCAAGGCTAGCCCTCACACAATAAAAAAATTTGAGCTGATAGAGGAGTACATCAAATCGTGGGCACAGAAGTTGCTGCTGACTGAGTCTTGCAATGGGCTGATCTTTATAGACTGTATGTGCAACAGTGGTGTATACACCGACGATGCCGGGCGATTGGTGAAAGGTACAGCAGTACGCGTCTCAGAAGCACTTAGGGAAGCATCAAGGACCTATACGGAGAAAAATATACACATTTACTTGAATGACAAGGATAAAGCGCGCGTAGATGAGCTAAAAAAGCATCTTCCACAGGATGAGCGCAATTTTAAGATTGTCACCTCTTGTGGTGATGCGCACGAGCTACTCCGAACTATCGGACCACAGTTATATGGAACTGGGCACCTGCATTATTTCCTGCTCTACGATCCGTATGATGCGACTATTGACTGGGAAGCGCTTCTGCCGTTTTTTCGTAACTGGGGTGAAGTTATGATTAATCACATGGTTTCAGATCCGGTGCGGGCGATCACAAGCGCCAAGAAGAAGACGACAAAGGCAAAGTATGAGAACACTTATCTGGAAGACTTTGAGAAACTGGTGCCTTACGGAAGTGACAAGAAGGCCTATGAGGCTAGAGTGGAAGAAATCATAAATTCACTGAAAGGAGCTCGCAGGTACTACGTATCGGCATTTCCGTTCTATAACACGCAGAACTCGCTCGTCTACAATTTGATTCATTGCACGAGCAACAAGGAGGGCTTTAAGCTCTATAAGAAGAGTGCTTGGAAGGTATTTGGCGCACAGTCCTCTACCAAGCACTCGGTTGAGAACAGGCAGTTGTCATTTAACCTTTTCGGTGAGATTGCTGAAGAGGAAGATGAAAGCTGCTTGCATGTTATCGATATAGCGAAATACCTGCAGCGCAGCTTTAGAGGCCGAAAGCAGGTGCCGCTGGATGAGATGTGGGAACTTTTGGATAACCACCCGATTTTCCCGTCAGAGGGATTTCGTAATGAGGTAAAGAGCGATCTTACCGATTTCTTTGGCGCGAAGATTGAGCAGATTGTGAATCCTGATACAGGAAAGAAGGAAATGGTGATCTCTTTCTCTTCTTGAGATTGAGTTTCAAATAGATGAGGTGATTGGAATTTATGGCAACGTCGCAGAAATTTGGTGGCAATTGGACTGAGGAGAAGTTGAATATCTTCACCAGCTATCTGGACGCATACCTGATTGCACTGCAAAATCAGAAGTTTAAGAAGATTTATATAGATGCCTTTGCTGGAACCGGTGAGATCGAGACCAGTGACGGCGGGCAGTTTCTTGTGGGCTCTACTAAGCGTGCACTGGCGTCTGAAAAGAAGTTTGATCACTACTATTTCATAGAAGCGGACTCTCAGAAGGCAGGAGAACTTCAGGATATGATAAACTCCGAGTTCCCGCAGATGAGGAGAATTGTTACGATTTACTGTAGCGATGCGAATGATAAACTCGCGGAGATTATTAGCAACGTAGACTGGAGATATAACAGAGGATTGCTGTTCTTAGATCCATATGCGACGCAGGTAAATTGGGCTACGCTTGAAAATGTAGCACAGACGAAATCGATAGACGTATGGTACCTGTTTCCGTTTTTTGCACTTGAACGTATGCTGCCGAAAAACGGAAAGTACGCTAAATGGGAGAATTGCATAGATCGATTGCTTGGAGATTCCGGATGGCGGAAGGAATTCTATAAGAAAGATCCCCAGATGACGCTTTTTGACTTGTTCCCGGAGCCCGGACAGAGCGATGGCGAACGGATGGTTAAGGACGCAAATACAGATCACATAAAGGAGTATATCCTCTCTCGGCTTGGGACAATCTTTCCATGCGTGTCAAAGCATGCACTGATTTTCAGGAACAGCAAGAACTCGCCGATGTTCCTATTCTGCTTTGCCATTGCGAGTGAGAGGCCGAAAGCGCAGGGACTTGCACTGCGGATGGCAGACTACATATTAAAGAACAAGTAGGCGGAGGATGAAAGCACCTTGAAGACGATAAAACGAAAATCCATGCTTTATCAAACAGGAGTAGAGTATGGTGACTACACAATGAATCACGTGCAGGGGTGTGCACATGGGTGCAAATATCCATGTTATGCATTCCTGATGAAGAAGCGATTCGGGCAAATTAAGGATTACGAGAGCTGGCTTGAGCCGGTGCTTGTATCAAACACGCTTGAATTGCTGGATAAAGAGATACCGAGGCTCAGAGATAAGATTCAGTCTGTGCAGCTTTGCTTTACCACAGATCCGTTCATGGAAGGATATCCAGAGGTGTCCCAGATGAGCATTGCGGCTATCCGAAAACTGAACGAGGCCGGTATCAAATGCACTACATTGACGAAGGGATTGCTTCCCATAGAATTGGCGGAACTTTCTCCGGAAAATGAATATGGGATCACGTTGATAACGCTGGATGAAGCATACCGGGAACAGATGGAACCGGGAGCTGTTCCCTGTGCAGACCGACTGGCAGCGTTGAGAGAACTTCACGATGCTGGTTGCAAGACGTGGGTAAGCATGGAGCCGTATCCAACACCGAACATGATAGAGCAGAATTTACGCGAAATCTTGGAAGCTGTAGCATTTACCGACAGGATCATCTTCGGCAGAACGAATTACAGCAAAACGGCAAATGCCTATGAAGGACAAAGGCACTTTTACAATGAATGCGCAGCAGAGGTGACGGCTTTCTGTCAGGAGCACGGCATTGATTATCATATTAAGGAAAAAACAATAACGGAAGAATGAGGTGGCGTTATGGCTTTATTACAAGACCTGATCCAGCAAATTGACGATCCCGCGCTCAAAGAGAGAATCTTGCAGGAAACAAACAAATTACTGAAGCAGAAGAAGTTCGGATTGGTGTTTGAAGAGCATCTGCCCGAATGCACGCCGCTTCATGATGTTCCAATCCGTGTCGGTTCAAAAGTGGCGTTAAAGAGAGGCTATGTCAGCGATATTTATATGGTCATAAAGCTCGATGGGAACGAAGCTCTCTGCGACCGCAGAGAGACGCATGAGAAAGTAACTTTCCAGCTGGATGAGATTGTCGCTATTGCAGAATTTGGCGAGCCGATCTATCCCACACTAAAACCGCTGGATGCAGTTCAGAACGCTCCAGATAGCGACCTTTGGCATACGCTGATTGAGGCGGACAACTACCACGCGCTCCAGCTGCTGGAATACCTGTACGCAGAGAAGGTGGACTGCATCTACATCGATCCACCATACAACACCGGAGCAAAGGACTGGAAATACAACAATGACTATGTAGATGGTTCTGACGCTTACCGTCATAGCAAATGGTTATCCATGATGGAAAAGCGCTTGAAGATTGCCAAAAGGCTGCTGAATCCAAAGGACTCCGTTCTCATTGTCACAATAGATGAAAAGGAATACCTACACCTTGGCTGCCTCCTTGAAGAGATTTTTAGTGATGCAAGGATTCAAATGGTAAGTTCAGTTATCAATTCAGCTGGTGTGACAAGAGGTGATGAATTCTCTCGTTCTAATGAATACTTGTTTTTTGTAAAAATGGGTAGTTCATCGCCTGTTGCGCTTCCTTTGTATGAAGATTGGAGAGGTCATACAAAGACGGAAAAGAAGGAGGCGTTGGTTTGGAACCAGTTAATGAGGTCAGGGACGGGTGCACGAAGAGTCGATAGGCCTAATATGTTTTACCCGTTGTATATAAATGAAGAAGGAACAAGGATTATAAAAATTGGTGAACCACTGGCACCTACAGAAGATAGAAGAACTGTACAGCCAATTGAAGGAACAAGAATAGTATGGCCTATACGATCAAATGGCGAAGAGGGCAGATGGAGAATAGGCAGAGAAAACCTTATTAGTATTTATGAAAAGGGATATGTAAGATTAGGAGCTTTTACTGATAAAGGAATGGCCTTGACATATCTTGCAAACGGAGAACAGAAGAAAATAGAAGAGGGTTCTTTTTCGATTATTGGACATCGCGAAGATGGATCAATTATCGAGGGCGATATGGAGATAGAGAGAACATATATACCGGGCACTCAATGGGATATCCCTTCGCATAATGCGACTTATTTAGGATCCCAGCTACTAAACAAAATTTTAGGAGAAAAGAGATTTGATTTCCCCAAGTCTTTATATGCAGTACACGATACTTTGAGGTTTTTCGTAGCAAATAAGCCAGATGCTTTGATTGTGGATTTTTTTGCAGGTTCAGGGACTACATTACATGCAGTGAATTTGTTGAATGCGGAATATGGAGGGCAACGCAGATGCATAATGGTAACAAATAATGAAGTATCTGAAGAAGAAGCGCGAAGATTATCAGAACGTGGAGTTCATCCCGGTGATGAAGAGTGGGAGCGTTTGGGAATCGCCAGATATGTAACTTGGGAAAGGACAAAATGCAGCATCAATGGAGAGAATGTTAGACATGAACCGCTTCAAGGCGATTATGGAACCGATCACGATATTTACATCCCAGACGATGATGCTACGCTTGTGTCTAAATCAACTGGTGGGCCTGTTAGAAAGAAAATATACATAAAGAAGAAAGAGCCGGATTATGAAACAATGCAGGGAATGAAAATGGCCGATGGGTTTAAGGCAAACGCGGCCTTCTTCAAACTGAGCTTCCTCGACAAAACATCCGTCGCACTTGGTAGGCAATTCAGAGAGCTGCTTCCGGTGCTTTGGATGAAGGGCGGAGCTGTTGGCAAGTGTCCGGCTCTTGAAAACGATGATCTTCCGAACATGCTGATCTTGCCGCAAAACAAAATGGCTGTTCTGGTAGATGAAATATATTATTCAGAGTTCGATGCCGAATTGAGCCAGCATCCAGAAATCCAGGCAATCTTCATTATAACGGATTCAGAGACAGCATACCGGTCGATGATCCGTACCTATGATGGCAAAGACTGCTATCAGCTTTACAGAGACTATCTGGATAATTTCAGAATCAATACGGGGAGGTAACCATGAGAGTAGAATTATTCCCTTTTCAGAAAAGAGCGCTTGCTGATATCCGTATGAAGACTGCGGAGGCAATGGGTAGCTACCACAGAACACATGCGCCGCAGGTGGTTTCCTTTACTGCTCCAACCGGAGCCGGAAAGACCATCATTATGTCCGCGCTGATTGAGGCTATTCTTTTCGGTGATGAACAGTATATGGAGCAGCAGGATGCAATCATCGTCTGGCTTTCGGATTCGCCTCAGCTGAACGAGCAGTCAAAGCAAAAGATCGACTCCAAGGCTGATAAGATCAAGTTGTCGCAGTGCGTTACAGTTTCCGAGGAATCCTTTGATAAAGAGGTATTTGAGGACGGTCATGTTTATTTTCTGAATACGCAGAAGCTGTCGGTCACCTCCAAGCTAACGAAAAATGGCGATGGCAGGACTTATACAATTTGGCAGACGCTTGCAAATACTGTTCGGGAAAAGAGCGACAGGCTGTACTTTATCATAGATGAAGCACACCGCGGCATGCAGGGACGTGAGGCCAGCAAGGCCACGACAATCATGCAGAAATTTATCAAGGGTAGCGATGAGGATCATATTCCGCCGATGCCAGTGGTGATTGGTATGTCTGCGACGACTCAACGGTTCAATGCTCTGGTCGAGGGCACATCCTCAACCATACATAAGTCCATTGTCACAGCGGATGAAGTGCGGGCGTCCGGACTTTTGAAAGACCGCATTGTCATCACTTACCCAGAGGCCGGTGCGGTCAACAACGATATGGCTATCCTGCAGGCGGCAGCAGACGACTGGAAGGAAAAGTGGGAACATTGGACGCAGTATTGTTTTGAGCAGCATTACGCCTATGTGAATCCAATTCTGATCATCCAGGTGCTAAATGGAACCGGAGGTAAGCTGACCGATACCAATCTGGATGATTGCATCGCAAAGATCGAGGAGCGGACAGGATTCAAGCTGGAAAACGGTCAGGTAGTCCACACCTTCGGAGGAACAACTGCCTCCCTTACGGTAAACGGGTTTGAAGTACGTTATGAGGAACCTTCTCGTATCGCAGATGACCGAAATATCCGTGTTGTGTTCTTTAAAGAAAATCTGTCTACAGGATGGGATTGCCCAAGGGCAGAGACCATGATGTCCTTCAAACACGCGAATGACGCTACCTATATTGCCCAACTCCTTGGACGCATGGTCAGAACTCCGATGCAGATGCATATTCAGGTCGATGATGTCCTGAATGATGTGCATCTGTTTTTACCGTATTTTAACGAGGAAACGGTCAAAGATGTCGTGGAGGCATTGCAGAGCACTGAGGGTGGAGATATTCCGACAGACATATATGGCGAGTCACTATCTGGAAAACGCTTCGAGACACTAACTGTTAAACCGAAGAAGAAAATGCAAATGTCAATTCCGGGACAGATGACTTTGGAGGTGTTTGCAAATCAAGGTACCGAGGCGCCAGCTTTGGTATCCATAACGGATACACAGGGTGCACCTACTCCGGTACAGCAGCAGACACAGATTCCGGATGTAGCAGAAGTGACACCCGCACAGCCTACAAATGCCTTCCAGCAAATGAGCGCCGATAGCACACAGACCGTTCAGACGGATGTTAAACCGACAGCAGATGCTCAGCCGAGCGCAGTTACTGCACCCGAAACTATGGCTCCAGATAGCCAGCAGGAAGAAGTAGAGGATTTATTTGACCGTGAAGCAGTTATGAAATTTATCAATGATGCCGGCCTGCTTTCTTATAATGTCAGAGCGCTCCAGATTAACGATTACCTCAAATCGCTATATCGGATGGCACACCTGCTTAGTATGTCCAAGCTGCACCGTGAGGCAATCAGAGAGGTGCAGGATGAGATTGTCCAGATGATTCGTGATTATGTGGAAAATCTGAAAGCTAAGGGCAAGTACGATGACCTCGTGCAGCAGGTGAAACAGTTCAAGCTTGCCACGCAGATTTTTGATGTGTTCGGCGAGACTGTGGACAACTATTCTGTTCATGATATGTTTACGACGACCGATACAGACATTGAACGCCAGTTCCAGATTGCCGATGTGAAGTTGGGACGCGAAGGCATCGGTATGGCATACGGCAAAAAGTATGGCAACTTCAGCGACCTCACGGCTTTTAAAGTAGACGTCATCCTTTTTGTTGCTGACGAGGACTGCATGAACAGACTTCATGCCTATGCGGAAAATCGGTTCCACGAACTAAATGATAATTATCGCAGATATATTGCCACTATCGACTCAGAGAAAATCCGCAGAGATTACGACAGCATCGTCTCTGACGGTGATGTGGTCAGCAAGCATAACTTCCGTCTTCCGGAGACAATACAGGTTCCGCATGAGGCCGGTGGCAAAGAATACCGTGATCACTTGTTCGTTAGTGATGCCACAGGAACAGCAAAACTGAAGCTAAACGGCTGGGAGGCTGATCTTATTGCAGAGGAAGAAAAGCGACAGGATTTTGTCTGCTGGATTCGCAATCCTTCCAGAGCGTCATGGGCACTGTGCATTCCATATGAAATCAACGGAGAGATTAAACCGACTTATCCCGATTTTATCATAGTGCGCGAAGATGAGCATCTTGGCTATGTGATTGATATCCTTGAGCCACACAGCGCAGACTTTAAGGACAATCTTGGAAAAGCTAAGGGTTTTGCAGAATACGCAAGGCAGAATCCGGGTGTCGGTAGAATCCAGCTCATCCGTATGGGTAAGGATGCAGCGGGAAGAACTCAGTTCAGACGACTGGATATGTATAAAACCGCAATCCGTGAAAAGGTTTCTCGTGCGATAAACACAGATGAGCTAGACCATATCTTCGATACAGATGGTGTCATTGAGTAAGAATCAAAATATCTAGGCGTCTTCACAACTTCTGCAACTTTGATACTTTTGTGGTGAAGCTAGGTAATAACCAAACGAAACCTTCCGCAGATTTCATCCAATGTGAAGATGAATTCTGCGGAAGGTTATGTTTTAGGAGGCTATGAATGTGCAAGTTGTGATAGTTGTATCTTCATAGGTGACTAAAACGAGGGGTGTCCAGAGGGGCGCAGCTCCTTGGCGCTGGGTTTCCAATAGGGGCGAGAAGCATCCCTGTTGGCACACGATTTTCCGCAGGAAAGTCTAGTGTGTTATACCTTTGCTTCCGGCTGACGCAGAAAAGGGGCTGGCTTCGCCATCTGCTGTACGGGCAGATAGCGGTTGGCGGACACTT
>OGNC01001080.1_pt1 | contig 13925 bp, 17 predicted proteins | sample 1573311 | NCBI WGS metagenome assembly OGNC01 (sample SAMEA2581889, study PRJEB24529) | metagenome | biome: Human gut stool | place: China | collected 2011
CCCCTTTTTCACGGACCGCCCAAAAGTACGATTTATTTTTCAAACAGGCAAGCGCCTTTCGTCCGGTCCGTGAAAAAGGGGGCCTCCTTCTTGCAGGAAGCCCCCTTTCGATGCCGGTAATTATAGTTTACTCAACTACTTTTACGTTAATGGCCTGTTCGCCTTTGGCACCCGTGCCAATTTCGAACTCTACGACCTGACCTTCGTTGAGTGACTTGAAACCATCCTTAACGATTCCCGAGAAATGTACGAAAATCTCTTTGCCGTTCTCCGCCGTAATGAATCCGTAGCCTTTCTTGCCATCGAACCATTTTACCTTACCTGTCATAAAAATAGAGAATTAAAGTGTTAATGTGTTCGGCAAAGTAAAATAAAAAACATTGGCTTTCAAAACTTTTTGGCATGTTTTTTCGTCTTGTGCGGAAAATTCTTATCTTTGCATTGAGAATGTTAAACCTCATGGCGTTATGAACAGAAATCTGAAACTCGCGCTGGCAGCCCTTCTGGGCTTCTCCGCAGCCTGTACGTCGGTGAAAAACGCTCCCAAGGAGGACACCGCGAAGACGCAGGGCGCCGATACGACGGCCGTAAAGGGATACCCCGAATTTCCCCGCCGCGTGGTGGTCATGTACGGCGTGCGGACGCCCCGGCAGGACAGCGTCCGCAACGAGCGGCTCAAACGCCTGGAACGCGAACGTCCCGATTCGCTGCCTCCCGTGGCCGAACGTCCGCAGGAGGAGGACCCTTCCGTCGGCAGGAAATAAGCCATGTCACGCCGCCGGCTGGGGCTTCGCAAACGACTGGCCCTCAATATTTTTTCCGAACTCTATGCTTCGACGGTGCGCGAACACCGTCTCGATACGCTATTCTGGGAGTGCACGCTGCGCTGCAACCTTTCGTGCCGCCATTGCGGCAGCGACTGCCGGGTGGACCCCGGCGTGGCGGACATGCCGCTGGCTGATTTTCTGAAGGTGCTCGACGAGGAGGTGACGCCCCACGTCGATCCCGCCGACGTGCTGGTCATCTTCTCGGGCGGCGAGGTGCTCGTCCGCGCGGACCTGGAGGAGGCGGGCGCCGAGGTCACGCGCCGCGGCTACCCGTGGGGCATGGTGACCAACGGCATGGCCCTGACCCCGGAACGTTTCGGCCGTCTGCTCGACGCGGGGCTGAAATCGGTTTCGGTGAGCCTCGACGGTTTCGAGCGCGAACACAACTATATCCGCGGCAATCCCCGCAGTTACGACCGCGCGCTGGAGGCCGTGCGGATGATCGTGCGTGAACCCTCGCTGTCGTACGACGTGGTCACCTGCGTCACGGGGGCGATGGTCCCGCAGCTGGAGGCCTTCCGCGACATGCTCCTTTCGGAGGGGGTGCGCCACTGGCGGCTCTTCTCGATTTTCCCGATGGGGCGTGCCAAGAACGACCCGACGCTGCGGATGACCGACGCCCAGTTCCGGGAGATGCTGGAGTTCATCCGCCGCACGCGGCAGGAGGGCCGGATCGAGGTCAGCTATGCCTGCGAAGGCTTCCTGGGCGGTTACGAGGCCGAGGTCCGCGACCATTTCTACCAATGCGCCGCGGGTGTTTCGGTGGCTTCGATCCGTGTCGACGGGGCCATTTCGGGGTGCACGTCGATCCGCGCCAACTACCATCAGGGAAACATCTACCGGGATCGGTTCTGGGACGTGTGGCAGAACCGCTTCGAGCCGTTCCGCGACCGTGAATGGGCGCGCAGGGGCGAATGCGCCGATTGCTCGATGTTCCGCTACTGCCAGGGCGGCGGCATGCACCTGCGGGGCGACGACGGCGAATTGCTCTACTGCCACTACCGCCGGCTGTGACCGTTCAGAGATGGTTCAGATAGCCCCGCCGGACCAGGTCTTCGTCGTTTTCGCACGGATAGGCCTGCCCGTCGGCCATTACGTACAGCCGGTCGGCAATGCCGGTCACGTGGCGGTACATGTGGTCGGTGAGCAAAATCCCTTTCGTGGCCTTTTCCTGCCGGATGAGTGTTTGGAGCGTTGCAACGTGCAGGGGTGCAATCTGCGAGAACGGCTCGTCGAGCAGGATGAACCGGGCCGGGCTGCGCAGGATGATGAAACATTCCAGAATCCGCTGTTCCCCGCCCGACAGCTCCCCGATGCGGGTTCCGCGCAGGGGAATGAACTCCGGAAACCACCGTTCCAGGTCTTCCCTTTGCAGCCCGAAATCGCCGAGCGCGCGTTCCAGCCGCAACCATCCGGGAATGAACGGATGCTGCGGAAGGTAGCGAATCTCCTTTTCGGTAAACCGTCTGTGCCATTTCCCGTCGATGCGCATCGAGCAGAATCCCGCTTTCAGCGACCCCGACAGAATCTTCATCAGACAGCTTTTTCCGCATCCGTTGCGCCCGAGCTCAGCCGTCACGCCGCCTGTTTCGACGAGCAGGTAAACTCCCGAGAGAATGCGCCGTTCGCCGAACGCCAGCTCTGCGGAGTCGATTTCGAGAATATGTTTTTCAGCGGGCGGCATGCAGCAGGGCGGCGGATGCCGAGGTTGCGGTAATAGTAGAATTCATCGGAATAGCGCGGGATGATCCACACGTAGAGGAAAAGCGGGTAAATCAAGGCCTTTCCCAACAGCAGGGCCGGGACGATCGGCGTTCCGTGGACCTTGGCGACCCATGCCAGGGCGAGGCTCGCCGCTCCGCAGAAGAGGAGCATCGCCGAGCGGTAGAAGCGGAGTATGAGCAGCAGTTTGGCGGTCATTGTCTGTAAACATGAAAAAACGGGCGGCCGCAAAACCGGATTGCATCCGGGGCGGTTGCGCCTCCTGGCCCGTGAAAGCGTCGTTGCGGCATCAATATACGAAAAAAATCGGTCTCTTGTTCCGGAAGCCGGGATTTTCCGCCGCCGGGGCGGGCCGGGCGCTGCGAGGCGGCCGCGATCGTCCGCTGCGGGGCTTTTGAGTCCGGTCCGTTATTTTTGAAGAATGTTTTTTCGGAAATAATTTTGTCTTTTCGGATTTTAAACTTATCTTTGTGCGCTCTTAAAACGATAAGGGCACTTGTTCGGGGTGTAGCGCAGTCCGGTTAGCGCGCCAGCTTCGGGAGTTGGAGGTCGCTGGTTCGAATCCAGTCTCCCCGACAAATCGGCAGACTGCTCGATAGGGTGGTCTGCTTTTTTATTGAAATTCCGGCGGAAGCCGCGGCGTTCGGAGTGTAGCGCAGTCCGGTAGCGTATCTGGTTTGGGACCAGAGGGTCGCAGGTTCGAATCCTGTCACTCCGACAGACGATGTATGAAATGAGGAAACCCCTCCGGTCGCAGGACCGGAGGGGTTGCTTTGTTTTGTTTCTGTCTTTGCCGGATCGGCGGGCTTTCGGCTGGAGGCGCGGTTTCTGCGTATGACGCGGATGATGCGCTCCCTGCCGACCGAGCCGCCCACGGCAAGTTCGCGACCGTGCTTTTCGACGCGGCTTTTCCTCACGGGCGACACGGCCGCGGCGACGGGCGGCATCAGTCGGCCTGTGCGATTTTACAGGATCTCTTCGTAACGGTTGAGATTGTCGAGTATGTGGCCGAAATCCTCCCCCGGACCGGGCATGTAGACCGCGAATCCGAGTCTCTGCGCGGCGTCGACGTTCTTCTGTCCGTCGTCGATGAAAAGCGTCTCTTCGGGGCGCATGCCGCCTGCGGCGATCATCTTGCGGAAAATCGCCTCCGAGGGCTTCAGCTCGTGCAGTTCGTAGGAGAGGAAAACGGCATCGAAATAGTCGTCCATCGTCTTGCCGTCGGCCGTGAACATCCGTCGGATGTATTTCATCGACGCGGGGTTGTTGTTCGAGAGCACGCAGGTCCGGATTCCGCGCTCGCGCAGGGCGTCTATCTGGCGGAGTTTCGCGACCGGGATGCGCACGAGAAATTGGCCGTAGGCCCAGGCGATCTGCGCGTCGGTTACCTCGGGCGTGCCCGACAGGCGGCGCATTTCGTCGCAGGCTTCGTGGAACGAAATGATGCCGTGTTCCAGCCGTCCGATCATCTCGGCGGGGTAGTAGGGGTTGATCAGATCGGCCACGGCATCCATTCCGAGGCTCCGGAAGGCTCCGGTGCAGCGGTCTATGTCCAGATCGACCAGCACGCCTCCGAGGTCGAAGACGACGGTTTTGATTGTGTTCATAATTTATTGTTTTTTCGTGCTCGAAGAGCCTATTTCTGAAACTTCATCGTGAACCTGCGGACCGGACGCAGCACCCACATCGGCAGCATCTTGCAGAGGGGAATCCACACGCGGTTCCACCAGTCGGGGACGATGCACCGGCGTCCCCGCCACAGGGCGCGCAGTCCGCGCCGGGCGCACGAGTCGGCCGTGATAAGCACCCCGAGGCGCGTGCCGATGCGCTGCCAGCGGGGAGTCAGTCCGTAGAGGTCGGTCGCCACACCCGCCGGGCAGACCGCCGTGACGCGGATGCCGTGCTCGCGGATCTCCTTCGCGAAGGCCACCGAGAACGACCGCAGGTAGGCCTTCGACGCGCTGTACAGGGCCAGTCCCGGAAAGGGCATCCACAGCGAGTAGGAGGACATGTTGAGAATGTGCCCCCGGCAGCCGCGGCGCACCATGTCGGCCGCCGCCATCCGGCACAGTTGGGTGTTCGTCAGGTCATGCAGCAGGATGATGCGCTCGATGCGCTCGGCGGGGGTTTGCAGGATGTCGCGGAACGAGAATATCCCGGCGTTGTTCACCAGTACGTCGATGGCGGCTCCTTCGCGTCGCACGGCCTCCCACAGCTCCGCAGCGGCTTCGATGCGCGCCAGGTCGATCTCCACGATCCGCACCTCGGGCCGGAACCCGGCGGCGGGGGATGCCGCTTTCCGGACGCCGCCGTCCGGACCCGCTCCGGCGGCGAGTATCTCGCCGCATACCGTCTCCAGCGGTTCGCGGCGGTTGCCCGCCAGCACCAGGTTGTAGCCCAACGCCGCCAGCCGCAGGGCGTAACAGCGTCCGATGCCCGACCCGGCTCCCGTGACCAGCGCCCAGGCGCTTCTCGGGGCGACGGCTCCCCGCCGGCCGACGCTGCGGCCGCTTCCGGAAACGGCTGCGGTGTGCTCCCCGCACGGTGTGATTGCTTCGCGTTTCATCACGGCAGGCGTTTGAGTTCTTCGACGATCCGTCGCGGGAGGTTGTCGCAATGCTTGCAGCACTTCATGTCTACGGAGTACATCCGCGCGATGCAGTAGTTGCGGTGGTCGCAGGCGCTTCGCGTCGCCGCGTCGCCCTCGCGGAGCTTTGCGACGAACGCCGGGTCGTTGACGAGCGCCCGGGCCATCTGAACCAGCTCGAATCCCGAGTCCAGCGCCCGGTCGATGCCCTCGCGGCTGACGAGTCCCCCGACGTAGATCAGCGGACCTTTCAGGGCGGCCCGGAATTTCTTGGCGTCTTCGAGGAAATAGCACTCCTCGAAGGGGAACTGTTTTATCATAAAGGGACCGCACCAGCGGATGAAGTAGCGCAGCCACAGCGGCGAGTAGTAGCTCATGGTGTAGATCGGGATCAGCCCCCGCATGACGGCCATCGGGGCCTTCGAGACGAATCCGCCCGAGAGGACGATGCCGTCCACGCCGAACGATTCGATGACTTTGGCGATCTCGATGCTCTCGGGGATTTCAATGCCCCCTTTGAAGCCGTCGTACATGTTGTGCTTCACGGTGATCGCCATGCCGCACGCCCGGGCCGCCTCCACGGCCTCGCCCAGACACATGCGCATGAAGCGCATGCGGTTTTCGAGCGAGCCGCCGTATTCGTCGTGCCGGTGGTTGGTGTAGGGCGACAGGAACTGCGAAATGAGGTAGCCGTGCCCGGCGTGCACCTCCACCGAGTCGAATCCGGCGTCGCGGGCCGTGCGCACCGCCGTGCCGAAGTCGCGGGCCACCTGTTCGATCTCGCGTCTCTTCATGCCCCGCACGGGCGTGTAGGCGTAGAGGTTGAATCCCGTCGAGGCGCCGATGGGCATCTGCCCGGCGGTGGTCCAGTGGGTCATGTTGCCGCAATGTCCGATCTGGATGGCCGCGGCGGCCCCTTCGCGATGCACGGCGTCGGTGATTTCGCGCAGTCCGGGGACGATCTCGGGACGCAGCCACAGCTGCTTGTTGAACGACAGTCCGCTGCGGCACACGGCGGCATAGGCCAGCGTGGTCATGCCCACGCCGCCGCGGGCTACGGCGACGTGGTAGTCCTTGAGCTGCCGGGTGGGACCGAAGTCCTTGCCCATGGATTCGAAGGCCGCCGAACGGATCGTGCGGTTGCGCAGCGTGACGGGGCCTAATTTATAAGGGGTGAAAAGTGTAGAGGACATTGAATTGAAAGTTGAGAGTTAGAAGTTGAGGGTTGAAAGTCGGATGCGCAGACCTCGTTCCGAAACGTGAAATTCTTGCGTCGTCCCTGAAGTCGTCTTCTTAATCCGGCGGGCGCAGAACCGGGTGAAAAACGTTGTAACGGACCATCCGCAACCTAAACCCCGCCTTTTAGGCGGGTCAATAGATGAAGGGGATGATCCGTTTGCGGCGAAGGCGCGAAAACTCTTCGCCGAACTCCTGCTCGTAGCGGCGGCGCAGCGATGCGGCGCGCGGTGCGAGGTTGGCGAAGGTCCACCATGCGAAGACCGTTCCGGCCCACGACCACGAGGCTACGGCGAATCCCACCCATTCGAGCAGTTCGCCGAAGTAGTTGGCCGACGAGACGTAGCGGAACATGCCCCCGCGGGGGATGTAGTGGCGCGTGTCGCCCGGGCGGCGGAGGTGGCGGATGATGTGGTCCGAATGGAGGTTTACGGCCATTCCGGCCACGAACAACGCCCCGCCGATATAGATATAGGGCTGTGCGAACCATCCGGCGTAGTAGTCAGCGGGCGAGACGTAGAAAATCCAGCCTCCCTGCATCAGGGCGTTGAGCGTGTTGAAGACCATGCCCATCACGACGATGCCGAGGGGCATGCGGCCCTTGCCGCGGATCAGCAGCGGGAAGATGAAGGCCCGCTGGAGGTAGTGGGCCTGGAACAGGCAGAACAGCGCCAGCGGCCCGGCCTGCCACATCCTTTCGGACGAGGCCCACAGCACGCACATGAGGATGAAAACCGGAGATTCCATCACCATCCAGCCCACGCGGTTGGGCACGGGTGGCCCGTAGCGGCGGTCGAAGAGATAGCCGTAGCCCGCTTCGAAGAAGTGCAGCGCGGCGTAGACCACGGCGGCCAGAAGGGCCATGACGATCAGGAAAATGTCGAAATTCTCTTTCATAGACGTTGGGGATAAAACGCACGAAAGATACGTATTTTTTCCGGTCCCGGCAAGTCCTTTGCGCCCTATGTTTTGTTCGTTGCGTCGTGTCGCTGCGGGGGCGTTTTTCCGGTCCGTGGCGGCAGCGCCGGGCTTGCGTAGGCCGCCGCCGAAGGTCCGGAAAAGCCTCCCGCCGCAAATGAAAAAGACGGCTCCGCTTCGGGGGTGAAGCGTGAGCCGTCCGGCGTTCTGCCGCCCGGAGGGGGCGCGTGTCGCGGGGAAGGTCCCTGAATGTTCGGTCAGCCGTTGCCGGCCGCGAGAAAGCGCCCTTCAGGGGCGGCTTGAGAAGCCTCTTTTGGATGCTATGGCCGAAATTGCGGTCCGAAGGCCGCTTTTCCCGCCAGCGTTCCGGCAGTCGGAGGTCCGGTGACCTCCGGCCGCATCAATGCGTGTAGACCTTGCCTTTCTGGTGCTCCTTGTTCTCGTACTTGATGCGCGAGGGCGTGGGGTACCGGAGTTTCTCGAACTCGGCCACGGCGTTGCGGATGTCTCCCAGAAGCATGTCGGCCATGTCGCGCGACATGCCCTGGCGAACCACGATGCGCATGACGATCATCTCGTCGATGTTCTTGGGCATGGTGTATGCCGGGACCATCCAGCCGCTCTGCTGCAAGGCGGCCTGCAGGTCGAACAGCGTCCATTTGGCCTTCTTGTCGTATTCGGGGTCCATCATCCAGATGAACAGCGGGTTGACGACCTCTTTGGCGTAGTTCCGGAAGCACGGCATCTTGCCGATCTGCTCGTGGCAGTATTTGGCGATGTCCATCGAGTTCTGCTGCACCTCCTTGTACCCCTCGAATCCCAGCCGGATGAAGTTGTAGTACTGGCCGAGAATCTGCGCCGCCGGCCGCGAGAAGTTCAGGCCCACCTGCGTGATGTTCGCGCCGAGGTAGTTGACCGAGAACGACATTTCGTCGGGCAGGTACTTCTTGTCCTTCCATACGACCCATCCCAGTCCGGGGTACACCAGTCCGTACTTGTGGCCCGACGTGGAGATCGACAGCACCCATTTGAGGCGGAAGTCCCACTTCTTCTCGGGGTGTAGGAACGGCAGGATGAAACCTCCGGAAGCCGCGTCGACGTGGATCGGGATTTCGTAGCCCGTCTTGGCGTTGTAGGCGTCGAGCGCCTTGTCGAGACCCTCGATGTCGTCGTCGAGACCCGTCCATGTCACGCCGGCGATGGGCACGATGCAGATGGTGTTCTCGTCGCAGGCCTTCAGCGCCTCGCCGATGTCGAGCGTCGGGTGGTCGAGCGTCAGGGGCACGGTGCGCATCTCGATCTGCCACAGCTGGCAGAACTTCTCCCACACGACCTGGAATCCGGTGCTCATCACCAGGTTGGGTTTGTCGAAGGGTTTGCCTGCGGCCTTGCGGCGCGCCCGCCAGCGCAGCCATGCGGCCACTCCGCCCAGCATGCATGCTTCGGACGATCCGATGCCCAGCGCGCCGGTTTTCCACTCGGCCTTTTCGGGCGAGTTCCACATGTTGGCCACGATATTGAGGCAGCGGCCGCACATCACCGCGACGCGCGGATACTCCGTCTCGTCGATGTAGTTGATGTTGATGGCTTCGTTCATCAGCCGTGTGGCGTAGTCGTCCATGTAGGTGGTCACGAACGTCGCCAGGTTGAGCCTCGGCTGGGTCTGGGGATAGGTCTCGTCCTTGACCAGCTGATAGGCGATTTCGGGTGCTGTCTTGTTCTTGGGAATGAATTCCGTGGGAGCGGGCGAACGCATCTCTTTCGAGCCGAAAATGTCGGTCAGGGTGTCTTCGGTGGTGTGTTTCTGTTGATCCATAGCGTAAAAATATTTATTTGGTTTACATCGGACCGATCTTGCACGAACTATGCCATAAATTTGTTACCTTTACCGGGCGAAACTACATCATGCAATGAAAAAACTTGTTGTCTTCACCGGCGCCGGCGTCAGCGCCGACAGCGGTTTGGCGACGTTCCGCGACTCCGACGGAACATGGGGGAATTACCGGATCGAGGAGGTCTGCATTCCCGAAGCGCTTGATTTCAATCGTCGGGGCGTCATCCGTTTCTACAACGAGCGGCGTGCCGAAATGCTCAAGGCCGAGCCGAACGCCGCCCACCGGGCGATTGCCGGTCTGGAACGCGATTTCGACGTCCGGGTCATCACCCAGAATGTCGACAATCTGCACGAAAGGGCGGGTTCGACGCATATTCTTCACCTGCACGGGGAACTTACCAAACTTCGTTCGACGGACGATCCGTCGCTCATCCTGCCGTTCGACGGCGTCGAGCAGGGTTTCGACGACCGCGCTCCCGACGGTTCGCTGCTGCGTCCGCACATCGTCTTCTTCGGCGAGCCGGTTCCCGAATTCGACCGTGCGGCGGAACTTGCCGCCGGGGCCGACATCCTGATGGTGGTCGGAACGTCGCTGGCGGTCTATCCTGCGGCGTCGCTGGTGCGCTGCGTGCGTCCCGACATTCCGGTTTACGTGGTCGATCCGGGACGGCCGGCGATTCGCGGCGTGCGCAATCCGCTGGAAGTGATCCGCAAACGTGCCGCCGAGGGAGTTCCCGAACTGGCCGACCGCCTGCGCGCGGCCTGTGCGGAAGGGCGGTCCGAATCGCTTTTGCCCGGAAAAGCCTGATCCGCCCTTCCCGGCGGTTCCCCGCTTCCGGCCCATCCCGGTTTGCTCTCCGTTCTCGTTTTCCCGCTTTCGGCCCTCCCTCTGTCTTTCGCTTTCCGTTTCCGGCTTTTCCCGGCCGCACGCTGCGGTTCCGGTTGGCTCTTGCTCGGATTCACCCATATTCCGATCCGGCTCACTCCATCTCCGGCCCGTTTCGCACCGCCTCGTCTGGTCGCGCTCTGCGACCCATTACGCGGTTGCACGTCTGTCCGTTCCGTGTAACGATGCGGTTATGTAATGCTGTCGGCTTCGGTCCGGTCGGTGTGCCTGCGGCCGTTCCTGCATGAAAATCCCCGCCCTCCGCTGCGGAGTTCCGGGGATAAAAAACAGAGGTATAAAAAAGTGTAAAGCAAAAGATAATCAAATAATTATACACTTTTCTTCAGTACCTTTGTTTTAGAAAAAAAGTAGAATAAGGTAATGTTAAACGAGGTTTCGGTTTCCAAATCGTTACCTCGTTTCTTTCGCTCTATTATTCATAGAAACGTGATTTTCAGTTTCTTGCATCGTTATTCATCTTGACATACGACTCTGCTGAAATTATTTTTGCAACCCTAAAAAGCAGAGTTTATGCGCAGCACGTTCAAGGTTCTGTTCTACCTTAAAAGGAACAAAGACAAAGATCAGAAAGTCGTCCCTGTCATGGGTCGCATCACGGTCAACGGTAGCATCGCGCAGTTCAGCGCGAAGCTCTCCGTTCCGGAGATGCTTTGGGAGGTCAGCGGCGGCCGCGCCAAAGGCCGCAGTCTCGAAGCGGATCGCATCAACCGTCATCTGGACAACATCCGCACCCAGATCGGCAAGCACTATCAGGATATCTGCGACCGGGAGTCATACGTTACGGCCGAAAAGGTCAAGAATGCCTATCTCGGCTTCGGAGAGAAATACCGGCTGCTTCTCGAAGCGTTCGAGAAATTCACCGGCGACCTCAAGAAACGTGTCGGCATCGACCGCTGCCACGGTACATGGAACCGCTACTATAAATCCATCGACCATCTGCGGACTTTCATGCGTAAGGAGTATAACGTGAGCGATATGCCGTTGGCGGAGTTGGAACAGTCGTTCATCGAGCAATACCACGTCTACCTTAAATCCGATCTGGGGCTCAAGCCTACGACCGTCAGCGGTTATCTCAAATGCCTGAAATACGTTGTCAAAATCGCGTTCAACAACGGCTGGATGCCTCGCAACCCCTTTTCCCTCTATCAATATACGGCTCCGAATCCGGAACGTAGTTTTTTAACGGAAGATGAACTCCGGCGTATGATGACTACCGAGCTGCGGTATAAGCGTCAGGACTATAACCGCGATATGTTCCTGTTCTCCTGCTTTACGGGCATCTGCTATGCGGATATGGCCTCGCTGACCTATGACCGGATCGAGCAGGATGCGCAGGGCGAGTGGTGGATCAGCGGCAACCGCCAGAAGACCGAAACCAGATACGTTGTCAAACTTCTGCCGTATGCGTTGTTCATCCTGAACAAGTACCGGGGTCTGACCGGCGACGGACGTGTTTTTGCCATGTCTACACTCGATTCGATCGACGACAGCCTGAAAAACATCGCCCGGGAGTGCGGCATTGACAAACAACTCTCGTTCCACCTTGCCCGGCACACGTACGCCACGACGATCTGCCTGTCGAACGGCGTGAGTCTGGAGACGCTTTCGAAGATGCTGGGACATAAAAATATCACCACCACTCAAATCTATGCGAAAGTCACCCCGCCGATGATCGACCGTGAGGTTACCATGCTCCGGGAGAAACTGGCAACGAAATTCTCCATGTAGACACTTTGCGATAAAGTATATAAATATATTATGTATTTACATACTTGTATAAACTCATCATTCGGTCATTGCATCTTTGCGGCGAAAACCTACTGCAACCCGATTATGGAACGACTCGATGAGATTTTGGAAATCGTCCGAGAGATCCGCGAGGATGTCTCCTTTATGAAACGCCACCGTAATATGCTTTGCGGGATGCCTATTCTGGAAGTCGACGAAGTATGCGACCTTTTGAAGATGAGCGATCGTCAACTGCGCCGTTATCGCACTTCGGGTCAGCTTGTCGGTTTCCATTTCGGTCGTCGTCTAATGTTTTCGACGGCTGAAATCAACCGCTTCATAGAGCGTGTTGAAATGGAACATAAGCAGAAAAAGTCTTTGAGAAAAGCTATCCATAATCTTTAACACATAATACTATGTCTGAAACAACAGAAAGATCTTATTATCTGGTGGAGTCCATGTATTTCGAGAAACTGCTCCGCACGCATTTCATGCTGACACAATCCACGCTGCTCTTCGAACACCTGTTGAGCCACAGTGACCGCCCGATGTTCCTCTCGGCCCGCAAGGTCTGCGAGGTGCTGGGTATGGATTGCCACCAACTCGAACAATGCCGTAAAAAGCGGATGATCCGCGCCCGTGCCGTCAACGGACAGATGCTGTACGATGCCTACGAGTTGCTTGCGCTTACTGAACTTTTCTACCGCCGGAAGCTGCGGAAGACCCTCTCCCGGATACCGCAGTTCGAGGTGCGCTGATCCGTTCGTGCTGAAAGGGACTGACTGCATCCGCAGCAGTCTCTTTTTGTTTTGAGACAGCACGAATAATAATTAAAAATCCCTTTGTGAACGCCGGCCTCGGGGCAAGATAGCGCCGGACACGTTCCGGCGTCAAATTTTTGCGGCACGATCTCCACCCTTCGGGTCGTATCGCCCCTCAAAAATTTGCCTTGTCCGTGCCGTCGCTGATAATCCCGCCCCGAAGCCGGCTTCTCACTTTCATAGCGGGGATCTGCCGGCCGTATGTCAAATCAAAATCCATTTCGAAGATGAAACATCAAAAATTCGAGATTGCGGTGGCGGGTTACGACTACCGCTTCAAGACCTACGCCCGGGACGGCGTGGAGGCATCGGTAAAGGTGAAATGTTTTCTCGGAAAGCCCGATGCCGAGTGTACGATCCTTATTCCGACGTTGAACGACGACCTGCGGGAAACTGAATCCTGCCGCAGGCAGGTTGCTCAGCGATGAGAAAGTGGATCGATCAGTCGACCTTCGACGAGCTGCTGCTCGCCAATGCCGAGGATAACATAGAGCGGGCTATTCGAAGCGCATCGGCCGTATTGGAAACAGTGCAGGAGTTCGTTCCGGAGGCAGCCTTGTTCTACCGTGTTACACATGCCGTGGACAGCCTGAAAAACTATTTCGAGGAAGCTTGCACCGGTTTCCGAAGAAACGGCATCCTGTTTCTCGTCCGCCAATATTTCTATCCAAAACCCTATTACGACCTCCGATTCGATTGGTCGTTCTTCCGATATGCGGACAACTACTCCTTCGGCAAGGCTTTCGACAAACAAACCGCTCCGAACCGTATCGGGGTCTTCACCAAAAAGAAGATCGACGACTGGGTGGAATACCTCACGCAGGGTTTCCGGAATCTCGAACGGATCGATGCGGAGAACGAACGCAAAATGACCGGGTACCGCAACCGGTTGGAGGCTCTGTCCGATGTGGTTTGGGTTCATGACAAAAGTCACGGCCAGATCATTCGTAACGGCCTGACCTATACTTTCGATATCCGGCAGACGGATTACAGCGAAAAGATCTCTTTGGACTATCGGTGCCGCACGCTCGACGATTTCCTTGCACTCTCCGACAATAAATTCACACCTAAACCTTAAACGACTATGGAACGAAACATTATTATCGAAAATATCTGCACTGCGTGCCGCTGCGGCGAACGTCGCGCCGAGGAATATTTGACCGCGGAACTTCGCAACCTGCGGGAACTGCGGGATGCCGGTGCGCTGTGCTACGGCGATCTTGAAACGGCCTGTTCTGGGCTGGGACTGGACTTCGATTATACGGACTATTTCTGCCGTGCCTTGTCACTACGAAGGTGGACGGCTCTGTCGTTACCTGGCAGAAAGCCGTTGATGCCATGAACA
>OGNC01001082.1_pt1 | contig 13885 bp, 10 predicted proteins | sample 1573311 | NCBI WGS metagenome assembly OGNC01 (sample SAMEA2581889, study PRJEB24529) | metagenome | biome: Human gut stool | place: China | collected 2011
CGAATCAATTACAATACAGTCAACACTTGCATCAACAAGAGCCTGAACTCTATCCATAACATTGGCTGTAATACCAACTGCAGCACCTGCAAGAAGTCTTCCCTGTGAATCATGTGCAGATGCAGGATACTTAATAGACTTCTCAATATCCTTTATTGTAATAAGCCCTCTTAACTTCAATTCATCATCAACGATTGGAAGCTTTTCTTTTCTTGCCTTGCCAAGGATCTTCTTAGCCTCTTCAAGAGTAATTCCAACTGGAGCTGTTACAAGATTCTCGCTTGTCATACATTCCTTAATTGGTCTTGAGAAATCTTCTTCAAATTTAAGATCTCTGTTAGTAATAATACCAACAAGCTTTCTATCATCATCTGTGATAGGAACACCAGAAATTCTGAACTTACCCATAAGTTCGTTAGCTTCCTGTAATGTATTATCTGGATGTAAGAAAAATGGATCTGTAATTACTCCATTCTCTGATCTTTTTACCTTATCAACTTCCTCTGCCTGCTGTTCAACTGACATATTCTTATGAATAATACCAATACCGCCCTGTCTAGCGATTGCCATTCTATGCTCAGTAACTGTATCCATACCAGCACTCATTAAAGGAATATTAAGCTTAATATTCTTTGTAAGATTAGTTGTTAAATCGATCATATTAGGTGTTACTTCTGAATACTGTGGAACTAATAACACATCGTCAAATGTAATGCCCTCACCAATAATTGTACCCATTTTCCTTTGTCCTCGCTTTCCTGTGAATAATATAATTAAGTTATATGCGCATAATAACGCAATTCTTTGTACAAAAAAATCCGAATACTCAATTCGGACATTTCTGTGTGGAGAAATCTGATAAACGCTCTATCATATTCCTTTTGTTTATAATATTAGAATTGTATCAGAGCATTTTTTAAAAGTCAATAACTTTAAACACATCTTTTTCAACAACATTTTGTATGCTGTGAAGAACACGTTCATCAGGATATATAAATACCCTGACTAATTCGTTATGTTCATTATACGCATATATGACAACTGAATCATGATTGCTTGCACCAACTGAATAATCATAAGTCTTAACGTCCATATGGTTCATACGGAGTGCCTCCTGCGAATCAGCTCTTGCCACAAGCTTTGCTCTTGAAAGTGTATACACACCACATCTTTTTCTTGCTGATTTTGCCATTATCCTGTCAATCGTAAGTGTATCATCCACTATCGAATACTCAAGCTCTGCATTATAATACTGGAATACTAAAAATGTCATCACCGCAAATAATGCAAGCACAATTATTCCAAATGTTCTTGTCTGTGGTATGGTTGTAGCCGCCACAATACAGCCTATTATAAGCAATGTCTTATAAACAACTGCTGTCTTAGGTGGTTTTACCTTCACTATCTGTTCTACTGCTATATCAAACATAAAGCCTCTCCTATCTTGTAATACTTCCAATTAATCAAAGTAATTAATTTTTTTCTTAGTGCCTGCTGCTGCCTTAATCTTTACATCTGGTATCTCATAATCTTCTATATCAATTATATCCTTGCTTTCGTCACACATTATAAGTAATCTGGCAATCATTTTAAGCTTTTCTTTCATTCCGAAACTTCCACCAACACTATAAGCTGTGCCATTTACTTCATATTTGTTCATTGATGAGAAATATACCGGTCTGTCCTCTTTTGCAACATCTGTATAATCTTTAACATCCAAACACAATAAAGCATCTGCTGCTTCCTCTAACTTGTCTGGGTGCTTAGCTATAACAGAACTGCATATTGTTCCAAGCATATCTGTCTGGTTCTGTGCGTATTCATTACCATATACGCTGAATTTCACAAGTGCTCCACTTCCCTTGCCGCCAGCAGAAGAACCACCTCTGACCTTTACCGCTGGAAGTTCAACCTGTTCTGAGCTGAATATCTCTGGGCTTTCACCACATATATTAAGCAGAAGTGCCATTTTCTTTAACTTGTCTACTACTGAATATGATGTTCCAACGCATATGTGGCTTCCATTAGCGAATTCAAAGAATTCACAACTTCTGAAATATGTAGGCATATCTGCCTTACGATTCTCAGAAAGACTATAATCAACATCAGATACGCAGTTCATCCCATTATACGAAGGAAGTTCGTCCACAATATCCTGATGTTTATTAAGAACATGTGCAAAAAATGTAAGCATCATATCTGACTGATTAAGCTCATATTCCTTGCCATAAAGCGTAAATCTGATATCACCTGTACTTGTAGCCTGTCTTGTTCTGGTGTTATCAGTTGTGTTGATGTTGTCTGTTGATGTGGCAAGGTCATCTGTAGCAACGCTGTCTATTGCTGTGTTGTTTTCATCGCCAATAATATCATTGCTGTCTATTTCATCGCTGTCTATTTCATTGCTATTAGTATCATTATCCTGAACGACTGATATTAAGGCACGATTCTGACTTTCTGTAGATGATGCAGCCGTTGTGAATGATAAAGCATTGTTGTACTTTTCTTTAAGTTCCTCCAATACAGCAATATTAATTTTATCATTCTTGTCATTAGTAAAATTGTTATACATTAACTGTGCACAATCACCAGCTGTTCCATATTTCTGAATACTATAGCTTGACTCTTTAAAAATATAACTAAGCATACTTATCGCAACTCTATGTGCTGTATTCAGACTATCTATAGTTGACCTGACATCTTTCTTTAACTTGCTCTTTACTGCAATATTATCTTCCATGACATCTTTAAGGACATTTACTTCCTCTGGAACCATCTTTATTGCCATACTCTGACTTTCTTTTGCAACTGTATTATTATACACTGCATCTTCCATTTTTTGTATTGTAGACATATTATCATCCAATGCAATATAAAAATTCTCAAGATACTTGCCTTTTTCCATCTTTAAATCCTCTGAACGTGTTACAAGCTGTTCTATAAGGCAGGCATAACTACGAAAATAGTTAAGACTAAGAAATGAAATCATAGCAACACAATCAACATCATATAAACGCTCCTTAATATTCTGTAACCAGTTCTTAGAAATATTCTCCTGAAGCTCTATATCTATATATACATTAATTCCACGTTTTCTAAGTTCATATACAAATTCATAAACCTTCTCTTTATCCTTACTTGCATAACTTACAAATACATAAGGTTCACCCTTTATCCATCCATCTTCAAGTTTCTTTTTAAGCTCATCAATATCAGCCATCACCATTCCTCCTGCGTGACAATTAAAATCCAATATGGAAGTATTATAACATACCCCCTGACTTTTTTAAATAGAAACAACTATCCCTGGTATTTTTCACTAATGTTTTATCTTGTAATATTTCTTACCCAGATATACTTCTTATAATGTATATATACTGCCGGGAGCTTTACCAGCTCATCCAGGCTTATTATGATATATACAAGCCAGACTGGTGCATTGAATACAAATGCTGCTATAAAGCCAAGCGGAACCGCAAAGCACCACATTGCACCAATATTCCCCTTCATATCAAACTTTGCATCACCTCCGGCACAGAATATCCCATCCAGAACAGTTGTATTCACCGACTGCCCCATCAGATTAATGCCGAGAACTATCAGCATAAAGCCAAGATACCCCTTCGCTGTATCTGACATAGGAGCTGCACGCGATACAACCGGAGCTACAACGATAAGAAGCAGACCTGTTATTATCCCAATGGCTATTGACAGTCTTGTAATTCTTCCACCATATTTCCTGGCTTTATCAAGCTTACCTGCTCCTAGAAGATTACCTATAATAATTCCTGCCCCGGCACTAACACCCCTTATAACGCACTGCACCATGCTCTTTACTATACTGGCTATGGAATTCGCTGCAACAGCATCACTTCCCATATGTCCAAGTATAACTGAGTATAATACAAATGCAATGCCCCACACTAAGGAGGCACAAAGCACAAGTGTTGTGTAATACCAGAAATCTCTTGTCAGTGCTTTATCTGTATGAATAATTCCTTTCCATTCCAAAGCGGCAATCCTGTCTTTGTTAACTACAATATATGCCCATACAAGCTCTATCACTCTCGATATTACAGTTGCATAAGCCGCTCCACGTATGCCAAGACGTGGCATACCAAACAAGCCAAATATAAGGACAGCATTGCAGACTATATTAACAGCAACTGCTGATGAGCTGATAACAGAGCTTTGAGCCGCCCTTCCTGTATTCTTAAGAAGAATCAGATATACCTGCGATACTGCACACAGCACATAAGATAAGGCTACCGCCCTGATATATAGTGTACCGCTTGCAATAAGCTCCGGTTCATTAGTGAATATCCTTATAAGTCCCTCAGGTATGAGAAGCGCAAGAATAGTGAATATGCCGCCTGACAGCAGATTAGCATATAAAGCCACCGGTATGACCTTTTCAATAGCTTTTATGTCCTTCTTTCCCCAGTACTGTGAAATCATTATTCCTGAGCCTGCTGTTATCCCTGCTATAAACAGATTAAGCACAAACTGTATCTGTCCGGCAAGTGAAGCTGCAGACAACGAGGTCTGGTCCACAAATCCCAGCATAACCGCATCTGTGGCACTTACAAGTGCCAACATAAACTGCTGTATCGCTATCGGAACAACCAGTTTAACCAGCTTTTCTGACAAATCATCATTCTTTCTTCTACTAAAAAACATAAACCAAGCTCTCCTGACATATATGAATCAGCTCAATCTGCTGCAATTCACTTAATAACCTTGATAGCATAACACATTCCTTTTATATTGCACAACAAAAAGCCCCCTTGTTTATGAATATAAAACATAAACAAAGGGACTTTTTTAATATGATGTAAGTGTTAAATTTATTTTATCAACTTGCTGATGTATAGCAAATTATTACTTATTACATCATTCCGCCCATACCGGCAGCTCCTGCTGGCATTGCTGGTGTATCTTCTTTGATATCAGCTACAACTGACTCTGTTGTAAGGAGTGTTGAAGCTACACTTGTAGCATTCTGTAATGCACTTCTTGTAACCTTAGCTGGGTCAAGAATACCAGCATCAATCATATTAACGTATTCATCATTAAGAGCATCGTAACCTGTTCCTACTTCTGACTCTCTTACTTTGTTGATGATAACTGCACCTTCAAGACCTGCATTGTGAGCAATGTGGTATAAAGGAGCTTCAAGTGCCTTAAGAATAATCTCTGCACCTGTCTTCTCATCACCACTGAGTGTAGCAGCAAGTTCTGCAACCTTCTTAGAAGCGTGGATATAAGCAGAACCACCACCTGAGATAACGCCTTCTTCTACAGCAGCTCTTGTTGCATTAAGGGCATCTTCCATACGAAGCTTAGCTTCCTTCATCTCTGTTTCTGTTGCAGCACCAACTCTGATAACAGCTACGCCGCCTGCAAGCTTAGCAAGTCTTTCCTGTAACTTTTCCTTATCAAAGTCAGATGTTGTTTCTTCAAGCTGTGCACGAATCTGTGCAACTCTTGCTTCGATATCTTCCTTAGCACCTTCGCCGTCAACGATAACTGTATTTTCTTTCTGAACCTTAACTGACTTAGCTCTACCAAGCATATCCATTGTTGTATCTTTAAGTTCAAGGCCAAGTTCTTCTGAAATAACCTGACCACCTGTAAGAATAGCGATATCCTTAAGCATTTCCTTACGTCTGTCACCATATCCTGGAGCTTTGACAGCTACAACATTGAATGTACCTCTTAACTTATTAACAATAAGTGTTGTAAGAGCTTCACCTTCAACATCTTCTGCAATGATAAGAAGCTTAGCACCATTCTGTACAATCTGTTCAAGAACTGGTAAGATTTCCTGAATATTAGAAATCTTCTTATCTGTAATAAGGATATATGGGTTATCAAGGTTAGCTTCCATCTTATCCATATCTGTTGCCATATATGCTGAAATATATCCTCTATCGAACTGCATACCTTCTACAAGATCAAGTTCTGTCTTCATTGTCTTAGATTCTTCAATTGTGATAACTCCATCATTAGAAACCTTTTCCATAGCATCAGCTACCATCTGACCTACTTCTTCATCACCAGCTGAGATAGATGCAACCTTTGCAATCTGGTCTTTTCCTGTAACTTTCTCGCTCATATGTGCAATAGCTTCAACTGCACAATCAGTAGCCTTCTTCATACCTTTTCTTAAGATGATTGGGTTAGCACCTGCTGCTAAGTTCTTCATACCTGCATTAACCATAGCCTGTGCAAGAACTGTAGCTGTTGTTGTACCATCACCTGCTACATCATTAGTCTTAGTAGCAACTTCCTTTACAAGCTGGGCACCCATATTCTCAAATGCATCTTCAAGTTCGATATCCTTAGCGATTGTAACACCATCGTTAGTGATAAGTGGTGCACCATATGATTTATCAAGAACTACGTTACGTCCCTTTGGTCCGATTGTAACCCTTACAGTATTAGCCAGCTTATCTACGCCGGCTCCTAATGCTGTTCTTGCCTCTGTTCCGTATTTAATTTCCTTTGCCATTGCTATTACCTCCATTATTATCTGTAATAAAAATATATCTGATATCAACTAACTATCACTTTTCATATATACGCCAGTAAACTGGCTGTATCTGATTAGTCCTCGATTACCGCAAGAATATCATTCTGCTTTACAACGATGTATTCTTCATCATCAAGCTTAACTTCTGTTCCAGCATACTTAGAATATATTACCTTATCACCAGGCTTAACCTGCATTGTAACTTCCTTGCCATCAACAACCCCGCCAGGTCCAACTGCAACTACCTCTGCCTGAGATGGTTTCTCCTTTGCCTGTCCTGGTAATACGATACCTGACTTTGTAGTTTCTTCTGCAACTAATGCTTTAATTACAACTCTGTCTCCTAATGGTACTAATTTCATATATATCCTCCATTCCGCTGTCTGAAATGTATATGGCAGCAATTTGTTTTTTGCTTGTTAGCACTCATTTCAACCGAGTGCTAATTTCAATAAAATTAAGATAGCACCCGGCTAATAATTTGTCAACAGCTATTTCTAAATATATTAATGATTTAACATTTTGATTATACTTTTTTTATTTTTTATTCTTATTAGCGACACCCATCTTGACAGTCTTTCCATAATAGAAAAGATACTGCTGTGCATATCCGCCAAGCTCGCCAAATCTTTCCTTAGCAAATGCAGCTATAACATCTTTGGAAGTATCATTTCCGTCAAAATACAGATATTCCATTATTCTTTTTATCCACACATCAATAGGAAAGCTGTCCCTTTTACCCAATGCAAAAAGGCTTACACAGCTTGCGACCTTGTTGCCAACCCCTTTTATCTGACACATTTTCTCAATGCCCTGCTCACTATCCAGTGCAATAAGCTCATCATAGCTAATTTTTCCCTCGCCGACACATTTTACGGCATCATATATGTAAGGTGCTCTAAAGCCTGTCTTTAATTCCTTCAAATCCTCTACTTCTGCTTTGGCTAACTTCCTTACATCAGGAAATGTATACATAGGTACACCTTTCACCTCACCCGCATAATCACCATACTTTGCAGAAATATCTGCAACAATCTTCTTTATATGTGGTATCTGTTTGTTCTGCGATATAATAAATGAAATAAGTGTCTCAAAAAATTCCTGATTAAGAATTCTGACACCCGACATAGCCTCAATTGCTTCCTTAAGCTTATCATCTTTCTTTAAAAGCTTTTCCTTTATAAGAGCATAATTCCTGTCTATATCAAAATAATTTCTCCATAAATCCATATACAGCTTCTCGTCAGTATCATAAAACACAATTTCTTTTTCAGTCTGCATTATATGTAACATATGTCCAAATGCTGTGAGGACATAATCATTTTCATCAAGCTTCTTAAAATGGAAGCACTGTCCACATTCAAGTGTTTCATTCAATTCAAAATCATCAGGTTTGTTAATAATATAATCGCTCATATTAATTCTCCTCCCTGTACAAAATAAAATGTACGGTATATTATCATCAGACTGCCATAAACATCCATATATCTAGCAGTTGTGTATTATTTTATAATGTAATATAATTATAATGTATAATGTAATAATACCAAATTATATTTAATTTAACAAAGTATAAGCCTAAATTATTATAGAAAGATTTATTAACATAATATGAAAAATTTATATAAGCCTATCCACAAGCGTGTATGCATTATACTCGCATTTGTGCTTTTATCTGTCGCATTGACAGGCTGTACAATTCCAATATCATTTAATATGTCTTCCAATTCAGCTATGACAATACCTAAGACTGCATTTTCCCAGTCCGCATATACAACTGAGGAGATTGTTCAGGCTATAATTGCAAGTATGGATAGTGATAATAATGTCTGCGAATTATTCATTACTGATGAGGAGTTAATTGATGCCAACAAATGGCTTTCATTAATTAACGGCATAGAACAGTTAAGATGTGAATACAGGCGCATTAAAAATGGTTTCAATGTGCGGATAACTTATGAATGTTGGGACAATTCTGCAATCATTAAAGCTTACAGAAGTGAGTCAACATATAATCTTAATGAACGCCAGCTTGTGCTTTATGACAAATATACCAAAATACTTGAAGAGATTATTTCGCCAAATCAATCTGATATTGAAAAGGAGATTGCCATACACGACTATCTCGTTGATAACATCAATTATGTTGATACCGGCGACTCTTCCTACAATGCCTACAGTGCATTAATCAACGGAATCGCCGTATGTAGTGGCTATACTGAATGTTTTAAGACATTGTTAGATATGCTTGGAATAGAAAATGCAACGATTTCAGGAGAGGCTGGCGGACAACAGCACATATGGAATGTTGTCAACCTTGATAATCACTGGTATCACGTTGATGTAACGTGGGATGACCCTGTCGGTTCATCATCTAATTATATCGACCACTCATATTTTAATATCAGTGCTGACGATATGGCACTCGACCATACTTGGGACAGAAGCCGTTACTCCGCTTATGAAAAATGTGGTGCAAAATATTCCTACAGCAGATACAAAAAACTACCTTTAATAAGCAATGTCAACCAACTAAATAAACTCATATATTCAACAGTTAAAAATAAAACTGCACATATTGAATTCACTACAACTTATAATGCAGATCTTAAAGAGGCAATATCAAGAACCGGACAGCAGTTATCCTATTCTTATAAGAATATTGATCGTGTTAATTACACGTTATATTCTGTTACATTTACATATTAACTCCAGTATCTTTTAATGTTGCTCTTACAAGTGAGTCTTTAGCATTTTTCCATGGCTCATTGGCATATTTGTGATCAAATTTATTAATAAACCAGGATACATCATCTCTTACTCTCTTCATATTATCTATATAAAGCTTAGTGATAAGCTCTGTGAATTCTGTATACTGTGCTCCCGAAAGCTTGCCGCTCGCCATTTTCATCAAAAATCCATAGTGGCTGGTACAAAAGCCTTTGCAGTTCTTAAGTTTCTCTACAAAATCTTTGTCGTGTTTATACATATAAAACACTGTATCTATGTATCTTTCAATGGTATCTTCTACTTTATCGCACACAAAGCATTTTCCTTCAAGCTCATCAATATAACTGCATGCCTGTGCCTCTTTGCCTTTTTTAAGGAGTGTCTTTCCAGTGCCCTTATCATAACTATAACTTTCTATCTGCTTAATGACATAATCCATATGCGTCTTCATAATAAGTGCATAACCAAGTCTGTTATTCTGCTCGTATATCTTCTTAATATGGCGGCTGCAAAATCCCATTTTATCTGTCTTTTCTCTTATGTCATCTTCCATATAACTTGGACCCATGACATACTCAACCGCATCACTCTCCAGCTTTTCAAACATTGAACAAATCGGACATTCACTATCCAACGCAAACGCATCATTAACTGGAACTGTATATATCTTTTCTTTCATAACTTAATATCCTCTTCCATTAATTCTTGTAGTGATATTCTAGCAAGAATAGGGAGAATATTCAATATATTGGGGAAGCCAAGTTATTTAGGTTACTTAACCTGTCTTGTCATCAATCCGAACCGGAATTTACACATAGTAGAAATTATTTAGGTTACTTAACTACAACAGTAGAAATTCTTTAATAACATATCTACACACAGTAGAAATTATTTATGTTACTTAACAGTTGAGGGAATGTCCAGGTTATTGAAAATCTACATACAGTAGAAATTATTTATGTTACTTAACATAATAAGTCATTTTATAACGCTAAAATCTACACACAGTAGAAATTATTTAGGTTACTTAACGGGTTAAGCCCGCATTTAACCACTTGAATCTACACACAGTAGAAATTATTTAGGTTACTTAACAATCTGCACCAATATTTTGGGCTTTTAATCTACACACAGTAGAAATTATTTAGGTTACTTAACTCATCGTGGTAATGTTTCCCATATCAAAATCTACACACAGTAGAAATTATTTAGGTTACTTAACCGGCTCTCGGCTTAACAGAGGGACTATATCTACACACAGTAGAAATTATTTAGGTTACTTAACAGTTTTAGCACATTATGAAGCACTAAATCTACACACAGTAGAAATTATTTAGGTTACTTAACACAAGAAAGAACACATACAAGCATAGCATCTACACACAGTAGAAATTATTTAGGTTACTTAACGTTACTTACAAGAATTAACTCTATTGATATCTACACACAGTAGAAATTATTTAGGTTACTTAACTCCTTAATCTGTCCGTCAAGGATAGGATCTACACACAGTAGAAATTATTTAGGTTACTTAACTTCTGAATTTCCCCGAGAGCCAGCTTGACATCTACACACAGTAGAAATTATTTAGGTTACTTAACAAATTACGTTATCTGACTTATACCAAATCTACACACAGTAGAAATTATTTAGGTTACTTAACTCTTATATCGTCATATTATACAATTATTCCTTTGTTAAGTAACATTTTTTGATTATTTTTTATGCAATATACACATATTATATTAAGTAACCCATCTAATTTTAAATATTAAGGTCAAGGTTTGCATTCTCAAATGTTTCAGCTTATTATAATAAAGTCCTTCTCATCATTCTTTGCATATCCAAACCTCAGTACTTCACAACTTGATGAAAGTTTAAATATAATAACACTATCCTCTTGCGAAAAAGATTTCTCATATTTGTTCTTCAAGTCATTTACTATATTATTAACGATTTTTTCACTGTTGTCAATTTCAAACACGGAATATTGTAATCTATGTCCAAATCTTGAAAGATATTTAGCAAATTTAGTTCTTAATTTGTCATTTGATATATCATAACTTACAACTACCATAATACCTCCAATCTAGTTATATATTAAACTGCGGAAATTCTGATACACTTTTCATTTTCATAAAATATCTATAATAGCTTTGTATATACATAAATATTTCATCTTTATATTCCATAATTGCCTGCATTAAAAATTGAATATATTGTGGATTATTCTTATATTTTAAACACCAGTGTTCATCATATTTTTCGAAATCATCAATTTTACATTGACCTAGATTAATAGCTTTTCGCACTTCATAGTCAATAATAGGTCTTATTGGTTCCATTATATCGCAAACTAATGATTTCCTCATATAGAAACACTTATGAAACACCCCATAATATGTATCAAATCCATAAACTTGCAACATTGCATCAACAATATTAAAAAGCATTGTATAACCTATGTCTAGTACAACATTCACATAGTCACTTTTAATTCTTGGCTTTCTTCCATTCCACTGTACATTATCAAAATATGTCAAATTGTCCTGATTTCCATATAATTTATGAAAATATATGGAAACCGGACAAAATATAAAATCATTGAGATTAGAAATTAATATCAAATCTTCCATCTACTCAAACCTTCTATTTTGAATATAATCAAGCCATTCAACAACATTTATATACAATTCATTTTCTTTAAACTTCCTATCATCACTCCAGTTCTGTTTAATCTTGTTAATCTCATACAAACCTTTTAATGCTATGCAGTATGCGCCATTGGCATCTGCGTCTTTAGGCATTGTATGTGTGGTATTATTCTCATTTTCCATATAATCAGATGAGTCGTAAAATCCATTAGACGAATTTAAAATTGGCGATACAAGTCTGTCATAATTCTCATCTTCTGCTTCACTCTTGCTATTTCTTAGCTGAACTGTATACTTTAATTCTTCAAACAGACTGCATATAAAATCAGCATTTCGTGTTTCATCCATATGCGATATATCTTCCCTTATATCGTGTCCGTCTTTATATTCAATATTGTATTGTTCCATAAGCTTAATTAAATTCTCTGTAAGATTTAATACTTCTGAACGTAACCATCTGCCATCTTTATATAACTTCTTAATTCTTTCCCCATATGTGTAGGCTGTCCATTCATTTACCGGACTGCTTACGTTATATGTTTTAAAGTTATTATAATCAAAAGAAAACGCAAACAGTTCTCTATGTCCGATTTTTTCATATTCTTCTGAACCTTCATTAATATATCTGATTGAATTCATACTCATAAGAAATTCTTTTTTATCCTTAACTTTAGCATTAATGCCACTGCCTGAATATTTCTTAAAATCAAATATATTAATAAATCCTGTGGATGGATCTATCTTTGATGTATAAGCCGCTGGCACATAGAATATACAGCCGCACTGCTTTCCAACATTTTTTATGCTTTTAGGAATATATGTAAGCTGATATCCCCTTAATATTCCTCCGTTCTCATCAGCTTTTCTCTCTTTAAATACAAGATAATTAAGTTTACTAATCAGCATATTCTCAAATTTCTGATACACCTGACGTTCAACCTTAAATCTTCCTCTCTTAAAGCCTTTGTTTAAATCTTCCATTACAATTATTGCATTATAATCAATTACCATTCTTGCTATCTCTGATATAACGCCTGACAGATAACCACTTTTAACATGTTTAATCTTACCTATTTCCTGCCAGTTCTTTCTTGCATTATCTCTTGTCTTTTCCATATTTTTAAGTTTATTCTTATAGTCATAATTATTGACAAGATTAAATGATTTCTGTTCTATAATATTTCCTTTATTATTAATGACAGAAATGTATATAAGATTTCTCTCGCCACGATCTATTCCAATAACATTCATATTATTATGCTTAGCTATGTATTCAATCATCTTAGCATTAATATTTTCGTCATCTACTCCATAATTAATTGTTATTGGAAGATGAAGGAAATATTTATCTTCTGTATATCTCTTATCTTTAATAATATCTATTGGGTTCTTACGATGTCCGATTCTTTCAAGTATTTCAACAAGTTTTTTATCTTTTTCTACATCAATAACATAATCATTATTATAATAATTATAAACTTTTATATAATCCTCATCAGTTAAAGATACCCTTACTCCAGCTTCATTAATATACGTCTTATTAACAAGAACTGTATCTTTCTTATGAGTTATATTTCTTTTCATACTCGATTTACGATAGAAAAGCTCAGCATTACCATTTAATTCAATGCAGATATTCTTAAGGTTATCCTCACTAAATATGTTCTTTAGATACATTGTATGAAGATTGTCTTTTCCTGTACTATGCGATGATAAATCTTTATTATATATCTCAAATAGATATATTTTCCCTTCCTCATCAAGCCTGTTAATATCTGCTTCACTTATATATGCCCACGAAATTGAGTATCCTTGCTTCTCAACATCTTTATAGAACTGGCCTATATCATTATATTGAGTAGTTTCCTTGAATTTGAATCCATAATTCTTCCATTCAGGATGTTTATTTATACACGCTTTATAATAATCTATTAAATCGTGGCAGTAATTAATATCAAAATTACTA
>OGNC01001083.1_pt1 | contig 13884 bp, 7 predicted proteins | sample 1573311 | NCBI WGS metagenome assembly OGNC01 (sample SAMEA2581889, study PRJEB24529) | metagenome | biome: Human gut stool | place: China | collected 2011
TACATAAGATTTTATTTGTGAAAAAGAAAAATACCGCCCACGCAGCGCAGCGATGATTTTGTCGGGTGAATCGGCGGCAAAATGAATCGGGTGTGTTGCGGGGCGGTACGTTCTTTCTGGGTAATATCCGCTGAAAGTGGTAGTTATCACAGTGAGAACCACCACTTTTGTCAGCAGGATTTGGAATAAAGGGTATCATGGAAGTGTAAGTGCGTCAATATAGTTTTGCAAAATATATCGCGATAAAGCGGTGATAGTAGGACTTATAATCAAGTCTATGTTGTCACAAGTGCTCCATATAAATTGAAAAACACGTCCATTCTATGTTATAATTCATTTGACCCTATTTCGGAAGGGAGGAATCGCAAATGCTGAAAATCTGTGTTCTGGAAGATGAAGCCGCACAGATGGAGCGGATGAAAGCATACCTGCAAAAATTCCAGAGCGAACACGCTGATTTTGAGTACATTCTGGATGCGTACAAAAATGCATTCGACCTGTTGGAGCACTACAAACGGGATGTTGACCTTCTTTTTCTCGACATCCGTGTGCCGGATATGAGCGGTATGGAGGTTGCCCAGCGTATTCGGAGAATCGACCAGAATGTGATGATTATTTTTGTTACCAACCTGACCCAGTATGCCATTGAGGGATACTCCGTCAATGCGTTTGACTATATCCTTAAACCGCTGGCTTACAACTCGTTTTCCAGCAAGCTGGAGCGTGCATTGCGGATGCTTTCGTACCGTTCCAGCGATATCACCCTCGACCTCCGCACCCGGGACGGTGGTCGGCGTGTCTCCGCTGATTCCATCACTTACATCGAGATTTCAAACCACGACATCATCGTACACGTCGGAGCCGAACAGATCCGGCAGTGGGGGACACTCTCCAAATTTGAAGCACAGCTCCGGGAAGCTCATTTCGTCCGCTGTAGTTCGAGTTTTCTGGTAAACCTGAAATACGTGCAGAAGATTCTGGGTGATCAGGTTCTTGTCGGCGGCGATGCACTTCCCATCAGCCGCCCCCGCCGCAAAGAGTTTCTCAATGCGCTGGCACAGTATAAAGGAGGGAGTCTGTAATGCCGCTATGGTATCAGTCAATACGGCTTCCCCTTTTATTCCTACAATCCATTCTGGGAACGCTGATTTTTAGTGAAGCTCTGAACCGAAAGCAGCACTTTCCACTTCGGGCAATAACGGTCACGGTGTTTTGCTTTCTTTGCCTGTGGTCGACTCAATTTTTCTATCAGACGGAGCGGACACTGCTCTATACGTTCGTCCGTGTCGGGCTTCATATTCTATGCTATTTGTGTGTCATCGGAACGGTCTGCTTCTGCTATGAGGAATCCATCTGGACGGTGCTTCTGATCTCGTCCTCTGGATACATTGCGCAGGATCTTTGCGGAAGCCTGAAAACAGCATTAAAAGCGATTCCTGCGCTTTTTGCAGTGGCAAAGCACCCCATAGGCGTGCTGTTCATCGATCTATTCTGCTATGGTGGTGGATTTTTACTTCTTGCATTTCTGCTGCGTCCATATTTGCGGAGACGCGACCTTCTGGACGATAAGTTCAAAGCTCTTTTTTCCTTCTTTGTACTATTGCTTTGTATCGGAATGGCTCGCATTACACAGGACAACCGTCAGAGAAATGAAATTGCGATGCTATCCGAAAGCATTTACCAGATGCTCTGCGATATCTTTCTATTCCTGCTTCAGTTTGGCATCATGGAACGGCGACAAATGCACCAGAATGTTGACACTATGAAGGAACTTCTTCATGAACAGTATGTTCAGTTTGAGGCCAGTAAAGAGAACACACAACTTGTCAATGAAAAATACCACGATTTAAAACAAATTCTGCAAGGATTTCATGGTCAGGTCTCCCCTTCCCAGCTCCAAAAACTGGAAAAACAGCTGGATGAATATGAGGCCGTCACAAATACCGGGAATGAGGTTCTGGATGTACTGCTTTCCGACAAGCGGACGCTCTGTATCCAGCGCGGTATCCAGCTGACCTGTTATGTCGGCGGCGCAGCCCTCGACTTTGTGGAAGAGCTTGACCTGTACAGCCTGTTCGGAAATCTTCTGAACAACGCCATCCAAGCGGTCAGCCAGCTTCCGCCGGAGCAGGAGCGTTTTATCACTCTGACAGCTCGGCGAGAGGATAGCATGGTGACCATCCACGCCGAAAACCCCTGCGTCGGCGCGGTCGAGTTCCGGGACGGCCTGCCCAAGAGCCATCGTGACCCGAATTACCACGGCTTTGGTATGAGGAGCATGGAGCGCATTGCCGGAAAATACGGCGGCTCCCTTGTTGCCAAGCAGGTCGGCGATGTTTTCTGTCTGGACATCATTCTTTTTTCATGAATCACTCTGTAAGGGACCGTTGTCTGCAACCGGACAACGGTCTTTTTGCAATTTTCGATGTGAAAACAACAATTTACGCTATCGCAATTGTGAATTTTTTGCTTTTCTCCTATACTGTTTTCACACAAAGCGACGAACATGTCGCACAATTTTTAGGAGGAAAATACAATGAAGAAAATCAATCGCCGTTCGTTCATTACCGCTTGTGCCGCTGTGGCAGGTGCAGCTGCTCTGACCGCCTGTGGCGGCTCCAGCTCTGGTTCCAGCTCCAGCAAAGGCGGTTCCGGCAAGATGACCAAGCTGTTCACCACCGGCACTTCCCGCTATATGGACAGCATCGCATGGTACGCCAGCGACGTCTATTCTCTGGTCATCAACTCTGATGACACCTACGAGCTGACCTATCAGATGCACATCTTCGGCGCGACCGACCCCGGTCTGAAGGCTCTGCGCACTATTATCTACACCGGAACCTGCACTTCCGCTCCGGTCGAGGGCGAGACTGCTCAGACCGCTTACACTCTGGCTGTTCCGACCCGCATCTATATGGAACAGCATGAGAAGGGTGTTGGCCGTTCTGCCATTGCAGGTACCATCATTATCGACACCGATAACTGGAATGATGCTATGACTCTGGTATATGACCCGGATACCAACTCCAAGAAGGCAGAGGACTTCCTTGCTCAGTTCGGTGAAGAGATCACCATCGAAGTCGAAGACCCCACTTTGGTGCCGGAAGACACTACCCTGTCCAGCAAGATTCTTCAGACTCCCGAACTGGCGCTGGTAAGCTATCTGGGTTGATCTCAGCCAGTCTGAAAAGGAGCGCATGTCATGAAAAAGAAATCTTCGACTCCTAAAAACGGAAAGAAACTTTTGTGGAGCATCTGTACCGGCGTTTTTACCGTTTTGTTCGCTGTCACCATGATTGGCGGCCCGATTGCAAACAACTACGCCTCTATCATCAATATGGTTCTGGGTGTAGAATCGGGCAAGACTGTCGGCGATGAAGGCAAAGTTCATTTTGAAGCTGATTTCACTAACAGTAAAGAACAGCAGGATTCTGCGGAAGCCATCTGCGAAAGCGTAGAAGCAAACGGTGCTGTCCTGATGCTGAATCGCGAGAATGCTCTGCCATTGGCAGAGGGCAGCAAAGTGACTCTCGTCAGCCAGAACAGCGTGAATTTCGTCTATGGCGGTTCTGGTTCTGGTGGCATGGACACCTCGGCTGCTATGACACTGAAGGATGCATTGGAAGATGACGGTTTCTCGGTCAACCCGACTATGTGGGATTTTTACTCCACCGGTGCAGGCAAAGACTATGGCCGCAAACAGGATTCCGGAAGTCTGAACAACTACATCTTCAATTACGCAAACTTTGCCATCAACGAAGTTCCGATGTCTGCTTACTCGGATGCTGAATGGAACTCCATCGCTGATTACGGTGATGCCGCCATTATGGTCATCTCTCGTGTCTGCGGTGAGGGCACCGACATTCCTTGGTACGGAATCAGCGATGGTGATGGCAATATGCTCTCTTTGAGCAAGGAAGAGCGCGACCTTCTGGCAAAGCTGGCTGAGATGAAAAACGCTGGTCAGGTCAAAAAGATCATTGTTTTGCTCAATAGTTCCAATCCTGTTGAATTGGATTTCCTTGAACCTTCTATTTGCGGCGTGGACTACGGTGTGGATGCCTGTATGTGGGTGGGTGAAGTTGGGCAGACGGGTATCAAAGCCATCGGCGACCTGCTGAACGGCACGGTCAACCCCAGCGGCAAGCTGGTGGATATCTACTGCTACGATAATCTGACCAGCCCCGCTATTCAGAATGCTGGCACGACCTCTTACACCAACGCGGCTGAGGCCGGACTTGCGTTCAAGGGAACCAACAACGAGTATTATGTCACCTATCAGGAAGGCATCTATGTCGGATACCGCTATTATGAGACGCGTTATGAGGACAAAGTTCTCGGCAACGCCAATGTTGGCGATTACGACTATGCCTCCACTGTGGCTTATCCCTTTGGCTATGGTCTGTCCTATACTGACTTTGTTTATGACGGCCTGACCATGAAGGAATCCGGCGATAATCTCGTGTTTACCGTCAACGTCACCAATGCCGGTTCCATCGATGGGCGCGAGGCTGTCCAAATCTATATGCAGTCTCCCTATACGGACTATGACCGTGAAAATGGCGTTGAAAAAGCTGCCGTCGAACTGGTCGGTTTTGAAAAAGTCACCATTCCGGCAGGTCAGACCGTTACCGTCGATGTTACCGTTCCCAAAAGTGAAATGCGTGCTTACGATGCAAACGGCGCAAAGACCTACATTGTTGATGCCGGAAACTACTACTTTGCAACCGGCAATGGCTCTCATGAGGCTCTGAACAATGTTCTGGCTGCAAAAGCTGAACTGGAAGACACTGCAAATGGTACAGTTGACCTGTCCAAGATGGTCGGCGAAGGCAATGCTGCTCTGGCTGTCCAGTATCAGCAGACTTCTCTGGACACTACTACTTATGCAACGGCTTCCACCGGTACTGCCATCACCAACCAGCTGGATCATTCTGACCTCAACAAATTTGACGATGACGCTTCCAACGATATCGTCTATCTCTCCCGCAGCGATTGGAAAGGCACCATGCCGAAAGCCGTTCTGACGGCAGACAGCTATCAGGCCGCTGTCCAGATCGCCGCAAATACCGCCATCGTTGACGGCATGAAGGTTCAGGATACCATCGAGGGTAGCGCAGAGATGCCGACTCTCGGTAAGGAAGGAACTCTGACTCTGGCGCAGTTCATCGGTGTACCTCTGGATGGTTCCATTACCGTCAAGGATCAGGAATACACTTGGGATGACCTGCTGGATCAGATGACTTACAGCGAAATGGCAAAGCTCATCGGTCAGGGCTATCATGGCACTGCGCTGGTATCCACTGTTGGCAAGCCTGCAACCAAAGATGAAAATGGCCCGCAGGGTATCACCGCCACTCTGACCGGCGGCAGTTCCTCAACCAGCTACACTTCTGCTGACCTGCTGGCAGCTACTTTCGACCGCGAGATTGCTGAGGCTGTTGGTCGCAGCATGGGCAACGACTGCATGATGGTCAGTGGCAAGAGCTACTCCGGCATTTACGGCCCCGGCGTGAACATCCACCGCACTCCGTATTCCGGACGCAACTTCGAGTATTATTCCGAAGACCCCTTCATCAGCGGCAAAATCTGCGCTGCTGAAACTACCGGTATCCAGTCCAAAGGTGTTTATGTCTATCTGAAGCACTTCGCCCTGAACGATCAGGAAGCCGGACGCGATGGTATCAGCGTGTGGAGCAACGAACAGGCCGCCCGCGAAATCTATCTGCAAGCATTTGAATATCCCATCACCGAAGCAGATGCACACTGCGTGATGACCTCCTTCAACCGTCTGGGCACGGTCTGGGCTGGTGGCGATTATAACCTGCTGACGAACATCATGCGCGGCGAATGGAATATGTCTGGTTTTGCACTGACCGACTTCTCCAACTCCAACAACTACATGGATGTCATTCAGGGTGTTCTGGCTGGCGGCGACAGCTGGGACTGCAATGATGCTTCCAAGTGGACAGAAAAGCTCAAGAACAACAAGGATAATCCTGTTCTGACTTCTGCAATGCGAGAAGCATCCAAACGTATCCTCTACACCGTTGCAAACTCCAACGCTATGAACGGTGTCAGCGAGAATGTACAAATCGTTGAGGTTCGTGCATGGTGGCAGACCACCATCATCGTTCTGGATGTCGTTTTCGGTGTTCTGGCAGTTGGTTCTGCTGTCATGCTGGTGCGTGACATTCGCCGTAAAAAAGAATCCTGATTACTTCTTTCTAAGATATTTCCTTTTTTCTTCTCCTTAATACGAATGCGAGAAAGGCGGCAGGTATTTAAGTCTGCCGCCTTTTCTGCAACTTCGAATATGAGGTATCATTCAATGACAAGAACACAAATTTCTTTGCTTGCTTCTCGATGGGAATTTACAGGGCCGGATGGAAACACGGTTTCTGTATCTCTCCCTTATACATGGAACGCCGTGGATGGTCAGGACGGCGGCAACGATTACTGGCGTGGTACCTGCACCTATAGTGCCGCTTTTGCCGCTCCGGAGTTCGACGCAGCCTCGCAGGAAGTCTGGCTGCAGTTCGAGGGCGTCAATTCCAGCGCCAAAGTCCTGCTGAACGGCAAGAATATCTGCAGCCACGACGGCGGCTACTCCACCTTCCGGGTTCACATTACGGATCTGCTCTGGTCAGAGAACGTTCTGACGGTGGAAGTGGACAACAGCGTCAACGACCGGGTTTACCCCCAGAAAGCAGACTTTACCTTTTACGGCGGCATCTACCGGGATGTGAGCCTACTGGTGGTGAACAAGAACCATATTGCACTGGGTCACTTTGGCGACACCGGCGTGAAGATCACCCCCGCCCTGAAAGAGGACAGTGCCGACATTCAGGTGGAAACGCTGGTGGAAGGCGAGGGCGCTGTTGCGGTGGAGCTGCTGGATGCCGAGGGCAGCACCGTTGCAAAGGGCGAGGGCCCAAAGGCTTCCCTCCATCTGGATGCTCCCCATCTGTGGAACGGCGTAAAGGACCCCTACCTGTACACCTGCGTGGTTCGTTTGATGCAAGACGGCAAGCCGGTGGACGAAGTGAGAACCAAGGTGGGTCTGCGCAGCTTCTCGGTGGATGCGAAGAAGGGCTTTTTCCTCAACGGCAAGCCTTATCCGCTCCACGGCGTTTCCCGCCATCAGGACCGCAAGGGTCTGGGCAATGCCATCACCCGGGAGATGCACGACGAGGACATGGCGCTGATCCGGGAAATGGGTGCAAACACCGTTCGGCTGGCGCACTACCAGCACGACCAGTATTTCTATGACCTGTGCGACAAGTACGGCTTGGTGGTCTGGGCGGAGATCCCCTATATCTCCGAGCATCTGCCTAACGGCCGGGAAAACACCATCAGCCAGATGAAAGAGCTGATCCACCAGAACTATAACCACCCCTCCATCGTCTGCTGGGGCGTGTCCAACGAGATCACCATCTCCACCAAGGACAAGGCGGATATGCTGGATAACCACCGTGTGCTCAACGAGCTGTGCCACAAGATAGACCCCACCCGCCTGACAACGCTGGCCTGCTACGCTATGTGCGGCCCCTTCAACCCGGTGGCGCACATCACCGATCTTGTCAGCTGGAACCTGTATCTGGGCTGGTATGTGCCGGGGCTGTTTTTGAACGACCTGTGGATGGACTTTTTCCATCTGGTATACCCCAACCGTCCGCTGGGCTTTTCCGAGTACGGTGCCGAGGGTATGCCCAACCTCCACAGTGCCCACCCCCGCCGGGGCGACCACACCGAGGAGTATCAGGCCAAGTACCACGAGTACATGCTGAAGTGCTTTGACCGCCACCCGTGGCTGTGGGCGACCCACGTCTGGAATATGTTCGATTTTGCAGCAGACGCCCGGGATCAGGGCGGCGAGCCGGGCATGAACCACAAGGGTCTGGTCACCTTTGACAGAAAGACCAAAAAGGACAGCTTCTACCTCTATAAAGCATGGTGGAGCGAGGAAAACTTCGTCCACATCTGCTCCAAGCGGTTCACCGACCGCACCGAGAAGGAGATCGAGGTCAAGGTCTACTCCAACCAGAACACCGTCGCCCTGTATGCAGACGGCAAAAAGCTGGCAGAGCAGACCGGGGAGCATATCTTCAAGTTCCGCGTGCCGCTGCATGGCAAGGTGGAGCTGAAGGCCGTTGCAGGCGACTGCATCGACACCGCATCCTTCTGCAGTGTGGCAGAGCCGAACCCCAGCTACAAGCTGGTGAAGACCAAGTCCAAGAGTGCAAACTGGGTATAAACAAGGACATTCCGCTGTCTGGCGGTTGTTATAAATGAAAAGGAGGAGAACCAATGAATCCCAAGAAACCCAAAGTACGTTTGTGGTCGGTGCTCACTGCGCTGACGGCGATCCTGACCATCGCCGCCATCGTGGGCAACATGATCGCAAATCAGTACGCCACCACCCTGAACGTTGCTCTGAATGCATCGACCTATAAGATCATCAAGGGCAACACTACGGAAGATACCGAATACTTCAAAGCGGGCTTTGCTTCCGACGAAGAGCGCGAGGCTTACGAAGCAGAGCTGTGCGCCACCGTTGAGGCCGAGGGCGCTGCCCTGCTGAAGAACGACAACGCTGCCCTGCCGCTGGCAGACAGCGCCAAGGTCAGCCTGTTCGGCCATGGCTCTGTGGACCTGATGTACGGCGGCACCGGCTCCGGTTCCGTGGATACCAGCAAGGCCCCCAACCTGAAGGAAGCACTGGAAGCTCAGGGCATTCAGGTCAACCAGACGCTGTGGGATCTGTACAAGTCCGACAGCATGATGAAGAACTACAGCCGCATTACCCCGGCCTCCATCTCGGATACGCTGGAAGCAAACACCCAGTACGCTGTCAATGAAGCTCCGTGGAGCGCACTGTCCAGCGCCGAGAGCAGCTTTGCCGAGTACGGCGATGCTGCCATCGTGGTGTTCTCCCGCTCCGGCGGTGAGGGCGCAGACCTGCCCAGCGGCACCAACGGCACCAACGACAGCTGGATCTCCGGCACTGAGGGCAGCGGCAACTATCTGGAGCTGTCTGCAGAAGAGATCGAGCTGCTGAAGAACCTGAAGGCACTGAAGGACAACGGCACCTTCAAGTCCATCGTCGTCCTGATCAACAGCTCCAACGCACTGGAAATGGACTTCCTCAACCCTGCCATCTGCGGCGAGGACTACGGCATCGATGCCGCCATGTGGATCGGCGATGTGGGCCAGACCGGCATCAACGGTGTGGGCCAGCTGCTCGCCGGCACTGTGACCCCCTCCGGCTCTCTGGTGGACACCTACCTGTACGACAATCTGGCAAACCCCGCCATGTACAACTTCTACACCCAGGCCTACCCCAACGCAGCAGAGTATGACCTGCTGACCGAGGGTGCAGACGTGCAGGGCATGTACAGCGTCTATCAGGAAGGCATCTATCTGGGCTACCGCTACTTCGAGACCCGTTACGAGGATGTGGTCATGGGCACTGCCAAGGCAGGCGACTATGACTGGGCCACCACCGTTGCCTATCCCTTCGGCTACGGCGACAGCTACACCACCTTTGCTTACAGCAACTTCAATGTGACCGAGTCTGACGACGCCTTCACCGTCACCCTGAAGGTCACCAACACCGGCAAGACCTATTCCGGCAAGGAGACCGTGCAGGTCTACTTCCAGTCTCCCTACACCGACTACGACAAGGCAAACGGCATCGAGAAGGCCGCTGCAGAGCTGTGCGGCTTTGCCAAGACCGATGTGCTGGCTCCCGGCGCTTCCGAGGATGTGACCATCACCGTGAAGAAGAGCGAGCTGCGCACCTACGACGCAAACAACGCCAAGACCTACATCGTGGACGCCGGTGACTACTACTTCACCGCTGCCACCGATTCCCACAACGCAGTCAACAACATCCTGGCTGCCAAGGGCTACACCGTCGAGAACACCAATGGCCGCATGACCGAGGACGGCGATGCTTCTCTGGTCTGGAAGTGGACCAAGGAAGCACTGGATACCACCACCTATGCAATCAGCACCAACGGCACTGCCATCACCAACCTGTTCGATGAGTCCGACCCCAACAAGAGCAGCGATGCTCCCGGCAGCGTGACCTGGATGAGCCGCTCCGACTGGACCGGCACCATCCCCACCGCTCCCGCACAGCTCACTGCCAACGAGACTCTGGCTGCTGACCTGGCATTCACCCAGTACGACGGCAGCCTGGCCGACAGCGTCGAGATGCCCACTCTGGGTGCCAAGAACGGCCTGACCCTCGCTTCCATGATCGGCAAGGACTTCGACGATCCCCAGTGGGAGACCCTGCTGGATCAGCTGACCTTCGATGAGATGGTCAACACCATCACTCTGGGCTTCCACAACACTGCAGCGGCTGCCTCCATCGGCAAGACCGCTACCAAGGACGAGAACGGCCCGCAGGGCCTGACCGCTGCCCTGACCGGCGGTGCATCCGCGATGTGCTACACCTCCGAGGATGTCATGGCTGCCACCTTCAATGTGGACCTGATCAACGAAGTGGGCAAGTGCATCGGTGAGGACTGCCTTGCCATGGGTTACTCCGGTCTGTACGGCCCCGGCATCAATATGCACCGCACCGCCTACTCCGGCCGTAACTTCGAGTACTACGCCGAGGATCCCTTTGTGGCCGGCACCATCTGCGCTGCCGAGGTGCAGGGCATCCAGTCCAAGGGCGTGTATGTCTACCTGAAGCACGTTGCCCTGAACGACTCCGAGACCAGCCGCCGTGGTGTCAACACCTGGCTGAACGAGCAGACCGCTCGTGAGATCTATCTGGAAGTCGCTGACAAGGCCATCACCGATGGCGGCGCCTGGAGCGTCATGACCGGCTTCAACCGCTGGGGTGCTACCTGGTGCGGCGCGAACGCCAACCTGCTGACCGGCTTCCTGCGCGGCGAGCTGGGTATGCGCGGCATGTGCATCACTGACTTCTCCGGTTCCAGCCAGTACATGGACCTGGTGGACGGCCTCATCGCCGGCTCCGACATCTGGGACAGCCCGATGCCCAAGATCCACACCACCAAGGCTGCCAACTACGAGAACGATGCCTACATCGTGACCCAGATGCGCAATGCAATGCATCACATCCTGTACACCGTGGTCAACTCCAACGCCATGAACGGCTGGTCTGCAAGCGATACCCTGAAGACCGTGCTGCCCTGGTGGCAGACTGCGATCTACGCACTGATCGCCGTGCTGGCTGTGCTGACCGTGCTGTGCGCATGGCAGCTGAGCAAGGCCCTCAAGGCTAAGAAGAGCATGGTCGATACCGCTCCCGCAGCTGACCAGAAGTAATTCCGGCGCAGATTTCCGCAACTGTTAAGAACGAATGGCAGCCTGTCCCCCAGAACGGCGGGCAGGCTGCCGTTTTTTATAAGAAAAAAGGAGACACCGCAAATGGGTGAACAAACCGCAAAGGCGCCGGGCCTGAACCGCGCCAAGACCTACCAGCTGGTGCTGTTCCCGCTGAACAACGGTGCAACGAATGTGTACTATGTGCTGGTGCTTTCCTACATCGCAACCTTCGGCAGCAAGGTGCTGGCGCTGAGCATGCTGTTTGCTTCAGTGATGGTCACCGGTATGCGTCTGTTTGACGCCATCACCGACCCCATCATCGGTGCCCTCATGGACCGCACCAACGGCAAGTTCGGCAAGTTCCGGCCTTTTATGGTCATTGGCAACCTGATCATGGCAGCCAGCATTCTGGTGCTGTACTGCCTCACTCCGCTCATCCCCGCCAGTGCCATGGGGCTGCGCTACGCCGCCTTTGTGGGGCTGTACGCCGTGTGGGTCATCGGCTACACCTTCCAGACCAGCTGCACCCGCTCCGGCCAGACCGTTTTGACCAATGATCCCAAGCAGCGTCCGCTGTTCACCATCTTCAATACCGTGGGCAGCATGCTGGGCATGGGTGCCATGCAGTTCTTTGCACCTATCCTTGCCAAGAACTATGAGGGCGGCTACGCTTCTGCCGGGTTCTTCCGCACGCTGGCTCCTGTGGGCATCGTCATCTCCATTCTGCTCACCCTGCTGGCCGTCATCGGCATCTGGAAAAAGGATCAGCCCAAGTACTTTGGCATCGGTGGCGAAAAGACCGAGAAGATCAAAGTGCGCGAGTATCTCCAGATCATCAAGAACAATAACCCCATGCAGCGGCTGATGGTGGCAGGTGCAGGCTGCAAACTGGCACTTTCCATCGCCACCAACACAACCGTGCTGTGTATGCTGTACGGCTGCATGATGGGCAACTACGACGGCCTGTACCTGCCCATGATGGTGCTGGGCTATGTGTGCAGCGTGCCCTTCTTCCTGCTGACCGTCCGCACCAGCCAGAAGGAGGGCCAGAAGGCCAGCCTGATGAAGTACGTCACCGTGGCGCTGGTGTGCTATGTGGGCGTGCTGGTACTGCTGCTGCTCTGGGGGCGCGGCGATGCCTTCACCCTGTCCATTCTGGGGGAGAACGGCCTGTCCCTGAACCTGTACACCATCCTGTTCATCGCCTTCTTTGGCATCGGCTACGGCGCTTACTACGCCACCGCCGATATGCCCATCCCCATGGTTGCCGACTGCTCCGACTACGAGACCTACCGCAGCGGCAACTACATCCCCGGCATCATGGGCACCCTGTTCAGCCTGGTGGACAAGCTGGTGTCCAGCCTTTCCGCTACCGTTGTGGGCATTGCGGTCAGCTTTGTGGGCCTGCAGAGCCTGCCCACCCAGTATGACCCCTACACCCCGGGCATGAACTGGGTGGTCATCGTGCTGTTCTGCATCATCCCCATGGTGGCTTGGGCGGCTACCCTCATCGCCATGAAGGGCTACACCCTGACCGGCGCCAAGATGAAGGAGATCCAGGCCGTCAACGCCTGCCGCCGCGATGCAGTGGCCAAGGGCATGAAGTTGGAAGAAGCCATGGACAAGTGGCAGACCATGGATCAGCTGCCGGCAGAATACCGGAGCTGAAAGGAATCGGTTCCACCCCCTACTGAGAGTGCGATTTTCTGTAAAGGATTCTTTTAACATAAGCCTGCCAGACGCTTTGCGTTAGACATTGCGTCTGGTAGGCTTATATTGTTATAGTGAAGCCTATTTTGTGCAAATCCAATCTTGCATTTTGCTGTGAAATATGGTATACCCATTATACGAAACATTGTTTAAGATGAACGTTCCACCGTTCAATGATGTGTAAAGTGAGGCGCCTGCCATGACTGCCGTGATCTATGCCCGCTATTCCAGTGACAACCAGCGTGAAGAATCCATCGAAGGTCAGATTCGGGAATGCACGGCCTATGCCGAAAAGAATGGCATCACCATCGTCAAGCACTACATTGACCGTGCTATCTCTGCCAAGACAGACAACCGCCCGGAGTTTCAGCAGATGATAAAAGACAGCGACAAGAAGCTGTTTGACATCGTTCTGGTCTGGAAACTTGACCGCTTTGCCCGGAACCGCTACGATAGCGCACGGTACAAAACCCAGCTGAAGAAGAACGGTGTCAAGCTCATGTCGGCAACGGAAATCATCTCCGAGGGGCCGGAGGGCATCATTCTGGAATCAGTGCTGGAAGGCTACGCCGAATATTACTCTGCTGACCTGTCCGAGAAAGTGATTCGCGGTATGACCGAGAATGCCCTCAAAGGCAAGTTCACCGGTGGTGCGATTCCATTCGGGTACACCATCAATGCCGACCACCGTTTTGAGATTGACCCCTTGACCGCGCCTTTTGTAGCTGAGACCTTTCAGCGGTACAACGATGGTCAGACCATGCGGGAGATCCGGGACTGGCTGAACGAAAAGGGCATCAAGAACAAGCGTGGCGGGCTGATGACCTTCAACACCATTCAGCATATGCTGAACAATCGCCG
>OGNC01001088.1_pt1 | contig 13865 bp, 6 predicted proteins | sample 1573311 | NCBI WGS metagenome assembly OGNC01 (sample SAMEA2581889, study PRJEB24529) | metagenome | biome: Human gut stool | place: China | collected 2011
TAATACTTCGGGAAAGTTCTTCAGTGGAAAAGTCAGCTATGAACTGTATGACCGTGATAACCGTCTTGTGCTTTCAACAGAGAAACGATTGTCCGTGGGCAATGAGCATGCGGCAAAAGTGGCCTCTCGTATGAAGGTTGACAGTCCTCATCTTTGGTCGCCCGACAGTCCTTATCTCTATCAGTTGCACGTCTATGTGAAGGATAAAGCCGGCAGCATTGTTGACGGATATCGTCGTCGCATTGGTATCCGGAGTGTGGAGTTTAAAGGAAAAGACGGTTTTTGGCTGAACGGTGAACCGTATCCCTATCCGTTGATTGGGGCTAATAGACATCAGGATTATGCTGTGATAGGCAATGCCTTGTCTAATAACCTGCACTGGCGCGATGCAAAGAAATTACGCGATGCAGGGTTGCGTGTTATCCGTAACGCACATTATCCGCAAGATCCTGCTTTTATGGATGCGTGTGATGAGTTGGGACTCTTTGTTATTGTCAATACTCCGGGATGGCAATTCTGGAATGATGAACCTATTTTTGCCCAAAGAGTATATAGTGATATCCGTAATATGGTTCGCCGTGACCGCAATCATCCTTGTGTGTGGATGTGGGAGCCGATTTTAAATGAAACCTGGTATCCGGCAGAGTTTGCTAAAAATGTGGTAGATGTACTGAATGAGGAATATCCTTATCCATATTGTTATGCCGGCTGTGATGTTACGGCACGTGGACACGAACATTTTCCGATCCATTTCACTCATCCGGTAATGGGGGGAGGAGGGGCCTTTAATACGGAGACTTTGAATCCCGATGTTTGTTACTTTACCCGGGAATGGGGAGATAATGTGGATGACTGGTATTCGCATAATTCTCCGAGTCGTGTGAACCGTGTCTGGGGAGAAGTGCCGATGTTGATACAAGCGCAGGGATATGCAAACCCCGATTATAAATATACGTGCTATGATGTACTGTATAGAACTTCCAGACAGCACATGGGAGGTTGTTTGTGGCATTCCTTCGATCATCAGAGGGGATATCATCCCGATCCGTTTTATGGAGGAATTATGGATGCGTTCCGGCAACCGAAGTTCTCTTATTATATGTTCTGTTCGCAACGTCCTGCGGAGGAAAACAAGGAACTGATTGCAGATAGCGGTCCTATGGTGTATATTGCGAATGAGATGACTCCTTTTTCTCCGAAAGATGTTACGGTGTATAGTAACTGTGAAGAAGTTCGTCTGACTTTCTGCAAGAATGGCAAACAGCATATTTATCATAAACCAATCGATAAGGCCGGAATGCCATCGCCTGTTATAACCTTTAGCGATGTTTTTGATTTTATGTATGATAAGCAATTGTCGCGAGGAAGGAAACAGGCCGATTCGTATCTTCTGGCAGAAGGTCTGATAGCCGGAAAGGTGGTTGCAACACATAAGGTGATGCCGGCCCGCCGCCCCTCTAAAATACTACTTTGGGCGGATGACGAGAAGGTGAGTATGAAAGCGAACGGTTCGGATATCATGACTGTAATAGCTGCTATTGCAGATGATAATGGGAACATCAAACGATTGAATAATTATGAAATAACCTTTGAAATAGAAGGTCCCGGACAACTGATTGCTGACAGTAAGACGTTTACAAATCCGGCTCCGGTTCGTTGGGGAACTGCGCCTGTATTGGTAAGATCTTCTACTGTTCCGGGAGAAATCAAGGTGCGTGCATCCGTGGTATGGCAAGGCAAACATACTCCGGTTTCGGCAGAGTTGATTATTCCGACTTATCAGGCGGAGCATATTTTGCTGGCAGATAAAAAGGAACTGGAACGATTGAATTCTGTTTCCGGACAGAAAGCAATGAGCACTGATTTTAAGGGACAGAACGGAAACAGCTTGAAGCGACAGCAGAAAGTCAGCCGCTCGAAGTTAAAAGAGGTGGAAAAACAACAAAGTGATTTTGAATGATAATGTAAAAGAATCAATATATAAAGAATAATCTATGAATTTCCCCCAACCATACATTTGGATATTGTAAGATTGGGGGAACTCATTTAATTGGATTTCACTTCTTTTCTCTCTCCATTCGCCTGTACTGCATATATCTTCATGCTATCATTCCAAGGAATGGATGCCGGAATATCAAATGAGAAGAAATTAGAGAAATACATTATCTCACTACCTTTTTTTACTTCAAATGCGACAGCTTCATCACCCGAACTTATTGTAATATGTTGCCCGGAACGGGTATATGTTACATTCTTTGTAATCTTCTGGTCATTCTTGAACTGTGTATAATAGCCTACATCACCTACCTGATATTGTTCAATACCCACATCATTATTCTTTCTGTCTTCAAGATAATAAAATGCATGTTTAGGTGCAGGAAACTGGCTCATGTAGCTCACTGCTTCGGCAATCATGGTTGGTGTCACATTGTAGTTCCATTTACCATACTGTTCAATCTCCACATTATTTACCGGTTCGAGGAATCCCCACATCCTGAAGAATTCAGTCAGATTCTCATTGGCAGCCTTACTTGCCATCTTTGCAAAATGTAACTGACCTGCTCCCGGATTAGATTCAACAATACGATCTTCCCGCAAGAGTTTGAAGAGTTTCTGCCAGAAATCTGTTTTATAGCCACAACGATGATAATAATTCCAAAGTTGCCAGTTCATACGCATATGTATTTCCGTATCCTCATTCTGATGAGTGGCGCTACCCATATTCCACCAAGCTTGTTTATCAACAAAACGGGCTTTTGCCAACGCGCTTAATTCCGATCCTCTCGAACAATATTTTCCCAGTTTAAACAGTATGTAATTTGAGAAAAGATTATTGGATGACTCTGTTGAACTGGGCCAGTTGATAGCACGCTGGTGAATATGTCCTATTTCGTGAGCCGGTCCCCAGGCATTGTCTTTAGCAGCCATCACGTTATCATAAAGCAAAATATTATTGAGATAAGTATATACGAATCCAATCCTATAATCTGATGCCCACATATAGCTACCTTCCGGAGAGATGGCAAACAAATGATTGTTGACCTGTGACGGACGGACGTCATCAATACCCATCAGTTCCTGTTGCCAACTAATGATATTATCCCAAAGATTAATGGCAGACAGTATATCGTAGGGAACAGCCTGCATCATCTTATCTCGATGGAAGTAGAACATAATTCTTTCACCACGTATGCAGAAATACTTATAAGTAGCTTTATTTATAAGCTCTTTATATTTATCATTAGTCTTATCCGTTTTTACATCAAAGAATCCGCTGACATATCCGCTACCTAAAGGAATATGTATTTTCACAGGTTTTGCATTGACATCCTGCAAGTTAGTGTTATACATAAGGAACAACATTCCTCGCTGTGTAAATCCAAGTTTATTGACTCCTTCTTCAAGGAAACGGGTTTCTCCGCTTGCTGCTGTTTGCACATAGTCGCCGGACTTTTCTTCACCGATGCATTGAATAGACAAACTCTGTCCATGGGTGTCACCTACCAACACAATGACCGAATCTCCGGCTTCCACATAAATACCCGTAGGGTTGTCTAAGTTACTGTATCGTTTGGTCATCAGTGTTTCTGCCCATTCCTCTACATTACTGTAAGGGTGATAATCTTGTATACGGAAAGACTTTTCCCATTCGTCATATGTGTTTCTCTTTAATTGAATGGCTATATTGGCAAAATAGCCGGGAAGTGCATTTATCTGTGCATCGGTAGCTTCATCTCTCACCTCCGTACAAGTTATATCTGTAAAAACGCCTAGCAATTGTGCGTCAAGTTTCTTATCCGGATTCTTTTGATAGAACTCCATTTCATCACAACTTACAAAGTCTCCCAAGCCGGAGTGAACCTCAAATTTTATTTTAGTAGCTTTCTTCAAACTCTGAGCAAATACCACACGGCTTGAAGCATTCTGCATCTTAAAATCGAATGAACCGTACTTCGTATATTCGGGAGCATCTTCTGTTGCCGTGTAAATATCCAATTTGCCAAAATTACCATTTCCACTACGGGTGTGATAAATCAAGTAATCTATGTCTTTTGTGCCATCAAAAAAATATTCGAGAGTAACAGGAAAATTAGCCTTTTGATTCCAAATTGAATGATAGGGGGGTCCACCAAACTTGCCATCAAAAGAGTTCTCGATTCCTTGTCCCGGCTGGTGCTCACTATCTTTTCCTCCATTGGGAGATATTTTCAAATCACCTTCTATCTCTACATCCGAAACACCGGAATCTTTAGCATTTTGTGTAACTGAGCATAATGCTCTTATCTTGTCGTCTTTAGTATATATGTAAGTGAATGTGACAGTACGTGTTTCATAATATGGGTTGGCATCTACCGTATATTGGTATTCTTTATCTGTCAGCGCACGGGTGGCAGGAACAGTTTTGATCCAGTCACTGTTTTCCGATTGCTCTATTGTGTATTCTATATTCGAAGTGACAATAATGGAAAGAGGACCTCCAGCCGCATCGATTATCGGATTGGGATTCTTGACAAGGATAGCAGGACCGTACCCTAATTGACGTACTTGAATAGTATAGTTTTGCACAGAACTCTTTAATGTGATTTCTGCAGAGCGTACGTCCGGTTCTTCATTGGCATGTACCAATACTTTTACCGCGGGCGAAGAACCCGACATGTCTTTTGCTGCGACACACCAGTCTTGATTTGATGAGACTACCCATGCGTCTGCGGCCAGATTAGTTTCCACAGGTATTACAAGCGATGATTGTTTTTGATCGAAATCCTGTTGTAAATACTCCTCTTTTATTGTGAATACAGGAGTTTTATCACCCGGTTCATCATCGCTGCAAGCCAGGAACAAAGAAGAAAAGATGAGAGAAGTAATCCCCCATAGTAAGAACAGATATTGCTTCATAAAGTATTGTATCATCAAAAGATTATTCAAAGTTAACCATAAAAGTTAATGAGAGAGAGAAAACATTCTCTCTCTCATTAAAATATTACTTAGGAGAAAAATCAGTCTGTGCTCATCCAGAACTCTGCAAATGCAAAACTGTTTCCTACTGACGTTTTATCTACTTGTACCCGCAAATATTTAAATGGTTTGCCGACGAATACCGGCGATGTATATTTTGCTTTTGTTGCCGTTGGTAGATTTTCTGTAACCGTAGTGATTTTACTGAAGTCAGTACCGTTCAGACTGCCGAGAAGAGTATACTGCAGAGGAGCGCCATTATTGTTGTTATGACGTACTTGATATCCTATTGATACTGCTGTGGATTCTTTCGGCAGAGTAATTTGAATCCAGTGAGGCATTGGTGCTACTCCGCTCCAGTTACTATGGTAATACGTATCTTCTTTTCCGTCGAGCATTTCAGCAATAGAACCTTCATTTGTCGGATCCGGGAAAATACCAATCATATTTTCTTTCAGGTTGACTTTGGTTAATTTGCTTGCATCAGGTACATAAGAGATAGCATATAACGATGTATTTCTTTCTGTGTCGATAACAAATTGTGGTTTAGTGCATGAAGACAAACAAATCGGAAGCACATAATTACCATAACTCAAACCGGTACGGTCTACTTCAATATTTGCCTCTTTTACACTTTCCATATCGTTGGTAAAGTTGACAGTTTTCTCCAGCGTGTAAGCAGTAGAAGGTAACATTGCATAATCACATTCGTTTGCTGCATTATATTCGTCTAACAATTTCGAATCGATCGTTAATTCACAAGAGAAGTCCCATTTGCTTGGAATAGGAATTTCCAATGGCAAAGTGAAATTCATTTTAATAGGGCCGTTGTCCGAGAAAAAGTTTTGAGTATAGCCGCTCTTTGAAAAGAAAACTGTCGGAGTTTGTACATTTGGCTTAATAAAAACCTTTCCTAATTTTGAATTGATAGAGTCCTGTGAATTTTCCAGTTGCAATGGTAGCACATACTCTTCACCGGTATTCAAGGCGGGAAGCCCGTCAATCAGTTCCGTTTTCAGAGTGATATCCATAGTTTTATACAGTTCATTTGCAGCAAAAGTAAATTTTCTATCTCCATTCAATTCATAGCAAGTGGTGGGAATGGCTTTGTATTTTACTCCCTGTTCTGCATTATATATAGCCAATGCAGCATCATCCATCGTTCCTATACTTACTTCCGTCACTGCGTTGAGTTCTGAGCCTCCCTTATTTATCACAACCTGATAGTTGGCATCTTCCCCTGTGTTATATACACTTACAGGTATTTCGCCACTATTTCTGAAATAAAGTATAGTACTGAAATCATCCAGAAATTCATCCTTGCCATCTTCGCACGCAGTCTGCGTTAAAAGGAAGGCAGATACGAACGACACTAATAATATATTTTTTCTCATAAATATTTTCTTTTTATTAATAAAGTGGTTTTATGTGTATTTCTCACTACCATCCATAGTTTCTGGTCAGTAATTTATTACGATCCAATTCACGCTGAGAGAACGGATAGAGATAGTGGTTGGATTTAAACACGCGTGTTTCAAATACGGTTCTTTTCCAAAATCCGTCAGGAGTCACTTTCGTATCACTGCCTTCCAGCGGACAGGTTGCATCCATACCATACATTGGACCGTTGTCCGTTTGCTCCGCAATCATCCAGGTACGTGTGTCGAAATAGCGATGTCTTTCAAATGCCAATTCCACACGACGTTCTTTACGACAAAGCTCAATCAGTTCGTCCCAGTTACCCTTAGCCTCGGGATATACAGCTGTAATCGGAGTCAATCCCGCACGGTCGCGCAAATCCGCCCATTTTTCCATTGCCAGTTCTTCATATCCTGCCGGCAAAGCAACATTCCTCTTCTTACATTCCAGAACAGATTCAATGAAGTTCAGATACATCTCTCCGAGACGGAATACCGGGAATGTCAGATTACCCCATTGTCCATTACCGGAGTTCAGTGTATGGTCATAAAAACGATTGCACAGGTAACCACTCTTAGGATAGTCGTGGCTCTTGTTACCATTACCTCCTTTGGCAAAAGAGATCATTGTCTTGGCATCACCATGCAACCAATAATTACCTCCAAAGAAAACAGTGATATAAAAACGGGGCTCACGATCTTTATACATGTTAGGAGCAGTGATATTGTAATTCTTAGAGTTGCTCCATCCTTTTGCCGGATATTCCCACTCTGATTTTTGCAGTTCTTCTTCCTTGCTGTATCCTGAAGCATTGTCTACTATCGGATCACCTGACGCTTCGTAACCTTTAATAGGATAGCGTCCGTTGTTCATCGCATAGGCATCTACCTGTTGCTGTGTAGGACCTACACCACCGTATGCAGTACCGGGTAGTCCGGTGGGAGCTGTATTTACTCCCCAACTAAATCTGTTATTGTAACGGTCTGTCCAGATCAATTCACTATTCCAGTTCACATGGGTGATACCATAATAATCTTCATACGGATCACCGTTACCTGCACGATAAAGTTGGTAATCAGTATCGTCTAACAAGACTTTAGCTGCCTTTGCTGCTTCCAGCCATTTATTGGCATCGTATGTTTGCGGGAAAATATTCACTCCCGAAAGTTCAGGGAACTTGTCTGTTACCGGGTTCTTTACTGTACGATATAAAGCATTACCGTTGAACAAGTCGCGTGCCGAATAAAGTTTCAGACGTGAAATTACTGCATAACAGGTACCTTTAGTCGCTAAACCGTATTTACTGGTCGACAGACCCTTCTGAACAGGTACGGCATTACTTTCAGCACATGCGGTAAGTTCACCGACTACATAATTCACGCACTCGTCCCATGTGTTACGAGGACGGTATAATTCTTCTGTAGAAGCTGCAAAGTCCAGTAATTCGTCTCCAATCAGGAAAATAGGTCCGTAGTCGCACATCATACTAAAATAGTAGTAGGCACGGGCAAAGCGCGCCTGCCAATACCATTCGTCAAGCTGTTCCTGGGTAGCCAGAGGGTCTGAGCATTTATATACATTCTGCATGAAAATATTACATTCACGGATACCTTTATAGTATTTGTCCATTTTGTAATAAGGTACATTTGAGGCATTCCATGATCCGAAGTTCATAGAACGGTAACCACGGTCATAAGTAATGGTACATTCGTCCGATGCTCCCAAATAGGGTTCATTATCTCCAATGAATCCTCCATTGTAGTTAGGAAGAAATGACATAGCATTGAGCCAATACTGCTTGGTCGTATTTCTTGACTCCCAGATTTTTTCGAAAGTCAGTTTTTCGTCTTCTTGCCTGTCGAGGAAATCTTCACATGAAGATAACAACATCGCGCCGGTAGCGAAGCATAACAGATAAAGTGATTTTATTTGAAGTTTCATAAGTTATACAGTTATAAGATTTAGAAATTAGCATTGAAGCCGATAGTGATCACTCGATTCAACGGATAGCCGGAACCTTCTCCTCCACCTTTTTCAGGATCCCACATATCGAATGGAGCAAATGTGAGCAGGTTACTTCCCGACACATAAAAGCGGAAAGACTTAATGAATGTTTTACTTGTCAACGATTTGGGAAGTGTATAACCAATCTCCATATTCTTCAATCGTATGAAAGAGCCGTTGCGTTGCCACCATGTGGAAGTCTGAGTGTTGTTGGATGCTCCGGCACCTCCGCTACCATTACTGAGACGCGGGTAGAGTACATTTGCATTCTGTTCTGGGGTATTAGTGGACATCCATACATTGTTGTATATATTTTCGTTCACAGCCGAACGTTCCAAGTTTCCTGAAGAGAAAAGACTCTTAACTGATGATCCGCTTAAGAAGAAACTTGTGCGAGCCGCTCCTTGAAAGAATACATTGAAATCCCAGTTCTTCCATTGTGCCGTAGCGCCGAAACCGTACATGATTTCCGGTAAGTTAGTATATCCGATAGCGATTTGGTCTTGAGAGTTGATAACTCCGTCACCATTGATATCCTGATATTTAATATCACCTACACGGTATTCTCCGAAACTTTGTACAGGACTGTTGTCAATTTCTTCCTGACTTTGGAATAAGCCTAACGCTACGAGTCCGAAAGGCTGCATGGAACCACCTGAACCAAAAGGTTTGCCTATTCTGTTTTGGTATTTATATTCCCAGTCTGGTTCGTCGTTGTTCTTCAATTTGTTACGATTATATGTAAAGTTACCTCTTGCCGTTACATAAACATTACCTATCTTCTGTGAGTATTCGATATTACTATCGAAACCCTGGTTCAGTGTTTCACCGATATTGACATAAGGGATAGTGGAAATACCGACAATGGCAGGCAATCCGGCACGTTGCAGGAAGATTCCGGTACGTTCTTCACGGAAGTAATCGGCCTGTACTTTAACCTTGTTGAATAAAGAGAATTCGATACCGACGTTCAATTTCAGAGCTTCTTCCCAAGATGCGTTCAGGTTTTCAACTTCACCAATACGAATACCGTCACCTCCTTGGTTGGCACTTTGACCGTATTGCCAGTTTCCTCCTCCTACAATAGAAGATTCGTATACCCATCTTCTCTGTCCGCCGATGTCATCATTACCTACTTTACCGTAAGAAGCTTTTAACTTTAACATATCAACAGTGTTAGTTATAGGTTCAAACCACTTCTCGTTAGACATCATCCAACCGATAGCTGCTGCAGGGAAAAAACCAAAACGATGTCCGCGTGCAAAGTTTTCGGAACCGTTATAACCGACATTTACTTCAGCAAAATATGTATCTTTGAATGCATAAGTAACACGTCCTGCCAAACCTTGGTTTTTATAAGGAAGTGCAGCGTCTCCGCTACCGGCCTGTGTGTTAGTATGTATTTTCTGATTGTATAGTAACAATGCGCCTACACGATGTTTTTCTGCAAACAAACGGTTGTAGTTCAATGAGCCTTCCAAATAACGTGTCATCGTTCCGCTACGTCCGATTGCGAATCCCAAAGACTCACTTCCGGTATGTACGGGGTCCCATTCACCGTCACCATTATTATCGTCATAAATCAGATTGCCTTGGTCGTCTCTCCCACGGGCATGATAGAAGGTCGGTGTTTTGGAGCGGCGTTGCAAGGTAGTGTTCCACGCATCCCATGAGAATTTCAAGTTGGCAGTTAATCCCTCCAACGGTTTCCAAAGTTTACCGATATCTTGCGTAACGCCGACAAGTGCTTGTGCCGAGTTCCAGAACTGTTCACGGTATCCGGAGTGAACCAGCATATTCCATGGGTTGAAACCGGAATCGGTAGAAGGTCCTGAAAGTTTTCCATCAGAGTATTCTATCGGGAATGCGTTAGGGGAAGCATTGAACGTATATCCCCAAATGGCGTTATCGTTGTCACCAAATCCGGGACCGAACGATTTTTCATAGATATTAGCCAGATTGACATTCAGCACTGTGCTTTTGGTCAGGTTGAGGTCTATATTGGCACGGAAGTTGAATTTGTTGTAATTAATAGATGAATCGTATCCATATATGTTTCCTGCATTTTTGTAGATAGAGCTTTCATTATAGAAAGAGCCTGAAACATAATATTTCACGATGTCTCCACCACCGGTGATACTCAGATTTACTCGTTGATTTTCAGCCATGTCGTCGAACAAAGCATCAAACCAGTCTACATCCGGGTAGAGATCGGGGTCACTATGTTCTCTATATTTCTGCATGACTTCGTCCGAATAATACTTGGTTGAAGAAGCTTCATTGTAAAGTTCCGCCCATCTTGCTGAGTCGAGCATCTTCGGACGTTTGGTAGGACTGGTAAAACCAAACTCTGTGCGTACATTGATTGCCGGTTTACCTTCTTCTCCCTTTTTAGTAGTAATCAAGATTACTCCGTTGGCACCTCGTACACCATAAACGGCAGAGGCCGAAGCATCTTTCAGAATGGAGAATGAAGCGATATCGTCTGTATCTACCAGATCAAGATCACGTTCGATGCCATCTACCAGTACTAACGGAGTGGAAGTTCCCTTAAAGGAAGATACACCACGAATGTAGAAATCCGCGGCACTATTTTTGCCGGGCTCTCCCGAACGGGTCATAGCCACAACACCGGATAACTGACCTGCCAACACATTTGAAATTGATGCTCCGGGCACTTTCAGTTTCTTGATGTCTAGCGTTGAGATAGCCCCAACAACACTTTCTTTCTTCTGGCTACCATATCCGACAACAACAACTTCGTCCAATACTTCAGTATCGGGTTGAAGAGTGACATTGATACTCTTTTGGTCTATGATTGCAATTTCCTGCTTCTTCATACCGATATAAGAGAATTCAAGTACTCCACCTACACCTTCTATCGTGATAGAATATTTACCGTCTATATCGGTCACAGCACCTACCGAACTGTTTTTTAGCCAAACAGAAGCTCCAATAATAGGTTCATTGGTATCGCCATCCCTTACTACACCGGTAATAACACGCTTTTGCTTTTTCTGTTGAGTCGATTCAACAATTTTAGTAGTAGATTCTCCTTTCACATCCTTCCATTCCTCTGCTGCAGAGGAAGAAAGCGGACAAAGAAGCAATGACAGAACAGTATACTTCAAATACCGTTGTTTACAAAAAAAATGAAATTGTCTCATGCTTTTTCTTTTAGATTTAACATTTGGTTAATTGTAGATTGAGTTAAAGGTTGAATATGTTCTTGCAGAACTTATTACATGTTCTAAATTAAGAGTTGTTTTTCACATCATATTACATTGGTTAATTAGGTTATATTTATAATAGGCAACAAATTTTATGCGCAAAGATAATTATTTATTTGAATAACACGCAAGAATGCATATTATTTTCTTAATACTTCGGTAAATTTTTACCGAAAAATTAAAAGTTAAACAATAGAACCGGCAAAAGTCGGTTCGAAAACATTAAAGAGGTCATTGAAATGTTGTCAAAAACGAATGGTTAAGCATGAAGAAATGTGCTGAAAGAAATGGGCTAACCTGCTGATAATAAAGGTGAAAAGTATTGCATAATTCGTTTGTTTTTAGTAAATTAGAAGTTAACTACTCATCTAATTATGGCTAAAGAAACACTCCTTATGCAATACCAATCCGAGTGCCTGTCGGCTCTCAAATCAGTCGTGAATATACACAAACCTTTTGAAAAAACGTTCATGGACACCATGAAATTATTCATGGCCATCCCGGATCGTATAAACTTCCTCCAATTGGGCAGGTATGGATGTTTTTCGGAACAGACCTACCGTAACCTTTTTGAAAATGAAACTTTCGACTGGTTTGCGTTCAACGCCTCTATCATCAGCAAGCATCTCACAGGCAAAAGAAAAGCCATCGCCATCGATCCTTCCTATATCCCCAAGTCCGGTCATAAGACACCTTGGATTGGTTACTTCTGGTCAGGCTGTGCCGGGGATTATAAGCGAGGATTAGAAATCATGGGCATCGGTGTCATTGACATCGACAACCATGAATGCATGACTTTAGGTTCCATTCAGACACCGGACTGTAAGACCTTGGATAATATGGGTAAGACCTGGTTGACTGGTATAGCAGCTATCTTATCAGTAGAAAAGACAAGCTACAGGGCATATCCAGAACGGTGGTTGCAGACGCATTCTTTTCCAAGGAAACTTTCATAACGCCTATGTGTGAGGGTGATTTCCATGTCATCAGCCGCTTTAGGAACGACGTAGTCCTGTACTATCCGACATTGGAAAAGAAAACAGGAAAACGTGGTCATCCCAAGTGGTTTGACGGCAGGATTGACTTTGCCAATCTGGATCTGACCCGGTGCAAGGAATACGAGGTGAACAAGGGAAAACTATACGGATTGAGGGTATATGCAAAAGCTCTCAAAAGGTATGTTTCCTTGGCCGTCTGGTATCCGATGGATGGGAGGACAGACAAGTGGCAGCTTTATTTCTCTACAGATGATTCCATGGTTGGATGCGAAGTTCTGGATTATTACAGAACCAGGTTCCAACTAGAATTTTGCTTTAGAGATGGAAAGCAGCATGTAGGAATCACCAACTGTCAGTCAACTGACTTCAGAAAGTTGGATTTTCACGTCAATGCATCGCTTGCTGCTGTCAACTTGACCAAAGCGGCATGTAAGAGGCTCGGAATAGCCTATTCCATATCCTCTTGCAAGTCATTCATACACAATGCGTATATGCTTGAACGATTTATTTGCGTGTTTGGGATTAACCCAGACATGCAAGTTATTGACAAACTTTTCAAAGAACTCATTTTATTTACTGCCAGAGCCGCTTAGGCTTGGCGAATTTTTAACGAACTATTGATGAAGTATTGTTTGACTATTATTTTATTGTGCATTTCTTTGCTGGCTGTGTATGCGCAAAGAAATACACCGGCAAACGATTTGATAGCGTTGCCGGAAGGTACTGTATATAAACAGTTGCCTAATGGTTTGCATTATGTTGTTAAACAGAATGATATACCGGGACGGAAAGTGGAGTTTCGTTTGATTTTACGTGCAGGCTCTATCTTACAGACAGATAATGAGGGTGGATTGGCTCATTTCTTAGAACATATGGCATTTAATGGTACGAAGAATTTTCCGGATAAGGGGATTGTGGAATATCTGGAGTCGTTGGGAGTGAAATATGGATTCGGAATAAATGCTTTTACCGGTTTTGACCGTACAATCTATATGTTTTCCATGCCGACAGACAGACCGGAGGAATTGGATAAGGGATTGCTGATATTGAAGGATTGGTTGACCGGTATTGAGATGAATCCAGACCAAGTGGAGAGGGAGAAAGGTGTGATTTTGGAAGAGGCCCGCGGATATGATACAGGAGATCTTTTTTATGATTTGAAAGTGGGCAAGACCCGTTACAGTCAGAGAATGCCTTTGGGAACAGCAGAGGAGATAAAGAGTATGACTGCAGATAAATTAAATGGTTTTTATCGGAA
>OGNC01001100.1_pt1 | contig 13765 bp, 9 predicted proteins | sample 1573311 | NCBI WGS metagenome assembly OGNC01 (sample SAMEA2581889, study PRJEB24529) | metagenome | biome: Human gut stool | place: China | collected 2011
CCACAACTCTCTGTACCTTTTCCTTCATAACCCTTCTACACAACCTGCCGCCGACAGGCGGCCATAACCTGCGGCGAAGCCGCGCCTTTTTTATACCTGATACATATGTCCTCTCTTCCGGACTATATGACCAGAGAGGCGAAAAGGCCTGGCGAAGGCCCTTCCAATCCCCGCGGTGCACAATCCATGGAAGCAGGGAGGAAGGACCTGACGCCTTCATGAATTTCACCTCTCCGGCGCGCCGAAAACTTCATAAAAACTCCTGAGGAAAAACCTGCTAGAAATCCTGGTGGCAACTATGGCTATACCTGCTTTTCCCTGACGACACAGATATTCCGCTTCGGCGGCTGCTCCTGGCCGATTCATCGAAACAGAACGCCTGAGCCCTACCGCGCATCAGCATGGGACGAATCAGGAGTTTTTACAGTGGAAAAAAGGCATGAAGGAATATCAATCATTTCTTCATACCTTTTTTGCGTATGGAAAGATGACAGCACAAAAACACGGATACAAATCCCTGCCAGACAGTATTGCGGGCCTCTCAGAATCAGGCGTCAACGCTGAGCATACAGGAAAGTCCTGCAGCCGCCTTGAACTTGTCGTCCGGGAATGCGGGCTCATGCTGCAAGGGATGGTATCCGTGTTTTTATTTGATTGTCTTGCTTTTTACGAATCTGCAGAATTCGTTCCGATTTTCCCGGGAAAATCGGGGAGAGAAATCAGGAGCCTGTACAGGGATTCATGGCGTCCTTTCTGTCAAAGCTGCATTCCGGCCGGAATATTCGCGATCTACATGACAGATGGGATAGAGAATCCTTCCATGGAGTTTCCGGATTTCCTTCTCCATACATTTATATTGCATAAGCACCCCTTTTTCACAACCTTCCTTAAAAATTTTACTTTGATATGCAGATAGCACCATCAGGATTCTGTCATTTCTAGGGAAGCACTGAGGAACACTGAAATAAATTTTCAAAATTTTTTCTTTCAAGGGGTCTAGAAATCGAACCCTCTGCGATATTAATAATAGAGGGGTGAAAAGACCTCATGAGACGATGAATCCGATTTCCAAACGGCCATCCTCCACATCCGCGGTAAAGAGAAGGGCAGGGGAATGAAGAATCATCAGGGAATTCCACTTTTCAATCCTCCCTTCTTCTACAATCGGCCGATGATAGACAGAAGAAAATGCAGTACCCAAAAAACAGAAGACAGAAAAGCAATAAGGAAGAGCGCTCGCAGGACTTTCCTCTCTCTGACGACATGTTCCGAGCAGCACCCACGTAAGCGGGAGAGCCAAGGCGCGGACGCCTGATTCATTGGTTGAACTTACCTGGAGACTCCCCTGATAGGCTTTTCTGTTTTTTTGCGTAGCATGACATAGATTGTCATGCTTTTTGTATAATAGAAGACAGGTAAACATATTTCCTCTTTTCTCCCTGAGCCCTGGTATAATACAGGTAGTAATTGTAAGGGGGTTCCTATGGCTGACATCATTGATTTGAAGGACGGCGTATATGAGAAGGTTATTTCCCGGGACTTTGATAAAAAGCTGACAAAGGCGCTGGCGGATAAGGAAATCTGGGCGGATCGGGAGGATGTGGATGCCCAGGAGGCAGTGGGGTATTTGTCCTCTTATCTGGAGAAACTGATCCGGCTCTGTCTGAAGGAGATTGCCGACGAGAATCAGGACCACTGCGTGAAAGATGAGCTGGCATTGACGAATGAGCTGGTGGAAAAGCTGGCGTCCCGGATTGCAAATCTGGGAGATGGCCATGATGTGACGGCGGAGCAGTTCCTTTTGAAATCCCTGGAGCATCGGGCCAATAAGATTGCCAGAAAGAAATGGGAAGTGCCGGCTACATCACTGGTGAATTCCTTCCTCTTTACCAATTCCCGGAATGATGTATCCATGATTCATGAGCTGAACCGGGAAATCATGACCTGTGACCGCATGGATATGCTGATTTCCTTTATCCGCTTTTCCGGCCTCTCCCTCATTCTGCCATGCCTTCGCCAGTTTACTGCCGGCGGCGGCCATCTCAGAGTGGTGACCACTACCTACATGGGCGCTACAGACCCGAAGGCAGTGAAGGTGCTGTCGGAGCTGCCCAATACGGAGGTTCGAATTTCCTATAACGTGAAGGAAACAAGGCTTCATGCGAAGTCCTATATGTTCTATCGGGACAGCGGATTTTCTACGGCTTATGTAGGCTCGTCCAACCTGTCCCGCGCCGCCATTGCTGACGGTATGGAATGGAATATGAAGGTCACTGAGCAGGACCTGCCCGGTATCATTGCCAAGATGAAAGCCACCTTTGATACCTATTGGCATTCCGATGAATTCCAGCCATTTCAGGTGTCTGACTTTGATAAACTGAGCCGTGCCATCGACCGGGAAAGGGGACGGAAGGAAGAGGGGAGCGACACCACCTATTCCTTTGATATTGAGCCCTACCCCTACCAGCAGGCCGTGCTGGATGCCCTCCGCACAGAAAGACTGGGTAAGGGCCGCTGGCATAATCTGGTGGTGGCGGCGACAGGCACGGGGAAGACCGCTATTTCTGCCTTTGACTATCGGAATTTTTATCAGAGCCGCAAAGGAAAGGCCAAGCTTCTTTTTATAGCCCATCGAGAGGAAATCCTGAAACAGAGTATTTCCTGCTTCCGTCAGGTTATGAAAGATCCGAACTTCGGACAGCTGGCTGTGGGAAATTACCATGCCGCCCGCAGCGAGCATCTTTTCATGTCCATCCAGACTTTTAACAGTCAAAAGTTCTGGGAAAAAATGGATCCCTTCTACTATGACATGATTATTGTAGATGAATTTCACCATGCGGCGGCCAAAGGGTACCAGAAGCTTCTGACCTGGTTTCATCCGAAAATCCTGCTGGGCCTTACGGCTACGCCGGAACGAATGGATGGGAAGAGCATTCTGAACTATTTCGGCGGTCATATGGCGGCAGAAATCAGGCTTCCCGATGCCATTGAGCGGCGTCTACTCTGCCCCTTCCATTACTTTGGCATCGACGATCCTGTGAGCCTTTCCAATATCAAGTGGACCGGCGGACATTATGATATAGAAGAACTGGAAAATGTATATACCGGGGAAGGAGCCCTGGCCAGCCAGCGGGCCCGCGCCATTATCCAGGCTCTGGAGCGGTATACAGCGGATATGAGAGACGTGAAAGCCCTGGGCTTCTGCGTTTCTAAAAAACATGCCCATTTTATGGCAGACTACTTCAACCGGCAGGGTATCAAAGCCCTGGCCCTGGATGCGGACAGCCCGAAGGATGTTCGAAGTGCGGCCAGGCAGAAGCTGGAAAGCGGAGACATCACCATCATTTTCGTAGTGGACCTTTTCAATGAAGGGGTGGATATTCCTGCGGTGAATACAGTCCTCTTCCTTCGTCCTACCAACTCCATGACCATTTTCCTTCAGCAGCTGGGGCGCGGCCTTCGCCTTTTCCCGGAGAAAGACTGCCTCACGGTACTGGACTTTGTAGCCCAGGCCAACAGGAAGTACGACTTTGCCTCCCGCTATGCCTCTCTTCTGGGCAAAAGTCATGTGGTCATCAAGAAAGAAATCCAGGATGGATTTCCCCATGTACCTAAGGGCTGCTCTATTCAGCTGGAAGAAATCGCTGCCCGCCATGTACTAGAAAATATTAACAGCCGCCTTCGGAGAAATGAATTTTATATGGACATGGTGAAGGAACTGGCTTCGGCCACCGGCCATATTCCTACACTGGAAGAATTTTTCAAAGCCACCGCCATCCATCCCCATACCTTTTATGATGAAAAACATACCTTTGCCCGCCTTTTGGCTGATGCCGGGCTCATTCCCGATTTTCCGGTGACCGAAGAGGAAGAAGTCCTTCGGAAAGCCCTGCCAAGGGTGCTTTCCATGGACTCGCCCAAATGGATTTCCTTTATGGGAACGTGTTATGAAACCATGCCGCCTGCCTTGACGGAGATGGAGAAAAAATATCTCCGCATGTGGCAGCTCACCCTGTATCCGGAAGGTGGGAAATGGACTTGTCCGGCACCGGAAGACGCAGTGCGTCGTTTTCAGGGACAGCATGAACTGACGGCTGAAATCAAGGCACTCCTTCGCTGGCAATATGACTCCATCGATATCATTCCGGAAAAGCCGGACCTCCCTTACCAAACGCCTCTGGAAGTATACTGCAACTACAGCAGGGATCAGCTCTTTGCGGCCCTGGGCTTTGCCAAACCCGGCAGCATCAGGGAAGGCGTGAAATACCTGACTCCTGAAAACAGCGATGTGGTGACTTCGCCTACCGATGTATTTCTGGTGACCCTCAATAAATCGGAAAAAGAATTTTCCGATACCACCCTGTATGAAGACTACTCCATAGACAGACAGACCTTCCACTGGCAGAGCCAGAGTACCACCACGCCGGAATCCAAAACAGGACAGCGCTATATCCACCAGAGAGACAACGGGGCCACCGTACTCCTTTTCGTACGAAGTGCCAAACAGGACGCCTACAAATCCTCCATGGCCTATACCTTCCTGGGCCCCGCCCACCTCATGAGATGGGAAGGCTCCCAGCCCATGACCATCATCTACCATTTGGATAACCCCATCCCGGCCAAGTACATCACCAAAACCGACAGCGCCGGCGTGCTGTAAGGGAAACGGGGAGCCGCATCCCCATCTATCCCGCCTGCCCCGTCATTTCGAGCGGAGGCACAAGCCGGTATGAATCCCTCTTCCCATGGAGCCAGTGAAAGAGAGACGAGAAATCTCCCGGCACTACGTTAAGAATGGTTTATGGCATTTCTAACAATATAGCCCCTTCCCGCCGGGCGGGTCATTCTGAACGCAGTGAAGAATCTCGGTACATGACGTTAATGACTTATAAGTGATTAAATACCAGTCAGCGGGAAGAGCGGTTGCATGACGCTGCAGCCACCTGCCGCCCTGGCAATTCTCAATTCTCAAATCTCTATATTCCCAAAGGAGCCCCTCATGAGAAACAATCCAAAAGCCGGAGAAATCTGGCACCACTTCAAAAACCACGACTACCAGATCATAGCCATAGCCACTCATACAGAAACAAGAGAAAAACTGGCAGTCTACCGGGCCCTTTACGGCGACTACGGTATCTATGCCCGACCTCTGGCCATGTTCCTGTCGGAAGTGGACCATGAAAAATATCCGGACGTGAAACAGAAATACCGTTTCGAAAAGAAAATCGAAGGAAAATCCTGATGAAAACCATTCATGTGGCAGCGGCGGTGATCGTAGAAAATCATAAAATATTTGCTGCTCGCCGGGGCTATGGGGAATTCAAAGGATACTGGAAATTTCCCGGCGGCAAAATAGAAAAAGACGAAACGCCGGAAACAGCCCTTCGGCGGGAAATCAAAGAAGAACTGGCCGCTGATATCAAAGTAGACCGATTCCTGGGCACCGTGGACTACGACTATCCCCACTTCCACCTCACCATGGAATGCTACCTGTGCCACGTAGCAAGGGGGACCCTGACCGTCCTGGAACATTCCGCCTTCCGGTGGGTGAAGAAAGAGGAACTGGACAATATAGACTGGCTTGGTGCGGATAGGATAGCAGTGGAGTGGGTGAAGCAACTGTAATAAAGCCGGAACAATTCGTTTTTTATGGGAATAAATCATGGATATACAAGGAATCCATTCGTTAGAAAACAGGGCCTTATCCAGAGCACCCATAAACCCTACATAGAGGGGCATCATATCATCCCCATGGTTATGCAGCCATCCTTTGACCACAGTCTGGACGTATATGCCAACATCATCTGCCTTTGTCCCATCTGTCATAGAAAAATCCATCTGGGAATTAAAGAAGATAGGAAAGATATGTTGAAAGAAATCTACGACCAGCGAGGCGGAAGATTTGAAAAGAGCGGACTTAGGGTAACGGAGGATGAATTTATAGAGCTGGGGTTGAGATAGGATAGGGACAAGAAAGCAACCGTTATACTGTTTGAGATGGTTACAGAGAAGTATAGAATTTTTATCCATTTCTATTGCATTTGTCGTAGAAAGCCTGCATATGATATTATTAGATTAAATCATACAAAGAAATAAAATTTTAAACTACATGGCGGATTATAAGGAGAATTAAAAATGCGTACTTTTTGGATATTTATTGGTCCCTTTGTTAATAGTATTTGGTACTATGTGCTATTCGTGATTCCATTTGGATTTTGGTATTACTTCTTTTGGAAAAAGTGCAACGCTAGAAAGAAGCAACTTCAAGAGTTACTGACTTTATTGGAAAATTTTAAAGGACAATCTTTTAATGAAAAAGGAGTTTTTGAGAATTTTAAAGCAGCAATGAAGGAGTTGAGCTTTGCTTCTTTATGGAAACAGTATGAAGCCTCTTTAATCCATGTAGGACCAGACATGGAAGGCAGATATCAAATCTATAGCACAGAAAATGCGGAATACTACTTCAATAGTGAAACATTATCCCGCGGCCTTATGGTTGGTTTTTGGAAGAATCTGGCCGGAATATTTACGGCCATTGGTATTTTAGGAACTTTTCTTGGCCTTACTGTTGGTCTCAATGGAATCAATATTGATTCTAAGGATTTGGAAGTTTTAAGTTCCGGAATCCAGAATTTGTTTCAGGGATTGTCAACAGCTTTCTTAACCTCGGTAGCGGGTATAATCTGTGCTATTGGCTATAATATTTATTATTCCTACCTTATGAAAAATTATAATATTCTTATAGATAAGGTGGCGGAAGGACTAGATTTCATTTTTACTCATAAAAATACAGAGCAGATATTAGCAGACAGCCTTATTGAATCAAAGCAGCAGACAGAACAAATGAAATTATTCAGTACACAGCTTGTGACTGCTATTTCAGAAAGTTTGGATACCAGCTTCCAGGAGCAGCTGGTTCCGGTATTTAATGACTTAAAGGAATCGATTGACAAGCTGAATAGCAGCGGGGCTGATGCTTTGGCCGGAAGCATTGACGAAAAGACAGGTAAGCAGCTGGCTTCTTTTGCTGCAACGTTGGACAAACTGCAGCAGTCCATGAATCTTGCCTTTGAAAAGTCTGCTAAACAGAATGAGGACAATGCAAGGCAGCTAAATGAGGCAGTAAAAGCGTTAACAGATGCTTCCAATACAGCTAATCGGTCAATTCTTGAGCATGCTGGGCAGGCGGCCAATACAATGGGTAATGCTTTGACGGGCGCTGCTGCATCTATTTCCAAAACCGGTAATGAACTTTCTACCGTATCGAGCAGTATGAAGAAGAGCTTGGAAGAGACTCTTAGTATGGTTCATGATGATATGGAACGACATGAAGCTGCTTTAAAGACAATGGTTGAGAGTCTGCAGACCACAATTTCCAGAAATAAAGAATTAATTAACTCTGCAGGGGATGCAGCCAGCAAATTTGCGGATGCATCACGGCCTATGGCACAGGTGTCGGAGCAGATTGGTCAGAGTTTGGATAAAGCGATTGATGTCCAGCAGTCTATCAGTAAGGAGTTAAATAGGCAGGCAGGCACTATTCAAACGGCATCTGTGGCAAATGCCAATGCAGTCAAAGAAGTGAACGATGCGCTTAAACACATTGAAACTTCCTGGAAAGCATATGAAAATAACTTCAAGGGTGTTTCTGACGGACTGCAGAAAACTTTTGAAATTTTGAACAAAGGAATTAATGGATATAATGATGCAACGAATAGGGCATTGATTAAGAATTTAAGCGCTTTTGACTCCAGTATCAATACAGCATTATCCGGCATACAGGATTTGAATCAGGATCTTGCTGAATCGGTAGAAGATCTGAATAAATTTATAAAGCAAAAACTTCGCTGAGGTAGTAATTTATGAAAAGGTTCAGAATGAAATCGTCGCAGGAAGCAGATGGTGACGCTTTTAGTACCTGTTTAAGTGACTTGATGGCTGGCTTATTAGGTGTCTTTGTCCTTGCACTAGCGTATTTTATGCTCAATGTAGGCGATATTCAAAATCAATATACCGGTAATACCGAAAAACGAAATGCCATGCTCAAAGAGATAAAGGCCGAAATGAAGCAATATGATGTCGATATTCAAATTGTGGAAGATCAGGGCATTATTCGAATACCGGCAGGTGTTTTATTTGAATCCGGAGAAGCAGATATTAATGGTGAAGGAGCAGAACATATCAATGAATTGTCACAAGTGCTTTATCGGGTACTCCAAGAGGATACTTATAAAAACTCGGTAGATACCATTTTCATTGAAGGTCATACAGATAGTGATCCAATAGAAAACCATCCCCGGTATCGCTCTAATTGGGATTTATCTACCGAAAGAGCCATTAATACATTAACAAAATTGGAAGAGGATAATGAATCACTGAAGCAGCTTAAAAATGCAGTAGGTAATCCTATTTTTTCCTGTTCCGGTTATGCGGATACGAGACCGGTGACGACTGATGAAGAGAGAAAGGCGGAAAATAGGCGTATTGATTTGCGTTTCACTATGATGCCACCTAAAGAATCATCGAGATAAAGGAGTTCCAAATGGAGACCTTACTAGAAACTCTTTCAAAGCTTAAAGAGAGTGGAGTAATTCTGTCTGATTATACTCGCTTATCTACCAAGGAAATGTTTGTGCAGCCTATCGCTATTAACAGACTTATAAGAAGATTGGGAGATATTTCGGGAAAACCAGTCGCAGGTATTGATGTTAATAAACTGTATGGGAAGTTTACTGCTGCTGTAAAAGGGAAAAATAAAACGATTGAGTTTAGCCATAAAGAAGCCAGATGTTTTCCTGTATTGTTATCTATGGCAAAAGACAATAATGAGGTCATACGGTTTCTGCTTGATCATATTGACTTTCAGAAGTCCGCGTCTTTCCGGCGGGCGGTAAATGCATATTTCAATATCTATGCCGACAATAATATGGCAGTTAGTTCATTGGGAAAGAAAATCAGGTCGGCTTTAGCAAAGAATCATGACCTTATTCATGCAGTACCCTATTTAAGGGGACACGAGAATTTTTTATCCGAGAAAGGGCCATACTATCTGGCGGATTACATAACCGAAGGGGTTCTTGCATTTTTCAAAGATAATCCTTTATTCCCCAATTTTTTCCCCTGGACTTTATTTACTAAGAAATCTATTATATTAGCCTCAATAAAGAACAGCCAGAATGACACGCAGGAAATGAATTTGTTCAGAGAAATTGCTCATACCGATTCTTATAAGAATCTTGTCCCCCGTTTGGCAGAAAATGCTATTTTTGCAGTTGATAAAGGAAATGATATCCACTATCGTAATGAGTTGCTTTTTGAATTAAACAAGGCAATGGGGGATCCAAGAGATGATAACCAGGCATATCACTGGGCCGATGTAAATCCGAAGGCAGTGGAGATTTATCTCTATTGGCGAAAGAAAACAGACCTTGATTTGTTCTTTAATATTATCAGCCAGACAACGGTAAGAGACGTATCAGCTGATAAGATGTGGATTTATCGTAAAAGATTCTGGGAAAAATATTTAAGGGATATGAAATATACCCGTGTGGTACTAGGTCCTGAAGCAGAGAAAATTGCTAATCGTTTATATAGGAGTAAGATTCCCTCTTATGCGCGCCTTGAACGCTGCAGCCCGCTGCAGAGTCTATTCCTTTGCAGTATTGGAAACTATGTTTTCTTGGAAGTCAGCCACAATGGTTCAGTAAGAGTCTATCGAATGGGAGAAGCACCAATTCCCTTTTTTGAAAAAGCTGGGTATAGGCGGACATATAGTTATACCGATGTCACGCAGGCCAATTATGTTTACAAGAAAGCGCATCTTCATTCAGAAACTGATTCCTGGCAGAGTGCTTTGAGAAGATGGATTTTTGAACATTGTCGTGCGAATGGTATGTATTGAGTTGTGGCAGTCTTTTGGGTAAAGGGATTGCCTGATTAATAGAGGCTTGTAAAATGAATACATCTTGGAATGTTACTGACTCAGGATATTCTTTTCAAAAGACAGATTCTGTGGATAAACAAAAATGGGAATGGCTCACAGGTGAGCTTGAGATGTTATATTCGGAGGGCAAAGCCTTATATTTGGATTCTTGTTATGTAATCCCACATGATACGGCCTCGTCTTTTAGCGAAGGGAAAAGACATCTTTTAGGCCTGCCACCTGTATTTCCATATGATATCTATGTAATTTCCAATGGACGTATCGGCACATCAGGCTTCTCCTTTACCATCACGTACAGAGATAAGAATAATGAGCCAATTATCAATCCGGTCATCATCGGTTCCTATATTGAAATTCATAAAGTGGGGACGGGCATGTCGTTTATGTTCAATCATGCCCAGTATGATTTGGTTCGCGAGGTCATGCATTTTAATAAAATGGTAGAGGAAGAAACCGATTCGAAAGAACTGGTTCCTTTAGGCTTGGAAATTATGGCTAAAGTCAAAAGCTATATTCAGGCAGCTGATGCAACAGCAGAGCCATATATCAAGAGCACTAAAATAATGGCTCCCGATGCACTCTCCGTTAAAGTAGAAAGCAATGGTGATGGAACCTACCGGGTTATGCCAGTACTCCTAAAAAAGAATATGAGCGGGGAGTATGAAGTTAATGGCGACTCTTTTTCGCGTGCTTATAATCGTAAATTTACTGCACAAAGACACTATCTGGGAGAAGATAAGGTTCAATATGTTTTCACTAAGAAACAGAAGGAGGGGTTGGCAAAAGTCAAGAAACTTGGCAAAGTCAATCAGGAAACAGCAGAAATTATACGAAAACAGCCGCAGAGTATTTTTACTGAAGACGTATTCAATTTTGATATAAATCTATATTCAGATCGCGTGCAGTGCATTGGTGATTATATACGGAAAACCAATCCATTTATGCTGAATGGATTGCATGGTCATTGGCTCCCGGATGAATCCGTTCAGCTTGAAGATGGAGAAGAGTTATCAGACACGGATGAATTAGAGATAACCAGAGATAATGTGTCAGAAATTCATGATTCTATTTTAGAGGCAATAAATAATCAAAAGGACTCATTTTCCTACCATGGGACAAAATATCTTATAACAGAGAAATTGATTGATACTGTTGATGCTGTTTTTGAACATGCGAATAAATATGCCAATGATAGTAAAAATGTGCCTGAGAATCCGGGTGATACCATAAAAAGTACAAAAAATATTCTTATCATCAAAGATAATACTGATGCTTTGGAATATGTAAATAATCAAGGCAAATCAAAAGATTCAGATCAAATGACTAAGTTATTATTTGCCGGGTTACGTCCTGAAATCCGATTATTTCCACATCAGATTGAAGGTGTTCGTCATTTGGCTAACTGTTGGCTGGAAGGACATCATGGTGTTTTATTGGCTGATGATATGGGACTTGGCAAAACATTGCAGGCTTATAGCTTTATTTCCGGAATGAAGAAATCATTGAAACATATGGAGTCGGTCCTCATTGTAGCACCGGTTTCCTTGTTGAAAAACTGGGAAGATGAATATCAGAAATTTGTTAAGCCTGACGTCTTTGATGGACTATGCCTGCTTTATGGAGAACACTTATCTAATTACAAGAAAGTGGAGCGAATTGCAAATAGCGAAGAACCTATCCTGACGTTGGATTTAGAAGGATTAGCGGAAAATCATATCTTATTGACAACCTATGAGACTTTACGCATGTATCAGTTGACCTTTGGGAAAATGAAATGGTCCGTTATGATTATTGATGAAGCACAAAAAATAAAAAATCCACAAAGTCTGGTTTCTATGGCTGTTCGTGGGATGAATTATGATTTTGGAATCGCCCTGACCGGTACGCCGGTAGAAAATACGTGGATTGATTTGTGGACTATCATGGATTTTGTGGCACCGGGTAAGATGCACAGCCAAAAAGAATTTACTTCCCATTATGTAAAAAGTTTACAAAATATTATAAAGACCGGTGGGAATGCTGATGCTATTGAAGGTTTGGGAATGGAACTTCGACGGGATTTAGATCCTCTTTTTATACGAAGGATGAAAAAAGATGTGGCAAAGTCTCTACCGCAGAAAGCAGTTTCCAAGGTAAAGGAAATCATGCCGCCTGTACAAAAGCAGGCATATGAATCAATTATTGCAAGAGCAAGATTAGCAAAAAGAACGAAAGGGAAAATAAATCCACTGCAAATTATTAACGATTTAAGAACATCATCGTTATTCCCTAATTTAGACAGAATGAATGAAGGATTATTCCTGAATTTGAGTGCAGAGGATTTCTTTATGTCATCAGCCCGTTTAAAAAGGATGCTGTATATTCTATACGCCATAAAAAGAAGAAATGAGAAGGTCATCATCTTTGTCACATTGCGATTAATGCAGCAAAAACTTAGGCGTGAGTTGAGTAAACTTTTCCAGATATACATACCGGTAGCTATTAATGGAACTGTGGAGGCAGAATCCAGACAAAAGATTGTGGATGAGTTTAATTCTGCCCAAGGCTTTCAAATCTTGATTCTATCGCCGGAAGCAGCAGGAGTTGGTTTGAATATTACAGGAGCTAATAATGTAATTCATTTGTCGCGCAGCTGGAATCCGGCAAAAGAAGACCAGGCTACGGATCGTGTATATCGCATTGGACAGAAAAGGGATGTGAACGTGTACATTCCGATTGCCTATGATTCGGCGCTAGGCGAAGGGGAATGTTTTGATGAGAAATTGGATAAATTGCTGGATTTCAAACGTTCTTTATCAGACGTAGCTCTTTTTCCGTCAGTGGAAACCCAGAAAGATCAAGAGTATCTTTTAGGCTGCGTCTTTAATCATGAGGATGGACCACAAAGTATCTCCTCGGCGGAATCATGGGATATGGATGAATTGGATAGAGTTAATGAAAAGACGTTTAAGAGTATATCGGCAAAACTTTTGCGGAATCTTGGATATGATGTCAGCGTTGCTAATCGGCGAGGTGTGGATTTAAAAGCAGATAGGAGTAATGGAGAAGTCCTGCTCGTACGCTGTGCACAATGCATATATCCAGATAAATTCAATATTGAGGACATCATAGGCATTGCGGATGCGGTAAAAAGAAAAAGTGATATTGGGGCTTTAGTTATTACCAATTCAACATCAATAGACCAACATATTACTAACTATGCAAGAAAAATGGATGTACAGATTTGGAATAGACAAACGTTAGAAAATCTGCTGAACATGCATCCCGTTTTGAAGTAAGTGGCTGAATCGCTCTGTGGCTGGCGGTAATAGTTATGGGAATATATGTGGGCATTGACTAATGATGGAAGATGTACATTTTTAGCCAACCAAAGATTATCCCTTGCCGTATGCTATTAATGATATTTCGAAAGCAGGTATATCGCGGGCAGCTGGACTGTTTGAAACATCATTTGAGTCAAGGAGGCGCGTTATGGGGCATGGCATATTGTCAGGATGTCCATTTCATTTGACTAGAAGTTGGACAAACGATATGACTCTTTCCTACTCTGAACTTCATAGATGGGAGAGACAGAGTGCCAGAAAAGGAAAGAGGAAACGTAAAGCGTCTTCGGTATCAACTAAAAAGAAATCATCAAAAGATTCATCTCCGGCGGAAGGAAAGAAAGTGTCTACTATCTTCGGTGGTAGGAAGCCTGGCATTGAACTGGCCCAGTTACAAAAAGCAAAATTCATTATGCCTTCAACATATAGACAAGTTAGCGGGAATTTGGATACGGTTAAAAACGAATTGCAGAAGATGATTGATCGGCATCATGCGAAA
>OGNC01001102.1_pt1 | contig 13735 bp, 10 predicted proteins | sample 1573311 | NCBI WGS metagenome assembly OGNC01 (sample SAMEA2581889, study PRJEB24529) | metagenome | biome: Human gut stool | place: China | collected 2011
TACGTCCCCGACGTGAGCGTCTCGCTCGACGCCAATAAGCTCACGGGCCGTGCCATGCTCGACGGCAAGAACATCAAGGCCGACATCAAGGTGGACGCGCCCGATCTGGGCAGAAACATGAAGGAGCTCGCAGGCAGCGCCTCGGGCTTCGTGACGATCGGCGGCACGCTCTCCGAGCCCGGTCTGCAGCGTATCCTTGCCGTGCTCGCGGTCGTGACGGGCGCGGTGTTCGCACGCCGGATGCTTGCCCCCGGCGGACGGGAGACCGACGCCGGTGCGCTCATGTGCGTGTCTATGCCGATGGTGCTGCTCGTGTTCTGGCTGATCGTGAGCTACAAGGTCAACATCATCAACCCCACCATCTCTGCCTATGCGATCGAGATCCTGGCACTGTGCGCCGCGCTGATCGCGTTTTATGAGCTTGCGGGCTTTGCCTATGGCCGTCCGAAAGCCGTCAAGAGCATTTTTTGGAGCCAGTTTGCGGCTTTCCTGTGCATCACCGCCCTGCCGGATGACCGCACCGGCGCTCAGCAGCTCATGCTGGTTGCCATTGCGGGCATGCTGCTGTTTCAGTCTTACCTGACCGCGTCCAATATCCGCCCGGCTGTGTCCGGGCCGGTCGGCGGCGCGCAATAAGCTGTGAAAAAAGCCTGCACGGTGTATGCCATGCGGGCCTTTTCATATACGGATACCGGCCGTTACCGGGGAGGAGAACATTTATGAACAATATCTTAGCCCAGCTCAACAGCGCACCTATGTACGCGATCTGCGGCGGCATCATCGCGTTCGTCGCGGCGGTGTGCGTCGTGTTCCTTGTGCGCTCGTACCGCGCGGGTCTGGCCATCGGCATGGACCCGGCACGCATGAAGCGCGCCATCACGTCGAGCGCCACGTTCTCGGTCCTGCCGAGCGTCGGCATCCTGCTCGGCGTCATCGCCCTGTCCGGCAGTCTCGGCACACCGTGGCCGTGGCTGCGCCTGTCCGTCATCGGCGCGCTGCATTATGAGACGCAGGTCGCGCAGGCTGCCGCCGAGCAGGTCGGTATGCACGCGCTGTCTGCCGCCGAGATGACGCCGCAGGCCTTTGCGACGATCGCCCTGCTGATGAGCTTTTGCATCATCTGGGGTATGCTCTTGTCCATCTTCTTCAATAAGCGCTACCTCAAGCGCCTCGGAAACGACGGGGCGAAATCCGCCTCCGGTGTCGGCTTCGGCGACAGCGCCATGACGGCCATGTTCATCGGCCTCGTCTGCGCGTACATCGGCAGCTACATCGGCGCGTTCGTGTCCGGCGAGGGGCTGTTCACCTGCGTCGGCGACTGGACGCCGCTGGTGGTCGTGGCCGTGTCGGCGGCGGCGATGGCGCTGTTCGTGTATCTGGCCGAGAAGAAAAATATGGCATGGCTCGAGAGCTTTTCCATCGCCGGCAGTATGCTCATCGGCATGGCGGCGGCCGTGCTCGTGCGCCTGTAAGGAGGGGACATCATGAACGAAACCGAACGCAAAGTTTATCTGGAACAGTTTAACCGCCGCACGCACGTGCTCGGCCGCGCGGTGTGCGTGATCACGCTGCTGATGCTCGTCGGCGCGCCGTTTCTCATCGGCACATTCCTCGGTGCGATGCCCGACCTGGGCGCTGTCGGCAAGGGCTTTTTGTCCGTCGGCGTCGTGTGGGCGGTCTCAAGCGTGGCGGAGTTTCTCATCTACACGCCCATGCTCGGCGCGGGCGGCGGCTACCTCGCCTTCATCACCGGCAACCTTATCAACATGAAGATCCCGTGCGCGGTCAACGCGCGCGACATCGCCGGCACCAAGACTGGTACTGCGGAAAACGAGATCATCTCGACGCTCTCGATCGCAACGAGCTCGCTCGTGACCATCCTCGTACTCGCGCTCGGCGTGGCGCTGCTCGTGCCGCTGCAGCCTGTGCTGCAGAGCCCCGTGCTCCAGCCGGCGTTTGCAAACGTCGTTCCCGCGCTCTTCGGCGCGATGGCGTACCAGTACTTCCGCAAGAACATCCGCGTCGCCATTGCGCCGCTGGTCATGATGAGCGTGCTGTTCATGCTCGTCCCGTCGCTGACGGGCTCGACCAGCTTCATGATCGTTCCGAGCGGCGCACTGGCCATCGGCATCGCCTACGCACTCTACCGCAAACAGAATCAGGAGGACAAAGCGCAATGAAATTTCACCCCGGTTATCTCGCACTCGCACCGCTGGCCCCGCTGGGGGCGGCTGTGGCGCACGCCGTGCTCATGCCGAAGAAAAAATCCACCTATCAGCCGCAGCCGGACGCAGAGCGCGCCATGGTCTGCGCCGAAAAGCTCGCCGCCATGATCCGCTGCGACACCACGTCGTATGCCAATGTCTACGAGCCGGAGCGCTTTGAGCGCTTCCACGCGCAGCTTGAGCAGCTGTTCCCGCTCGTGCACGAAAAGCTCGAGCGCACGGTCATCGACGGCAACCTGCTCTTCTATTGGAGGGGCAAGGCACACGACCGACCGATCGTGCTCATGAGCCATCAGGACGTCGTGCCCGCCGAGGGCACATGGTCGCACGCGCCGTTTTCCGGCGACATTGCCGACGGCAAGGTCTGGGGACGCGGCGCGTCGGATACCAAGGCCTCGCTCATGGCGTTTTTCCAGGCGGTCGAGGAGCTGCTCGCCGCCGGCTATGAGCCCGCCAACGACGTCTATCTCTCCTCGTCCTGCACGGAGGAGTGGGCGGGCGACGGCGCGCCGAAGATCGTCGCCGAGCTCAAGCGCCGCGGTGTGCGCCCGTTTCTCGTCTGTGATGAGGGCGGCGGCATCATCACCGAGCCGATCGCCGGTATCCCCGGCAACTTTGCCATGGTGGGCGTGTTTGAAAAGGGCAAGGCGGACGTGAAGTTCACCGCTCGCAGCAACGGCGGTCACGCCAGCGCGCCGATGGCGAACAGCCCCATTGCGCGCCTGTCCGCATTCGTGACGGATGTGGAAAAGCACGACCCGTTCCGCAGAAAGTTCCTGCCGGAGGTCTCGGCCATGTTCGCGCGCCTTGCGCCCTATGCGCCGTTCGGCCTGCGGCTCGTGATGGGCAACCTCTGGCTGTTCCAGCCGCTGATGAAGATCGTGCTGCCGCGCGTATCGGCGCAGGCAGGCGCGATGCTGCACACGACGATCGCCTTTACGATGCAGTCCGGCGCGGACGCGTACAACGTCCTGCCGCAGGAGGCGACGCTCGGCGCGAATATGCGCTTCATCCCGCATCAGGGTGAGCGGGAGAGCCTTGCCATCATCCACCGCCTTGCCGAAAAGCACGGTCTGGAGATGGAGGTCATCCACGCCAACGACTACTCCGAGACTGCCGACATCCACGGTGAAGCCTTCCGGCAGGTGGAGCGGGTCATCGGCGAGACGTTCCCGGGGCTGCCCGTGAGCCCCTATGTCATGACCGGCGCGACCGATGCGCAGTTCTATCAGGAGATCTGCGACAACTGCCTGCGCTTTGCGCCCGTGGTCTTCGGTCCCGAGCAGATGAAGGGTATGCACGGTCTCGACGAGAACATCGAATATAACTGCCTGCCCGGCGCGGTCGATTTCTACAAGAACCTGATCCGCGCGCAGGAGCGATAAAACCGAACACAAAAAGCAAACCGCCCCGGTGAAAACCGGGGCGGTTTGCTATGGTGCACGTTTTATTCAAACGAGATCATGTAGTAATAGACCGGCTGACCGCCGTTGACCACGTTCACGTCCGACATCGGCAGACGCTCGCCGACCAGCTCGGCTGCGTGCTGCGCGGCATCGGCCTTCACGTCCTCACCGTAGTAGATGGAGACGATGTCGGGGTCAAGATCCGTGGCGGCATCGGCGATCGCAAGCAGCACCTTGTCCAGGTCTGCGTTGCTGCCAAGCAGCGCGCCGTCCATCAGCGCCAGATACTCGCCCTTGTGGATGTCGTGCCCGTCGAAATCGGAATCACGCGCGGCATAGGTGACCTGCGCGGTGTGCACGCTCTCGATCGCGGCGCTCATCTCGGCCTCGATGACGTCCTCTGCGCTCGACGGGTCGAACGAGAGCATCGCGGTGATGCCCTGCGGCACGGTCTTGGTCGGGATGACGATGACCTTCTTGTCCGACAGCGGGATGCACTGCTGGGCGGCCATGATGATGTTCTTGTTGTTCGGCAGCACGAAAACGGTGTGCGCGGGGACCTTTTTGATCTCCTTGAGGATGCTCTCGGTCGAGGGATTCATAGTTTGTCCGCCGCTGATGACGCCGTCGGCGCCAAGGTCGGTGAAGACGTTCGCAAGGCCCTCACCCGCGCAGACCGCGAGGAAGCCAAAGTCCTTTTCGGGCTCGGCTTCACCGGCATTTTCGTGCTCGGCGGCTTCGAGCTCCTGCTCGATGGCCTCAAGGTCGTCGGTGGACTGGGCCTTGCCGCCGGCGGCAAGCTGCTGGGCCTGCGTGCGCATGTTCTCGATCTTCGCAAGCTCGAGCGTGCCGTACTTCTGCGCCTCGGTCAGCGCCTCGCCCGGAATGTCGGTGTGAACGTGGACTTTGAAAGCCTCGTCGTCCTCGCCGATGACGAGCGAATCGCCGATGCCGTCGAGGAAGCGGCGGAACGGCTCAATGCTGCGTCCGCTCTTGCGGACGATGAACACGGTGTCGAACGTGAAGGTGATGTCCTCTTCGTTGAGCATGGCAAAATCGGCCTTCTCCTGTGCATTCTCTTCGGTGAGCTCGGGGCGCTCCTCGCCGCGCAGGGCGCTGAGCATACCGCCGAGAATCAGCAGGAAGCCCTTGCCGCCCGCGTCGACGACGCCGGCCTTTTTGAGAACGGGGTTCATGTCAGTCGTCTGCGCGAGCGTGATCTCGCCCTGGGCGATGGCCTGCTCGATGACGTACTCGACGCTGTTGTGCTCCTCGGCCGCGTTCACGGCGCGCTCGGCAGCGAGACGCGAAACGGTCAGGATCGTGCCCTCGGCGGGCTTCATCACGGCGTTATACGCCGCGGCGACACCCTCCTGAAGCGCGGCGGCAAACGCCGCGCCGTCGGCCTCCTTGCAGCCCTTGAGCTCCTTGGCGATGCCGCGGAAGAGAAGCGACAGAATGACGCCGGAGTTGCCGCGCGCGCCGCGCAGCAACGCAGACGCCGTGACAGAGGCGGCCTGATCGACCGTCGCGGGCTCGATCTTCTTGAGCTCCTGCGCCGCGGTCTGGATGGTAAGACTCATGTTCGTGCCCGTGTCGCCGTCGGGAACGGGGAATACATTCAAATCATTGATAGCTTGCTGTGCCTGTGCGATGGAGACGGTGCCGAAGAGCAGCATCTCCTTGAACATGGCACCATTGATGGTATCGTGCATAGGATGATGTCCTCCTCGGTTTTTACATATTCATGCTGTCGACGCAAACGTCGATGCTGCGGATGCTTGCGCCGGTGTTTTCGCTGACCATATAGCGCACCTGATTGATGATGGAGCGGCAGACGGCGGCGATGTTCACGCCGTGCTCCACAACGATGTGCAGCTCGATGGAAATGTCCCCTTCTTCGTGGGGAATGATGCGCACGCCCTTGCTCATCGCCTCGCGGCGCAGCAGGTGGACGAGCCCGTCGGTCATCGAGCGGTAGGCCATGCCCTTGACACCAAAGCAGCTCGTGGCCGCGGCGCCGGTGATATTAGACAGGGCAGCGTCGGAAATGCTGACTTCGCCCTTTTCGGTTTGTAGCCTGATCATGGAAGATACTCCTTTCTCCCTGGTCGATATGATATGACCATATCATTATATACGAAGCGGTGCAGAATAACAAGAGAAAATATTTTGCGTAAAATGCGGGAAAATGTCAAGGACTCTATTGAAAATAAACGGAAATTCACGTATTATGGAAACTAACGAGTTCATTGCGCCCGCTTTGGGCGCTGCGGAGGGATAAACATGAGAGTTATCACAGGCTCGGCGCGCGGACGGCGGCTGGGCGAGCTCAAGGGCATGGAGACCCGCCCGACGACCGACAAGGTCAAGGAAAGTATTTTTAATTGTATCCAGTTCGACGTGGAGGATGCGCGCGTGCTCGATCTTTTTGCGGGCACGGGGCAGCTCGGCATCGAGGCGCTCTCGCGTGGGGCAAAAAGCGCGCTTTTTGTTGACAAGCGTGCAGACGCGGTCAAGCTCGTGCGCGAAAATCTCGCGCTGTGCCGTCTGGAAGAAAACGCGCAGGTCATCTGCGGTGATTCGCTCGCCGCGCTCGGCACGCAGAGCGGGAGGTTCGACATCATCTTCCTCGATCCGCCGTACGAAAGCGGACTTTTGGAGCAGGCGATGGAAAAGATCGCGCAGTTTGACATTTTATCACCCCATGGTATAATGGTCGCGGAAAGTCCGCAGAACCAGACGCTTCCCGAGCTTCCCGCGCTGTACGGACTGTATCGCGAGTACCGCTACGGCAAGATCAAGGTGAGCATCTATCACCGCGCGGTGGAGGAAGAGGCATGAGAATCGCAGTGTTTCCCGGCTCGTTCGACCCTGTGACGATCGGGCATCAGGACATTATCGCGCGCGCGTCAAAGCTCTTTGACCGCGTGTATGTGTCCATCGTGCCGAACGGGACGAAGACGCACCCGATGTTCACCGACGAGCAGAAGCTCGCGCTCATGCGCGCGAGCGTCGAGGAGTTTCCCAATGTGGAGGCTGAGCTCGGCGGCGGACTTCTGACCGACTACGCGCTGCGTAAAAATGCGCAGTTTCTCGTGCGCGGTGTGCGCAACAGCGTGGATTTTGACGCCGAGCAGCAGCTCTCGCTCATCTATCGCGACGTGTCGGACGGCGCGCTCGAAACGGTGCTGCTGATCGCGGAGCCGAAGTTTCAGCACATCAGCTCCACGATGGTGCGCGAGATGATCAAATACGGACAAGACCTTGAAAAATATATGCCGCTGCGCGCGGCGGAGCTTGTGAAAGGATGGAGAGAAGACCATGGCGAACAATGATGTGCAGCATCTTTTGGATATGCTTTACGAGATGATCGACGGCGCGAAGAACGCGCCGCTGACAAGCGACAAGTGCATTCTGAACCGCGACGAGGCGCTCGACCTGCTCGACGAGATCCGCGCCCAGCTTCCGGTGGAGCTTTCCCGCGCGCAGGAGCTCATCCGCGCAAAGGAGGACTATGTCAAGGCCGCCAAGCGCGACGTCGAGCGCATGATGCAGCAGGCCGAGCAGGACGCGAAGAACAAGGTCTCCGAGACCGAGGTGCTCGGTATCGCCCGCGAAAAGAGCCACGAGATCATCAAAAAGGCCGAGGACCGCTCGCGCGAAATGTACCGCGTGGCCAACGAGTACACCGAGGATGCGCTGCGCCGCACCGAGGAGGCCATCCAGATGGCGCTCGAGGAGGTCAAGCAGTCCCGCGTGCGCTTCCGCGCCGCCTCTGCCGAGCAGATGCAGAAGCGCCGCGAGGAGCTGGCACAGTCAGCTGAAAAGCAGACACAGAACGGATAAAAATTTGTCAAAAGTGACAAAAACCGACATGATCGGTAGACATAATCTATATTTGGGCATAGCATAAAGGGCCGCCACAAGATATTGTGGCGGCCCTTTTTTGCTCAAAACCAAAGTGGAACATGCGTTTTAAAAATACGGTGCACTGGCCGAATTTTCACAGGAAAAAGCGGTAAAAGGCTTGAAATCTCAGGGAAATTTCTGCTTGCATTTTTTATGTGAATCTCGTATACTCAAAACAAGGGTGGGGGAAAGTGGTGTGTCATACCATGAAAATGGCTTACTTTCCCACATAAGCATCAGATCGGACGCGGCACGGCTTTTTCCAAAATGAAGAAAAGGCCGCGCTTTCGTGCCCTCTGTATGCGAAAATGCACAGAAAAGGGGGTCAGCCACCGTGACGGGTCAGTATCAGCACACGATCGACGCCAAGGGGCGGCTCTTTATCCCCGCGAAGCTGCGCGAGGAGCTCGGCGACACGTTTTATGTCACCATGGGCATGGACTCCTGCCTGAGCATCTATTCCGATGCCTCCTGGGCGCGCTTCACCGAAAAGTTTGAAAGCCTGCCCTATACGAAGACCAAGGCCATGCGCCCGCTCTTCGCCAACGCCGCCAAGTGCGAGCCCGACGCGCAGGGGCGCATCGTGCTGCCGCAGAAGCTCAGAGCCTACGCCCACCTTGAAAAAGACGTGGTCGTGATCGGCGTTTCGAACCGCGCCGAGATCTGGAATGCGGAGAAATGGGCAGAGATCGAGGCCGAGGAGCTCAATCCCGAGAATCTGGCCGCCGTGATGGAAGAGCTGGGATTCTGATATGGAAGAGAACTACGGCCATAAGCCGGTACTGTTGCACGAGTGCCTCGGCGCGCTCGCCATCAAGCCCGACGGCATCTATGTGGACGGCACGCTCGGTCGCGCCGGACACTCGCTCGAGATCGTGCGCCGCCTGACGACGGGCCGCCTCATCGCGCTGGATCGTGACGAGACCGCGATCGAAGCGGCAAACCGCCGCCTCGGCGATTATTTGGACAAGGTCACGCTCGTCCACAGCAATTTCAGCGCGCTCGACGCTGTGCTGCACGAGTTGGGCGTCCACGGCGTGGACGGGATGCTTTTTGACCTCGGCGTTTCCTCCCCGCAGCTCGACGAAGCGCAGCGCGGGTTTTCCTACAAGCAGGACGCGCCGCTCGATATGCGCATGGACGAATCCGCCGCACTGACCGCGCGCGAGGTCGTGAATATCTATTCTTATGAAGAGTTGCGCCGCATCCTCTTTGAATACGGCGAGGAGCGCTATGCGCCCGCCATCGCGAAGAGAATTTGCCAGCACCGCGAGCAAAAGCCCATCGAAACGACGCTTGAGCTCACCGATATCATCCGTTCGGCCATGCCCGCGAGCGCGCTGCGCGAAAAGCAGCACCCTGCCAAGCGCAGCTTTCAGGCCATCCGCATTGCCGTGAACGACGAGCTGGGCGAGCTTCCGCCGATGCTCGACGCGGCGGAGAAAAATCTGAAACCGGGCGGACGGCTCGCGGTCATCACGTTCCACTCGCTCGAAGACCGCATCGTCAAGAAGAAATTACAGGAGCTTGCACAGGGCTGCATCTGCCCGCCGGAATTTCCGGTGTGCGTGTGCGGACGAAAGCCAAAGGTCAAGCTCATCACAAGAAAGCCCATCGTTTCGGGCGAAGAAGAACTCGCAGAGAATCCCCGTGCCCGCAGCGCCAAGCTGCGCGTTGCGGAAAAGTGCTGACAACAGCCGAAAATACGCAAAAGAAAGGAGATCGCCATGGCCAGCCGCAGAGAGCAGAACATGAAATACCGCCGCTACAGCGGACGAGTCAATGGCAATCTCGCTTACGATCCCGCCTACGAAGAGCGCCAGCGCAGGCTGCGCCGCGAGCGTGAATACGAGCGCGAGCACGAGCGCCAGCGCGAGGAATTCATGCGTCCCCCGCAGCGGAAGGTGCAGAAAAAGGCTGCGCCCGTCCGCCGTCAACGCGAAAAGGTCTCGCTCGGCACGCTGTGCGGCTTTATGGCGCTGGCCGCAATGGTCGCGCTGATGATCATGTGCCGCGCACAGCTGACGGAAATCTCCGCGCAGGTCGTCTCCGTGCAGAAGGAAATCTCCGCGCTCGAAGACGAGCATGTCGCGCTGCTCACGCGCTACGAAAAAACCTTTGATCTTACCACCATCAAGGAGGCGGCGGCCGCAGCCGGTATGGCCAAGCCCAGCGCCTCGCAGGTCTACTACATCGACCTGTCGGAGCCCGACAGCGTGGTCGTCTACCAGCAGAAGAGCCAGAACGTTTTGTCGCGGGTGCTCACGTCGCTTGGCAGCGGCGTATGCGCAGTGGTGGAATATTTCAAATGAGCGAAGCTATACATAAGGAGTAAGGAGCTTCCTTACTCCTTTTCCATCTTTAAGGAGGATGAACGACTGTGGCACCACGCCCCCAGAACCAGAAAAGACGGCCTGAATCCGCGCGCCGCGCAAACCGCATCATTCAGACAAGAACGCTGCTGCTTCTGGGCGTGTTCGGCGTGCTGACGTTTGTGCTGCTCTTCACCCAACTCTATCACTGGCAGATCGCCGAGCATGACGAGCTCCAGTCCGTCGCTGTGCGCCAGCAAACGCTGCGCACCACGGTGGAGGCGAGCCGCGGCACGATCTACGATCGAAACGGCACGATCCTCGCGATGTCCGCCTCGGCGGAGGACATTTTCATCTCTCCGAAGGAGATCATCGAAAACGATCAGGATCAAAACCTGATCGCGGGCGGCCTTGCTGAAATCCTGGACCTTGACCCCGCTGACATCCTCAAAAAGATGGAGAAAACGAACTCGCAGTACGAAGAGCTCAAGAAAAAGGCGGACGATGAGCTCGCCGACAAGGTGCGCGAATTCATCAATGAGAACGACCTCAAGGGCGTTTTCATTCGTCCGACGAGCAAGAGGACCTATCCCAAGGGGACGCTCGCCTCACAGGTCATCGGCTTTACCAATGACCTCGGCGGCGCGATGGGCCTTGAGGCGGCGTACAACGACGAGCTGACCGGCGAGAACGGTATGGTCGTCACCGCGCGCGACCGCGACGGCCGCTCCGTGCTCTACCAGTACGACCAGTATTTCGACGCGGAAAACGGCTGCGACCTGCACACGACGCTCGACACGACCATCCAGTATTACCTTGAGAAAGGTGTGCAGGAGCTCGAGGCGCGCTTCGGCACCGGCAAGGGCGCCGAGGGCATCGTCATGGACGTCAACACCGGCGCGGTGCTGGCGATGGCGTCGCTGCCGACCTACGACTTGAATTCCCCCGGCACGGTCTACAACGACTTTCTGACCTCCGGCATGACGGAGGAGCAGGTCCTCGAAAACATGAGAGACCTTCTCAACAAGCAGTGGCGCAGCAAGGCCATCAACGACACCTACGAGCCGGGCTCCACGTTCAAAACACTGACGCTCGCGATGGCGCTTGAGGAAAACGTTGTCGACCTGAACACGGGCTTCTATTGCAGCGGCAGCGTAAAGATCGAGGGCGAGACCATCAACTGCTCCAAGCGCGCGCCCGGTCACGGCCAGCAAAACCTGACGCAGGCGTTCGCCAACTCCTGCAACCCCGCGTTCATCAACATCGGCCTTCGCATCGGCAACGACAAGTTTTACCAGTACATGCTGGACTTCGGCCTGACGGAGAAGACCGGCATCGACACCACGGGCGAGGCCAGCGGCTTCGTCAACAGCGAAATTAAATATTCGACGCTGGCGCTGGCGTGCTACGCCTTCGGCCAGAACTTCAACGTCACGCCCATCGCGCTGCTGGCGGCGCAGTGCGCCTGCGTCAACGGCGGCTACCTCTATACGCCCTATCTTGTCGAAGAGATCACCGACCAGGACGGCAACGTCGTCTCCAAGCACGACTCCACGCCCATCCGCCAGGTCGTCTCCGAGGAGACGTCCGCGCTTGTGCGCGACATCATGGAGTATGAGGTTACAAGCGGCACGGGCAAGAACGTTCAGGTCGCGGGCTACCGCATCGGCGGCAAGACCGGCACGGCCGATAAGGTCGGCGGCGGCGTCATCGTCTCGTTCGTGTGCTTCGCCCCCGCGGATGACCCGCAGGTGATGATGCTCCTGACGCTCGACGAGCCGAGCAAGTGGACCGGTACCTACGTTTCCGGCGGTAACATGGTCGCCCCCGTGGCGAGTTCCGTCATGGGCGAGATCCTGCCGTATCTCGGCATTGAGCCGAGCTACACCGCTGAAGAGCTCGTCGGCGCGGATAAGACTGTGCCGAACGTCGTCGGCCTCAGCAAGGACGCGGCGGCCGAGCGCCTGAGCGCGAACGGCTTCAGCTTCCGCACCGTCGGCAGCGGCGATACCGTCACCGACCAGACGCCCGCGGGCGGCGCGATCGTGCCGAACAGCGCGGAGATCATCCTCTACCTCGGCGCGGAGAAGTCGACTGACAAGTGCATCGTCCCGAACGTCGTGGGCGACAGCGCCGCGACCGCGAACCAGAAGATCGTGAACGCGGGGCTCATCATGGGCGTTTCCGGCGCGACGAACGCAAGCTCGTCCACGGTGCGCGCCATCTCGCAGAGCATCGCCGCGGGCACGGAGGTCGAGGCCGGTACGGTCGTGCGCGTCCAGTTCAGCGACAGCTCGGTGCGCGACTAAAGACAGCAAGACCCAATTCCGAAAGGAATTTTTCAAACGCAGTTATCTGAGCTTATTTCCGCATTAGAAGACAAAACGGTGCATGCGCCGCCTGACCTGATAGTCAGAGGCCTTGCGCTCGATTCCCGCAAGGTAGAAGAGGGATTCCTCTTCTTCGCCCTGCCGGGGGAGAAGGAGGACGGCGGCGAGTTTATCGCTGAAGCCAAAGCGCGCGGCGCGGCCTGCGCCGTGTGCGAGCATCCGCCGGAGACGGAAATTCCCTATATCTTAGTGCCAGATGCGCACAAAGCGCTTGCGCTTTGCGCGGCGGTATGGTATGGTACTCCGGCGGGAAAACTCACCGTGGTCGGCGTGACCGGCACAAACGGCAAAACGACCACGACGTATCTCATCAAACAGCTTTTGGAGCGCACGAAGGGCGCAAAGGTCGGCCTGATCGGCACGAATCAGAATTTGATCAGTGACAAGACCATCCCGACCGACCGCACAACGCCCGACGCGCTGACCGTGCAGCGCCTGCTCGCCCAGATGGTCGATGCGGGCTGCACCTATGCCGTGATGGAGGTCTCGTCCCACGCGCTGATGCAGAGCAGGGTAGAAGGAATTCGATTCCGCGTCGGTGTTTTCACGAACCTGACGCAGGATCATCTTGACTACCACGGCACGATGGAGGCCTACTGTGATGCAAAGTCGCGGCTTTTCGACCAGTGTGATATCGCCTGCGTCAACGGCGACGATGCGTGGACGGAGCGCTTGCTCGCCCGCTTTACGGGCGAGCGGATCACATTCGGGCAGGGCATGACGAACGACCTTGTCGGCTGGCGCGCCCGCTACGAAAACGACTGTGTGCGCTTTACCGCCTGCACCGACCTCGACCACGAGGAGACGAAAATCGGCATTCCCGGCGGCTTTTCGCTCTACAATGCGCTCGCGTCGCTTTCTGCCGTGCAGGCGCTCGGCGTGCCGCTATCCGACGCGGCAAAAGCGCTGACGGAATGTGTCGGCGTCAAGGGGCGGTGCGAGGTCGTACCGCTTGATGCACCGTTCACCGTCATCATTGACTATGCGCATACGCCCGACGGGCTCAAAAATATTCTCTCTACGGTCTGCGGCTTTGCCGATGGGCGCGTCATCGCGCTCTTTGGCTGCGGGGGCGACCGCGATAAGACGAAGCGACCCCGCATGGGCCGCATCGCCGCGGCGCTCTCGGACTTCGTTGTTCTCACGAGCGACAATCCCCGCACCGAAGATCCTTACGCCATCCTGCGCGATGTGCTCCCTGCACTTTGGGAGAGCAGAACGCCGTTCGCCGTCATCGAGAACCGGCGCGAGGCCATCGGTTTTGCGCTCCATGAGGCGAAAGAGAGCGACGTGGTCGTCCTCTGCGGCAAGGGGCACGAGACCTATCAGGAGATCGGAACGATAAAATACCACCTCGACGAGAGGGAGGTCGTGCGCGAGAGGTTCGCGCAAGTACAAAGGAAGGACGCCGCCGACGCGGCGAAGGAAAACGAACATGAAGATCATCATTGCCTGCATACTGAGCTTCGCGGTCTCCGCGATCACGGGAA
>OGNC01001104.1_pt1 | contig 13708 bp, 17 predicted proteins | sample 1573311 | NCBI WGS metagenome assembly OGNC01 (sample SAMEA2581889, study PRJEB24529) | metagenome | biome: Human gut stool | place: China | collected 2011
GCTGTCAGGGTAACTCCTTTGATGGTGTGTTCTTCGTCATACAGGCGGTCTGCTAATCCGGGATCGGCATTGACTACATAAGGGCGGGCTGCAGAGGGGGTCCATCGGCAATGCCGGATAAAAGCTTCTTCGAACGGATGGTCGCAAACCGATTCGTTGTTTGCATAAAACCTCAATACCCCGTCGCAGCCGATGCTTTTTTCCGAGATGACAAAAGAATCTACCTGAATATCGTCTGTATCGGACTGTCTGTTGCCATGAACCGGAAGTACCGATACGGACGATATTCAGGGTACGGCCGATCGCTTTTATTTCTTTGGTTTTCAAATCGATATGGGCCAGAGCATCCAATTCGTTGATAACGATATCGATATTATCCGGACCGATACCGGTGGAAATCACGGAAAGCCGGTGACCCCGGTAACTGCCGGTGATGGTGTAAAATTCGCGGTTACTTTTTTTCAACTCGATTTGTTGAAAATGGGAGGCGATGGTTTCCACCCGTCCCGGGTCACCGACCAGAATGATGTCGTCGGCAAGGTCCTCCGGAAGTAAATGCAGATGGAAAATACTGCCGTCCTCATTGGTAATCAGTTCTGAAGATTTTATAGAGGCCATATTGTTTTTCTTTATGCTTTAAACGCAGTCAAATTTAACGATGTTTGGTTTATTAACCAAATAATCCGGTTCTTTATTCTCCTTGCAGCTTATAGTACCCCCCGTGTTTGTTCTCGATGCTTAGCGCGGGATCTTCACTCAGTTCCTGGCGGCACCACTTTTTAAGAAAGAAAAACGATGTAAATCCCTGAATTTCAAAGAGATTCGGGGATTTTTCTTTTCCAAGAATAGGCAAAATTAGTGGGATTAGAGCAAACTATACGTCCTTATTCAAGGGACTGTTTTCAAAAGCCCGAAATGTTCCACTGCGAGGTATTTACTTCATTCTTTTACAGTCTGTTGCGCTATTTTACATAACAGGGTTCTCGGTTCGATTTCCTAACTTTGTATCATTAAAAATTGAGCCGTATGGAAAGAAAAAGATTCAGCGTGTTGTTCTTCATCAAGCGTAGCAAACTGTTAAAAAACGGGGAAGCACCCGTGCGTGTGCGTGTCACTTATGACCGCCTATACGTGGAACTTCAACTAAAGCGGAGCGTAAAAGTCCCACTCTGGTCGCAGGAAAAAGAGAAATCGACAGGCAAAGACCGAAACTCCGTAGAACTTAACCATTACATTGACGCCTTGCGTGTGAAATTCTATCAGATTTACCAAGACTTGGAACTGGAGGGAAAGATTATCTCCGCACGTGCCATAGTGAACCGCTATCAGGGAAAGGACGAAACTTTCAAGACATTATACAATGTGTTCAAGGAGCATAACGACAACTGCCGGAAGCTAATCGGGACGGACTATGCCGACATCACCGTAAGACGTTACGACAATTGCCTTAAATACCTCATGGAACTGGTTAAACGGGATTACAAGGTAGATGATATGTTACTGCGTGAGGTAAACGGGGAACTGGTACGCAAATTCGATTTATACCTAAAGACGGAGAAGCATTGCGCACAGAATACCGTTATCCGGTACATGAAATGTTTTAAGAAAGTGATAAACCTTGCCATTGCCAACGAGTGGCTGACAAAGAACCCGTTTGCCGGAATCAAGTTTCACGAGGTGGAGGTAAACAAACAGTTCCTAAGCCAAGCCGAGATAAACCGGATATGGCAGAAAGAGTTCAGGATTGAACGGCTGGAACTGGTACGGGATGTTTTTATCTTTTGCGTATATACCGGGCTGGCATTCATAGACGTGTATAATCTGCACCCCGAACATATTTCCGAGGACGGCAACGGTAATCTGTGGATAGTGAAACCCCGTGAAAAGACAAATAACCTTTGTAACATCCCGCTTTTGAGCATTCCCAAACAAATACTTGAAAAGTACAAGGATAACCCCTACTGCATGGATAAAGGAACTTTATTACCCGTTCCCTGCAATCAGAAGATGAACAGCTACCTGAAAGAGATTGCCGACCTGTGCGGTATCAAAAAGAACCTGACCACGCACACAGCCCGCCATAGTTTCGCATCGGTTATCGCACTGGCTAACAACGTGTCACTGCCGAATGTGGCTAAAATGCTGGGGCATTCATCCACCCGAATGACACAACATTATGCAAAGGTGTTAGACCAAACGATATTAAGGGATATGCAAGCCGTCGAGGAACAGCTTGCACTCTAAACATCCAAAGGGGAAGAAGAACTATTATTCATCTTCTTCCCCCCCTCTATCTTTTTGAACACAAATTATCACTATTAGCCAATCCTTTAGGACTGAAAGAACAATGCTGCCACCTTGGAATCTCCCTTTTTTCTGTATAATATTCTTCTATAAAAGATTTTAATTCTTGTACATCATCAAAACCAATAGCGCATTTCATTTTTTCAAAATATTTCTTAGATTGAGCTCTAAAAAAAATTTCCATTGGTTTTCTTCTATATTCCGAATATATCAATGTTTGAGGATACCATTTTCTCCAATCATTGTGTATTAAATGTTCCGCCCTCAAAAAAAGCACAAAATCAGCTTGCATCAAATCAGAAAAATCAATACTCAAATGTTTTGCTCTTTCTTTTATTATATCTGCAAACAAAGACAATTTCCGGCAATTTAGCCGCCTATTTCTATAATCTAATGACTTCAAATAATTATAGAATATCAAATACCCCTCTACATCATAGCCATAACTATCTTCACTTCCCATATATTGTTTATCTAAAAACTCATCCAAATCTATAAATTTTTCATATTTCAATAGTATAGCGACATAGTACAAAAACAGTTCATAAGCTATAAACTTGAAGACATCAAACTCATGTTCATAAAAGCTACCAGTTCCATGTTTTTTAAAATAAGGTATTAATTTTTCAAAGAAATGATAGAATTTATCAATTTTTATATCATCAGAGTATTGGCAAACAGAAATGCAAATTTGAATAAATTCATTACGATAAGGTATAAAAGCATCTATTTTCTCAATCAGCTTATCGTCATATTCTTCTGGTTTACAATCTATTCTCAAAGCTTCAATATTTGTTGAGAGGGTAACCAAATACTCTTCAATTGCACCATTTACATACGGTTTTGCTTCTTTCAATCCCAATAGCACCCTTTTAGATAGAAATGAGGTTCCCAAAGCAATATCATCTCTTTCATTAAGAAATGCAGGTTGTTTCCCTATAGGAGGACGTTTGTATAAAGGTTTATCATATATCCAACGAAGTAATTTTTCAAAACTATCTGCATAATTTTCTGGCTCACAAAAATCTATATAGATTCTTGATTTGTAATATACTGGCAGATAAGCTTCACCAGTTTCATCTCGTTCAACGACAGCAGCAACAAATTTTTCTTGTTGCCTATTTTTATAAACTTCAGCAGAAATTATTTGTGTTTCAGTACCAACGCCCCCATCTCTTCCATTCGCTTTATCTGCATATTTCTTATCAGAAATAATTAAAACCTTTTGAATTTCTGTATCACTAACCATTTTTTCCATAAAAGAATAGGAATCTTGTCCTTCTTTCAAGTCCCATTTATCAATTACAACATGAACTCCATTTTCGACTAATTCTTTTGCAAGGTTAAGCACCCAAGTTTCATGGTCTTGGTTAGTCCAACTATATGAAATAAATAATTTGATTGAATTTCCCATAAATACTACAAAGTTAAATAGAAGCAAAGATACAAATTCAATTAAATATATTTAGAAGTACAAGGTTAAACTTTTGAATAATCAAAGCCCGCAACACAGTTTTCAAGAAACCGTGATTGCAGGCTTTCAACCAAACAATATAGAAAACAAGACAGCTATATTTCAATACTTCAATCTTTCAAGGAAGCAAGACAGCAATAAAACAAGATTCCATGTTTTCAAGATTTCATTTCTGATAGAACCTTTCCAACAAATCCATGATGTCACTTTCCCGGTAGATGATTTTTCCCGGAAGCTGCACGTACCCCAGCAGCCCCGTGTCCCTGTAATCCTGCAACGTCCGTTTGCTGATGCAAAGCCGCCTGCACACCTCATCACCCGTCAGGTAGTGTTCACCGTTCAATACCGGGCGATAGTTCATTACCACGTACTCCACGTTTTCCAGCACCCTGTCAAGGGAGGAAAACAGTACCAGCGTGGTTTCGGAATCTTTCGTTATCAAATCCATACGCCTACTTTTTAGAATTGTCCCTTACTTGGTTGAGCAGAAATGTTTCCACGTCCGAAGCCTTGTAGTAAATCTTATTGTTTATCTGCGAATAAGGCAATTTTCCCGTATCACGGTAAGTCTGCATCGTCCGGGCTGAAACATTCAGCAAACGGCAGGTTTCGCAGTTATCCAGCCACTTGTCACGCTTCCTGCGTAAAGGTACGCAGAGCGCATCCACACGCCCCACAAAGTTTTCAAACCTCTGTTTCCAAAGTTCAAAGGTTCTCTTTTCAATCGTCACTATTTCCATAACCGATATATTTATTATTGTCAATACTCCGTTTTTCTTCACTGGTGCAAATATATAAGACTGAATGACAGGTTGTTTCTTCCTGTCCGCAAATGACCTTACGTGTCCGAAAATGTCCACCACTGCCCCAAGCGAACAGGAAAGAAACAATAAGAGAACAGAAATCTCGGTTTCCCCCACTTTCTAAATAAGTAAGGTAATGAACACAAAGCCGTTTTCTATTTACCGACATTAATTTGGCGCAGAGCGCAGCAAAGCGATTCCAAACGGCTGACGCTTTGTTTTTTACCGATTTTTCTTATTTTATTTGTGGTGCTAATTCAAAAATTAAGCACTCATGAATAATCCTTTCGAAGAAATTTTCAAGCGGCTGGAGAACATCGAAAAGATGATTGCCCCGGTCATGGGCGCACAGCCCGAAGAACGGCAGGACGGAAAAGAGCCTGTGTTAGTCAAAATATCCGTTGCCAGCGGCATAACCGGGTATTCGGTCAATTACCTGTACCACTTAGCCAGCAAGGGGATGATACCGTGTGTCAAGCGTAGGCGTACCCTGCGTTTCGACATGGAGGAACTCAAAAAGTGGATGCAGCAGCAGTATGTCCCGGCTTCTAACAGACTTCCCGATGAAAAAGAAAAGAAGTGATGAAACACGGCATATCGAGGGCTGGCAGTCCAAGAACGAGCGCATCGAAAGCCTGTTGAACGTCCTGTATGATTTCCGGTTCAACACCGTAAAGAGCCGGACGGAATACCGGGCTGCAAGTTCTGCGGACTTGTACCAGCCCGTTACAAAATTTGCCCTGAACACTTTCAGGCGCAGACTGGACGCAACGGCTGACATTTCCACCTCTACCGACAACATCCGCATGATACTGGAAAGCGATTTCGCAAGAAAGGCTCACCCCATACAGGAGTATTTCAACGCCCTGCCCTTGCTGAATCCTGCCGAACACGGATATATCGGCAAACTCCTGAACACGGTACAGGTAGCCAACCCCGGCAAATGGGAGGAATATTTCACGAAATGGCTTATCGGTGTGGTAGCCAACGCGATGAACGACACGGGATGTCAGAACCATACCTGTCTGGTATTGACCGGGGACAAGCAGGGACAGTTCAAATCGTGGTGGCTGGACAACCTTTGCCCGACACCGCTTAAGAATTACCTGTTTACCGGGAAGATAGACCCGCAGGGCAAAGACATCCTGACACTGATAGCCGAATACCTGTTCATCAACATTGACGACCAGCTAAAGGAACTCAACAAGCAGAACGAGAACGCCTTGAAGAACCTTATCACTACCCCGGCAGTGAAATACCGCAGACCGTATGATGTTTACATAGAGGAATACCCCCACCTTGCCAGCTTCATGGCTTCGGTGAACGGCAACGAGTTCCTGACCGACCCGACAGGCAGCAGGCGTTTTTTGCCGTTCGAGGTACTGCACATAGACAAGCCCACGGCAGAAAGTATTCACATGGATAACGTCTATTCCGAAATCATGTACCTGTACCGTCAGGGCGTGCGCTACTGGTTCAATGATGCGGAGATTGAAGAACTGCACCTGACAAATGCGGAATTTGAGGTGCAGACAATCGAGTTTGAAATGCTGATGCAATACTTTGAACAACCGACAGCAGAGGAGGAAAGGAACTGTTTCATGACTACCGCACAGATACTCGCACACCTACGCAATATATCCCCTGTTCAGTTATCCGAAAAAAGATTGGGGGAATCATTGCGGAAAATCGGTTTCAAACGGGTGCAAAAGCGCATAAACAACAACTATTATCCCGTATATGGGTACAGGATAAAGCCTGTTTCGGCTTCCCGTACAGGGGATGATTACGGGTAAAACCGGGATGTAGTAGCTTCTACATACTGTTTGAGATATAGATAACAATTTAATAAACAACAGTTTAACAATTATGTAGTATGAAGTAAGATAGAATCCCAAACTTTCGGAAAATCCGGGAAAAAGAAAAAACGGCAATATAATATATAGGATATATTTATTCCTTTTTTAAAGGATAAATAATTACTATGTTACTACATGTACTACAATCCGTTGAAAAAGAAAAAGATAGATGTAGTAGTGTCCCGTGCTTCTTCTTACTCGCTTCTTGCTTCATTATTACTATCGTTAAATAAAAAAATAAAGATTATGACCTACAAGGAAGCCAACAATATCAGTATCAAGGATTACCTGAACTCTTTGGGAATCCAGCCCGTCACGGAAAAAGGAAGTTACGGGATGTACCGCAGCCCCTTACGGGAGGACAACACGCCGAGTTTCAAGGTGGATTATAACGCCAATCTATGGTGTGACTACGGAACTGGCGAGGGCGGGACGCTCATCGACCTTGTGATGAAGCAGAACGGGTGCAACGCCTACGGTGCTATCTGCCGACTGGAGCAGGACGACACTACCTCTTTTTCCTTTCACGGGAAAGACCTGCCCGAAAGGGACACGAAAAGGCAGGCAGCCAGCCCGATAGAGATACGCAGAATACAGCCGTTACAGAATCCGGCACTCATACGCTATTTGCAGGAAAGGGGGATTTCGCCCGGAACGGCATCCCCATACGTGCAGGAAATGTATTACCGCATCGGTGGCAAGCCTTATTTTGCGCTGGCGTTCAGGAATGATTCAGGAGGTTACGAGCTTCGCAATCCCCGTTTCAAGGGCAGCACATCGAAAGACATTACCCATATACGGCAGCAGGGAGAGCCGAGAGATACCTGTTTCGTGTTCGAGGGCTTTTTGGATTTCCTCTCATTCCTCACTATCCGGCAACAGAAAAGCCCGGATATGCCTTGTACCGACTGGCAGGACTACGTTATTCTGAACTCCACCGCCAACACGGATAAAGCCTTATATCCGTTGGCTGATTACGGGCATATACATTGTATGCTTGACAATGACGAGGCAGGCAGGAAAGCGGTTGAAGCCATAAGGCAGGAATACAAATGGCGTGTACGTGACGCATCACACCTGTACAGCGGTCACAATGACCTGAACGACTATTTGCGTAGCCTTAAAGTGAAACAATCCCAAGACTTGACAGTTACCGACAAGCCCCAGCCGGAGCAGGATAACAGACAAAATCCGGGTGAAAAAAGAAAGAGAGGGCTAAGGATGTGACCTGCAAGGCTGGCGGCATGAACAGACGGCAGGCTGTGTGATTAGGGAGAGCAAGGTTATGTTTCGGTAGACCGAAACACCTTGCTTTGCTTGACAGCAAAGAAAATTTCTCCCGTTGGTCGCAATTTTTAAGATACCACCTAAAAGCAAAAACGTATGACAGGGATAAGGAACAAACCGGGAGGTCGCCCGGCAAAAAGCCGGATAGACAAGCAGAACCGGGTAGTCAGCACGAAACTGACCGAGTTACAGTTCTACGCAATCAGGAAGCGAGCCACCGAAGCCGGGCTGCACGTCAGCGAGTACGTCCGGCAGGCTGTCGTTTCGGCAGAGGTAACGCCCCGGCTGAACAGGCAGGATGCGGACACTATCCGCAAGCTGGCGGGCGAAGCCAACAACATCAACCAGCTGGCGCACCGGGCGAATGCCGGAGGATTCGCACTGGTAGCGGTGGAACTGGTGAAACTCAAGAACAGGATTGTCGAAATCATAAACCAACTGTCGGATGATTGGAAAAATAAAAAAGGGAAGCGGATTTAAAGGCTGCGTGAACTATGTACTCGGCAAGGAACAGGCTGCCTTGCTTCATGCGGAGGGAGTGTTAGCGGAAAGCAATCGGGACATCATACACAGTTTCATTCTGCAAGCCGGGATGAACCCCGACCTGAAAAAGCCTGTCGGACATATTGCGCTAAGCTATTCCCCGGTGGACGTACCCAAGCTGACAGACGGGAAAATGGTACAGCTTGCACAGGAGTACATGCGTGAAATGAAAATCACCGATACGCAGTACATCATCGTGCGACACCAAGACCGGGAACATCCGCACGTGCATATCGTGTTCAACCGCATAGACAACAACGGCAAGACCATTTCGGACAGGAACGATATGTACCGTAACGAACAGGTATGCAAGAAGCTGAAAGCCAAACACGGGCTTTATTTCGCTAAAGGCAAGGAGCATGTAAAGCAGCACCGTTTGAGAGAACCGGACAAATCCAAATACGAGATTTACAACGCTGTAAAAAATGAATCCGGGAAGTCCAAGAACTGGCAGCAGTTACAGGAGCGGTTAGCGGAAAAGGGTATTACTATCCAGTTCAAATACAAGGGGCAGACAAGCGAGATACAGGGCATATCCTTTTCCAAAGGCGAATACACGTTCAAAGGTTCGGAGGTAGACCGCAGTTTCAGTTTCTCCAAACTGGACAAATGTTTCGGGGATGCGGGGCTGAACACTGCCGGAAACAATAGGCAGATAGTTTCCGCACCTGTTCAGGAACCAGCACAGACACCGGGCAAAGCCGACAGTCCGCTGCTGGCAGGCTTGGGCGGTCTGTTCTCTGCCCCGTCCTCTCCGGCTGATGAAACGCCCGACAATCCCGGTGAAAGAAAAAAGAAGAAAAAGAAACGACACTTAAAATTATAGGGACATGGAAAATAACTTAATTTTGGAGGGGCTTCTCTCCATGGTTACGGAACTGAAAGAACGGCAGGAGAAGCAGGTAACGCCAGCCAGCCGGGAGGAAACGATTAACCGACTGGACGTTATCGAACAGCGCATTTCGGATATGCAGGGCAAATCCGGCATTCATGAAAACACGGTACAGGAGATTCTAAACCAAATCGGCAGTATCGGAAAAGGGCAGTCCGAGAACCAAAAACAAGACCTTGAAGATATAAAGGGGCTTATCGTGACCTCGCACCGATATTTCAAGGAGCGGTTAAAGGTGTTGTTCCCGGCTGATGATACACCGACCGGAGAAACAACGCCCGTTTCATGGCATGACAAACTGATATACCGGGTAACTCCCTATTTGAAACCCAAGTTCTTTCTTCTTTCAGCAGGGATAATCATTTGTCTTGTGTCGCTTGCATTAAATGTGCGGTTTATACAAAGAATGCAGCGGTACAAGACAACGATATAAAATACCGCTATATCCTGATGAAAGGAAAGGCAGACGGCAGCAGCCTTGATTTGCTGGAAACGAAGTTCAGCCGGGAACGGGACAACGCTTTCATCCGAAGCCTGACCGATTCGGTGAAAGGCTTTGAATACCGCAGCAGGAAACAGGCGGAAGCGTTGGAACGGGCAAGGCTGTTGAACGAACAAGCCGAGCAGCTAAGAGAGCAAGCCGACAAGCTGGGCAAACCATAAACCCAAAGCGAAGCCGGAGCAGAACCGCCCCGGCTTTTTAATTCACTTCTTTTTCTTCGTGCAGTGTTCTTTCTCGAACTGGCGTAGCGTGGTGACGCTGAACCGCTCCTTGATGAACTCCCGGACATCGGAAGCCTTGTAGTACACTTTTCCGCTGATTGTAAAGTACGGCAGCGCACCGATAGCCCGGTAGCGTTGCAGGGTCTTGATACTTACTTTGAACAGCAGGCACAAGTCCTGATTATCCAGCAGGTTGTCATCTTCGGGCAGCACCCTGTCGGCATTGCGCAGTACCCGTACATCCTTGCAGAGTTCTTCCAGTTTGGCGTACAGCTTCTGCATCCATACGCTGAAATCGTCATTCTCTATATACATGATTGCTTCATTTTTCTGATTATACATTATGGTCTGTCAATCGATTGATGAAGCAAAGTTCAGAAATCGGGCGCAAAGAAATTACGGGGGAACTAATGGAATCCCCTATAAATAAATCATAAGTCACTGATTATCTATATCCTTTCTTGTCATGTTCCTTTTTGATAAGTTCTGCCAGTCCATTAAGAAACTCTGTCAGCTTGCCCGGCTTTCGTTTTATCACGTCCTCATGCTTTTGGTAACAGTCACCTATCTTGATATTGAAAAGCCATTCAAAGGCTTTCGTCAAGTCCACTAAATAAACAGGCTTGCCATTTTGATACACAATCTTTTGGGAAAGGAACAACCCGCTAACTATTTCCATGATATTGATAAGAGTGGTTCTGTCAGCGAGATAGAGAGGGGAAAGGGCTTGTTTGTTGGTGCGTTGCTGCAACTGTTCCGGGTACTTGATACGCCATTCGATTAGGCGTATTTCGGTATTCAATAGCCCTATCGCTTCATCAATTAGATACAAATAGGATATTTTTTTCCTGCTCAAACCATACACGGTATGATTTAAGACGATGCAAACCAAAAGAGAAATAGCGGAGTAAAATGCTATAATCTTGTTCTGTAATACTGAAATCGGCTACATGGGTCGCCAATTCTTCGATAGCTTCTGCAAATTCAGATGCAGACACTTTACGTTGTGAGCATTCCGACAATAAGCGGAAAAATCTTTGGTCGAATATTTTTTTCATTTAGTCGATTAAAAATACTATTTGACAGCAATCAAATAGAAATGTTATTGATAATATTTTTAACTTCATATTTTAAAGAATCTGGTCTTATTATAGTTGCACTATCTGCAAAAGACAGATACCAATGTGCAAACTTACTGATTGAAAATGTTAGAAAATGAAGTTCAAACATATCCCCTATCTCTTTCTCAGATGTTAATCCGTAATAATATTTATCATCATTCATTATGGAGGTTTTATTCTTTTCTATTCTTATAACGATTTCATGTAATTTTTCTTTATCGTAAAACTCGCGTATGAATTTTTCCAAAGGAGGATGCTCCCGTGATTGTAATTCATTAAGAATGTGCATTTTTTGAATTCTATCTATCCGAAATGTAAGATAGGTTTCTTTGGGAAGATAAAAGCCTATTAGATACCAGTTAGTTCTCGAAAAGAAAATTCCAACAGCTTCAATCTTTCGTTCTGAAACACTTAACGCATTACTTCCCAAATAAGATATTTCAATAATTCTTTTTTGGTATATACTTTGTAAAATAAGTAAAAGAATATCAGGTTTATAGGTAGATGATTTATAAGTATCCAATACAGACATGCACTTTTCCATTGTTTCTAACATATTTTTGTCTGCAAAACGCATGACAGACCTAATCTTTTCTATTCCAGACTTATAATGTTCGTTGCTATTTGAATCAGTTAGTTCATGTACTAATTTCTCTGCAATCAAAAAGGACAAAGCCTCTTTTTGAGTAAACATTAGAGGAGATAATTTGAATCCTTCTGCAAGTGAATAACCAATACCGGGATTTCCTATGATAGGAATGCCTGCCTCTTCCAATGTTCTTATATCTCGATATACAGTGCGAATGCTTATATTAAAACGTTCTGAAATTTGCTGTGCTTTCACTAACGAGTGCGATTGTAACTGAATCAATATAGCAGAAATACGGTCTATTCTATTCATTTTGCATCTTTAATTTGAATATTTGAATCTTCAATAATAACAGCTTGTTTATTACTTATAGGAATAAGCTGCAACTTCTCATTATATAGTTGAACTATCTTTTCACCTTTTTTCTTGAATGGAAAATTTCCATAATGGGGAATCGTATAAAAATCGACCAAATCTAAAGAAGTACAGTCTTTCAATTCAGGAGCCTTTTCTATTGGATCAAAATTCACACTTCTCATATATTCTGCATCGGGAGAGGCTATTATTGCTCCGGCAGATTCCCCAATATACAGTTTACCCAATTTCACTTGTTTAGATATAATTTTATCAACACCTTTTCTTTTTAACTCTTGCAAAAGGAAAAATGTATTTCCACCTGTTATGTAGATATAATCGCATTTATGTAATATAGAAGATATTTCCTCTTTGGGCAGTTGGGTAATCTCGACTTCTTCAACAATCATTCCTGCTTCTTCTAAAGCCTTTTTCCCCTTTTTTACATAGAATCGTATTGGTTCTGTAAGGCTTGCAGTTGGTATAAAAGCTATAATTTTCCCTTGCAAATCTTCTTTGGCACAATCGACAAATAGATTAGCAACATCAGCAAATGATGAGCATAAAAATAATCTTTTCATATTCTATAATATTAAGTTGAATACTTTTTGATACAAAGATAGCGTCTTCTATGACAGCCCTATGTCAGTAAGTCTAATATTGAAGAGTTTTTTTCATCAAAACAATCCATTATTGAAATTTACCCTATTTGTAATGTGGCTGCACGTTTCGAAACCAGTGGGGTTTATGTAGTATACATATTGCTCGATAAAAATACTCCTTTACGATTCAATCTATTGGGAAAATTGATACCTGACATTTCGACTAAAGTTCTTTCTATATACTTCATGGATATTGAAAACCTTCCGTCACATAGCCTGCAATTCTTCTTAATGATACAGAGAAAAATCCTCAAAACAACTCCTAAAAGAATGCTGAACAAAATTCAAACAGACTTTTAGTAGTAAATACAAAAAAAGTTCTTGGAAATATTGATAATTCCAAATAAATATCTACCTTTGCACGCAGAAATCGAACCTAAGACACAAACTTGTGTTGAACGGTGCAAAGTTGTGAAAACCTTATTCAAGGGACTAACATCGTAATAAAGATATAACTTATTGAGAAATAGTGCTATACAAATCGATTTTCGGTTACTGGTGGAGATGGCCGATGTATCTTTTCAGTTCCCCGATATTTTTTTCCATTCCCCACAAACCGAAACTTAATTCCTTGGGCGATACCCATTCATTGAAGTGCAGGCACAGCAATTGCAGCAATCGCATATCTTTCCCTTTCAGTTTATGACTTTTGTTTCCTATGGTCAATACTCCGTTTCTCTGGTTGTAAGTGGTGATGGCCGATAGTTTATATCGCGGGTTTTCACCTGTCTGGGAGTAATTGCGTTTGGCTATGTTTCTGAGTTTGGCCAGGAAGACTTCGCGGTCGGTATCTTTACCGATATGGTCCATGACTCCCAGTTCAATGGTGGTGATCACGGTTGCCGGATCGGTATGCGAACTATAGACGATAACCGGATACTGTTTTACTTCGGTGATAATCTGCCGGATGAGGTCGATTCCGTTCTTGCTGCCTTCAAGGTCCAGGTCGACCAATAACAGATCCGGCCTTCGGGTATGGAATAACTTCCAGGCCTCTTCAACATTTGTCGTCAATTCGACCAGAAAGCCGGCCTGATCCAGGAAAACCTTGGTCATACGCCCGAAATCGAGGTCGTCTTCTACATATAAAATCCGTA
>OGNC01001113.1_pt1 | contig 13589 bp, 16 predicted proteins | sample 1573311 | NCBI WGS metagenome assembly OGNC01 (sample SAMEA2581889, study PRJEB24529) | metagenome | biome: Human gut stool | place: China | collected 2011
GTTGATTCTGATAATCTATATAATGATCGGCGGCACGAATGCCTAGCGGAGAGAGTGGGATTCGAACCCACGCGCCCTTTCGGACAAACGGTTTTCAAGACCGCCTCGTTATGACCACTTCGATACCTCTGCGTTTCGTGCTTGTGTATATTACCATAAAACAAGTGTAATGTCAAGAACTTTTTTCAAAAAATTAAATAAACTATATAAAAACAGAGCCGGTACATACCGACTCTGTTTCGTGATAATAAAATCTTACTTGTTTTGGAATTACTCTTCCTGCATTTTAGCGAAACATTCACTGCAGTAAACAGGGCGGTCACCGCTTGGTGCAAAAGGAACTTTACATTCCTTGCCGCAAGAAGCACATACAGCATCGTGATATTCACGCGGTGCGTGCTTTCTTTTGTCACGGCATTCTTTGCATCTCTGTGGCTCGTTAGTGAAGCCTTTTTCTGCATAAAATTCCTGCTCGCCTGCTGTGAAAACGAATTCGTTTCCGCAATCTTTGCAGACTAAAGTTTTGTCCTCGTACATTTCTTACACCTCTTAATTATATTTGTCGGTTTTCAAGTTTACGGTTGACAATTTTTTCTTTATTCTTTGTAATGCATTGTCTACCGATTTAGGTGTTTTGTTTAATCTTTTCGCAATTTCATTATAGTTGCAACCGACAATATGTAACCTTAAGACTTCGTTTTCATATTCAGAAAGGTTCTCTTTAAGGATATTAGCCAACATTGAAACGCTTTCACCGGTGATATAGTAGTCTTCTGCGCTTATACTTCCGTTTTCCTCGGGAATTTCTTCCTCGGCATATTCAATCACCGCGCCTTGCGGAATATCCTTTTGCCTGTTAAATTTCCTAAGTGCTGTTTGAATGGAATTATTTATGCAGGTTTGTGCATAGGTTTTAAACTTTGCGCCCTTGCTTTCGTCAAAAGTTTTGATTGAAGCTAATAAGCCAATCATACCCTCCTGAATAATATCTTCATATTCAAGCGGTGAGTTAGTGTATTTGCTTGCAATCGCTTCAACTACGCTTCGGTACTCGCTGATTAAAGCCTCTGTATTCTTACTGTCACCTGATTGTACATTTGAAAGAAGTGTGTCATTTATATTATTTTTGCCGGGTTCTGACATAGTTCTCTCCCACCTTAAATAAAATAATATCAAATTATTTAAAAATAGTCAACAAAAATTGCAAATAAATTATGAAAACTTTTAAACAAATCGACTAAATACTATAAAAAAAGCCCGAATTTTGATGATTGTGACAAAATTCGAGCTTAAATTATTATGAATTATACATTGAAACGGAAAAGTACAATATCTCCGTCTTTCATAACATATTCTTTGCCTTCACTTCTGACTAAACCTTTTTCTTTTGCAGCTGTCATATTTCCACAAGCCATTAAGTCATCAAATGAAACAACTTCTGCTCTAATGAAACCGCGCTCAAAGTCAGTATGAATTTTGCCTGCTGCCTGCGGTGCTTTAGTGCCTTTCTTAATTGTCCATGCTCTTACCTCCGGTTTGCCGGCAGTGAGATACGAAATCAAGCCTAAAAGTGAGTAACTTTTTTTAATAAGCCTGTCAAGTCCGCTTTTTTCAAGCCCCATATCTGCAAGGAACATAGCTTTTTCTTCATCATCAAGCTGTGCTATTTCTGCTTCCATTTCTGCGCAGATAGGGAGAGTTTCGGCACCTTCTTCTTTTGCTATTTCTTCAACTTGCTTGTAGTATTTGTTATTTTCAATTCCGTCTATAAAGTCGTTTTCGCCCATATTGCAAGCGTAAATAACAGGTTTGATGGTTAAAAGTGAAACATCCTTTAAATATTCTTGTTCTTCTTCGCTTATTTCAACACTTCTTGCGGTTTTTCCGTTTTCCATTTCACCTGCAAGTCTTTCAAGAAATTCAACTTCGCCTGCAAGCTTTTTATCGCCTTTCATAGCTTTTTTTCGTGAATCAATTCTTCTTGTTAAAATATCAAGGTCGGAAAGTACAAGCTCAAGGTTGATGGTTTCAATATCTCTCGCAGGGTTAACACTTCCGTCAACATGTGTAATATCATCATTTTCAAAGCAGCGTACAACATGGATGATTGCATCAACTTCTCTGATGTGTGATAAAAATTTATTTCCTAATCCTTCGCCTTGTGACGCACCCTTAACAAGACCTGCAATATCCACAAATTCTATTGTTGCGGGTGTGAATTTATCAGGGTGGTACATTTCAGCAAGCTTGTCAAGTCTTTCATCAGGTACACTTACCATACCGACATTTGGTTCAATAGTGCAAAACGGATAGTTGGCACTTTGAGCCCCTGCGTTAGTTATAGCGTTAAATAATGTGCTTTTGCCGACATTCGGTAAGCCAACAATACCAAGCTTCATAATAGTTCTCCTTTGTCTTTTTTAATTCCTATCAAGTATATAACAAAAATTTTCTTTTTACAAGTGTAAATTATGTTGATTTTATTCCTTGACTTTATTTGCCAAATAATATATTATATCTTTAATATTTTTTAAATGTTAATTTTATAACAAAAGGAGAGAGGAAATATGAAGCTTAACGGCTCTCAAATCGTTCTTGAAGTTTTAAAAGAACAGGGTGTAGATACAATTTTTGGCTATCCCGGCGGAACGATTCTCAATATTTTCGATGAATTATATAAATACGGTGACACATTCAATCATATTTTGACTGCCCACGAGCAGGGTGCGTCACACGCAGCTGACGGATATGCAAGGGCAACAGGCAAGGTTGGCGTTTGCTTTGCGACATCAGGCCCGGGTGCAACAAACCTTGTAACAGGTATTGCAACTGCATATATGGATTCTGTTCCTGTTGTTGCAATTACTTGTAACTATGCAACTTCAGGTCTCGGCAGGGATTCATTCCAGGAAGTTGATATTTGCGGTATCACAATGCCTATTACAAAGCATAACTTTCAGGTTGAAAATGTAGAAAAATTGGCTGATACTATTCGCCGTGCGTTCTTTATTGCACAAAGCGGAAGAAAAGGCCCGGTTCTTATTGATATTCCTAAGGATATTACATCTGCCGAGTGTGAGTATACTCCTATGCCGAAGGTTAAGCCTGAAAAGGCTAAAGCACCGAAAGACAGTGCTGTTAAAAGAGCAGTTGAACTTATCAGAAGTGCTAAAAAGCCACTTATCTATGTCGGCGGCGGCGCTATCCTTTCTGATGTTGGCGAAGATTTGGTTACTTTCGCTGAAAAGATTGACACACCGGTTGCTTCAAGTCTTATGGGCCTTGGTGCTTTTCCGCACGATAATCCGCTTCATCTCGGCCTTATCGGTATGCACGGCCATTATGAATGTAATAAGGCCGCACATGATTGTGATGTGCTTATTACCTGCGGTGCTCGTTTTTCAGACCGTGTTGCAGGAAACAGAAAGAAATTTGCACCAAATGCAGAAATTTTACATATTGATATTGACTCAGCCGAAATGGATAAAAACATTGTTTCAAATTATCATCTTCGCGGTGACCTTGCCGATGTACTTCCTATTCTTACAAGGGAGATTGAGCAGCTTGACCACAGCGAGTGGAGAAAAGAGATTGAAACTTTCCGACGTCCTTTTGAACAGCTTCAAATCGGTGATTATGTAAATCCACAAAAGCTTATTGAAAAAATTGATGATGTTACCGATGACGATACTATTATCGTTACAGATGTAGGTCAGCATCAGCTTTGGGCAGCTCAATTTTATAAATTTGAAAAGCCGAGAACACTTCTTTCGTCAGGCGGACTCGGTACTATGGGCTATTCAATGGGTGCTGCCATGGGCGGTCAAATGGGATGTCCTGATAAAACCGTTGTAATGTTTGCAGGTGACGGCGGCTTCCATATGAATTTATCTGAACTTGCCACTATGTGTTCATATAATATTCCTGTTAAAATGTTTATTATGAATAATACAGTGCTTGGTATGGTTCGCCAGTGGCAAAAACTTTTCTATGAAAACAGATTTGCCGATACCGACCCGCACAGAGCAACCGATTTTGTAAAAGTTGCAGAGGGTTTTGGCGTTAAGGCACTTCGCATCAATACAAATGATGATATTGATTCAGTTCTTAAAGAAGCTTTTGAATATCAAGGCCCTGTTCTTGTAGATTGCAGAATCAGCCCTGATTCAAATGTTCTTCCTATGATTCCTCCTGGAGGAGCACATACCGATATTATCGAAAAATTTAATTAAGGAGGCGACTTATAATGAAAGAAAAATTAGTATTGTCAGTTCTTGTTGATAACGAAAGCGGCGTACTTCAAAGAGTTGCCAGCCTTTTTTCAAGAAGAAGTTATAATATTTCATCTCTTACAGTTAGTGAAACCGAAGATGAAAAGTTTTCCCGTATGACAATTGAAACTCAAACAGAGCCTGAAAATGTAAGGCAAATTAAAGCACAGCTTTTAAAACTTGAAATAGTTAAAAAAGTTTCTGAACTTAAGCCTGATAATTCCGTTTCTTCAGAATTGTTGCTTGTTAAAGTTCACGCACAAGGTATTGAGCAGAAAAATGCACTTCTTGCATTCAATGCACGCTGGGGTGCGCGTGTTCTTGATGTATCAATGACTACAATTACATTTGAATTTACAGGCCTTGGCAGTACAATTGATATGTTTATTGAAGAACTTGAAAATGAATTTACAATAGTTGAACTTGCAAGAACAGGTATAACTTCACTTGAAAGAGGAGAAGGCTCATTTACCGATGATATATAAGTTCGATATTTATATACATTATATTTTAATTTATTGACGAAAAGGGTGATAGCTATGAGTATGACAATGACTCAAAAAATCTTGGCTAAACACGCAGGGCTTGAAAGTGTTGTTGCCGGCCAGCTTATTGAAGCGAAGCTTGATATGGTGCTTGGTAATGATGTTACTTCCCCGGTTGCTATTAACGAAATGACAAAATTCGGTAAAAATTCTGTTTTTGATAAAACTAAAATTTCACTTGTTATGGACCATTTTACTCCTAATAAGGATATTCAATCTGCACAAAACTGCAAGCAGGTTAGGGAATTTGCTAAAAAGTATGATATTACTCATTATTATGATGTTGGAAATATGGGTATCGAACATGCACTTTTGCCTGAACAGGGTGTAGTTACCTGCGGTGACTGCATTATCGGTGCTGACTCACATACTTGTACATACGGTGCGCTCGGTGCGTTTTCAACCGGTGTCGGCTCAACCGATATGGCAGCAGGTATGGTAACAGGTAAGGCTTGGTTTAAAGTTCCGTCTGCTATTAAGGTTGTAATTACAGGTAAAAAAGCACCTTGTATCAGCGGTAAGGATGTTGTACTTCATCTTATCGGTCAAATCGGTGTTGACGGCGCACTTTATAAGTCACTTGAATTTTCAGGTGACGGAATTAAGGAACTTTCAATGGATGATAGGCTTTGCATTTCAAATATGGCTATTGAATGCGGTGCTAAAAACGGAATTTTCCCTGTTGATGATGTTACACTTGAATATGTAAAAGGCAGAAGTGAACGCCCTTATGAAATTTATGAAGCAGATGATGACGCACAGTATGACAGCGTAGTTGAAATTGACCTTTCTAAACTTGCACCTACCGTTGCCTGCCCTCATCTTCCTGAAAATACCAAAACAGTTGATGAACTTGCAGATGTTAAAATTGACCAAGTGGTTATCGGCTCTTGCACAAACGGTAGAATTGAAGATATGCGCACAGCGGCTGAAATTATTAAGGGTAATAAGATTGCCGACGGTGTTCGCTGTATCGTTATTCCTGCTACTCAAAGCGTTTACCTTCAGTGTATTAAAGAGGGCATAGCAGAGGCTTTTGTTGAAGCCGGTGCTATTGTTTCAACCCCAACTTGCGGCCCTTGCCTTGGCGGCCATATGGGTATTTTGGCTTCGGGCGAAGTTGCAGTTTCTACATCAAACCGTAACTTTGTAGGCAGAATGGGCCATGTTGATTCTAAAATTTATCTTGCATCACCTGCGGTAGCTGCTGCATCTGCACTTAAAGGCTACATTGCAGACCCAAGAGAAATATAGGAGGTAGGAATATGAAAGCAAAGGGTACAGTACATAAATTCGGTGATAATGTTGATACCGATGTTATCATTCCTGCTCGTTATCTTAATAAGAGTGACGAAGCTTGGCTTGCATCTCATTGTATGGAAGATATTGATGCTGATTTTGTAAAAAATGTTAAGCCTGGCGATATTATGGTTGCCGAAGCTAATTTCGGCTGCGGCTCTTCAAGGGAACATGCACCGATTGCTATTAAAGCGTCAGGCATTTCCTGCGTAATCGCTTCAACTTTTGCCCGCATTTTTTATAGAAATGCTATAAATATCGGCCTTGCTATTCTTGAATGTGACGAAGCCGCTAAGGATATTAAAGCCGGTGATGAAGTTGAAGTTGACTTTGACAGCGGTGTTATCACTAATTGCACAACCGGCAAAACATATAAGGCTCAGCCTTTCCCACCTTTTATTCAAAATATTATTAAAAACGGTGGTTTGATGAATTCGATTGAGAAGTAGTTTTAACTGTTTTTTGCATATAATAAATAGATAACAGTTATGACGAGGTACTTTTAATGAAATTATTACTCGATGAAATGACGCTTCGCTTTGTATGGGGCTCAAGCGGAGAATATTGGTATTCAAGAATTGACTCGCAAATTCATTCAAGCGCAGAACTTGAATGTGCCGATACCGAAGATTTAATGGTTAACGGTTTTATTCCATTTTTAACCATTTCAAATGAAGAAGTTATCAGGGCATATATCAAATTTCTTGATAATAAAAAAGTAAGCGCTGTGCTTGAAAAACTTTCAGGTAATGAATATATTGATACTTTTTGGAAGTATTTTAATGCTTATTCTTCAATCAGCGAAGGCTTTGATGAATTTGAAAATAAATTTGTGATTGATAAAGTTAAAGATTGGTGTGAAGCCAATTCTATTGAATACACTGTGGCAGAATAATGAAAAAATTATTGATAATTATGGGTTCGCCGCGGCAAGACGGTATCTGCCGGGAACTTATTAACCAAGTCAGTAAATATTTCCTTGATTGTGAAATTAAAGTTTATGACAGTTATAAGCTATCTCCCGCTCCGTGTACCGATTGTAAGTGGTGTGAATATCACGAAGGATGCTCAAATAAAGATTTGGATGTCTTTTTTGAAGATTTTGAAGATGCCGATTATATCGCTTTCTTCACTCCTGTTTATAATAACTTTTTCCCGGCTCCCACTAAAGCTATTTTGGATAGATTTCAGCGTTATTATAACGCTCGCTTTAAGCGTGGCGCAAACCCGCCGGTTAAAAAGCCGAAAAGGGTAGGCGCAGTCATAGCAAGCGGCTCAAATGCAAGGCAGTCGGCAGATTATATGTATAATTCGCTTAAGCAGTCTTTTGCACCGCTCGGCAGTGAAGTTTGCTCCAGGTATTATATTCCTAATACCGATATGGGCAGATATACTTTTAATATGACGGAGCTTCAAAAATTTGTCCACCAGCTAAAAGGTAAAACAGAATAATCACCTCCTTTCAAATAGGAGGTGGGTGCAACTTGTTGCACTCAAAGGGATTAAAGGCAGTCGTTTGACTGCCTTTTCTTTTATAATAAATAATTTATATATTATATATTGCTTATTAAAATTCAGTATGCTATAATAAATTGATTTATTATGGGGTAGTGTGATATGATTATTCTCGGAATTGACCCGGGTTATGCAATTGTAGGCTGGGGTGTACTTGAATATAAAATGAATAAGTTTCGTGTTCTCGGTTACGGTGCTATCACTACTGAGGCACATACCGATTTCCCGTTAAGGTTGCAAACAATATATAACGATATGTGCTATTTATTTGAAAAGTATAAGCCGGAAGTAATGAGTATGGAAAAACTTTTCTATAATAACAATGCCAAAACCGTTATTGATGTTGCACAGGCGAGGGGTGTTATTACTCTTTCGGCACAAAATTACGGTGTGGATATTTTTGAATATACTCCGCTTCAGGTTAAGCAGGCTGTTGTAGGCTACGGTAGGGCTGAAAAAAAGCAGGTTCAGGAAATGACAAGGCTTATGCTTGGCCTTGCTAAAATTCCAAAACCCGATGATACTGCCGATGCGCTTGCTATGGCTATATGCCACGGTCATTGCTCGGGTTCTATAATGGGAAAATTAAATTCACTTAAATAAAGGGATTAGTTATGATATATAATTTAAAGGGAAGACTTACTGTATGTGATGCAAATTTCATAGTAGTTGAATGCGGCGGAGTTGGGTTTAAATGCTTCACATCTCTTAATACAGCCAAGCAGCTTGCCGAAATAGGAAAAGAAGTTAATGTATATACCCACCTTGCAGTGCGTGAAGATGCTATGGATTTATACGCTTTTGCCACTGTTGCCGAACTTGATGCTTTCAAGCTTCTTATTACCGTTTCGGGTATTGGCCCTAAAGCAGGAATTTCAATTCTTTCTGAACTTACACCTGACAGGCTGGCACTTTGCATTGCATCGGGAGATGCGAAATCAATTACTAAAGCGCAGGGTATCGGCAAAAAAACAGCAGAAAGAGTTGTGCTTGAATTAAAGGATAAAATCGGTGCAGTTGCAACCGATGCGGTATCGAGTGCTGTATCAAATGTTCAAAATATTGATAAAAGCTCGGCAGGCGAAGCGATTGAAGCACTTGTTTCGCTCGGCTATTCACAATCCGATGCAACCGTTGTTGTAAGTTCACTTGATAAATCAATGTCGGTTGATGAAATGATTAGATACGGATTAAAAGAACTTGCTAAAAATCTTTAAACGGAGGTAATTACATATGCAGGAAACTGAAATGGATTTTGAAAGCAGAATAGTTACTTCTGATTTCACACCCGAAGATAATGATATTGAAAATTCGCTCAGGCCTAAAATCCTTGATGATTATATCGGTCAAGATAAAGTTAAGGAAAACTTGGCTGTATATATTCAAGCTGCAAGGGGTAGGGGTGAAGCTCTTGACCATGTTTTGCTTTATGGCCCGCCCGGTCTTGGCTTGTAACACGAAGATTAACTCCCATTTCACTTGCCGGTGTAATAGCAAATGAAATGGGAGTTAATCTTCGTGTTACAAGCGGACCGGCTATTGAAAAACAGGGTGATTTAGCAGCTCTTCTCACAAATTTGCAAGAGGGCGATGTGCTTTTTATTGATGAAATTCACCGCTTAAATCGTCAGGTTGAAGAAGTTCTTTATCCGGCAATGGAAGACGGCGCACTTGATATAATTATTGGCAAAGGCCCTTCGGCAAGGTCAATAAGGCTTGATTTACCACACTTTACTCTTATCGGTGCTACTACAAGAGCAGGTCAGCTTTCCGCACCTCTTCGCGATAGGTTTGGTGTTATTTTCAGACTTGAAATGTATACTAATGAGCAGCTTGCTTCAATAGTTAAAAGAAGTGCCGATATACTTAATATTCCTGTTGATGAAAAGGGCGCAATGGAAATTGCTTCCCGTTCAAGGGGTACACCTCGTATTGCAAACAGGCTTTTAAAAAGAAGCCGAGATTTTGCACAGGTTAAATATGACGGTATAATAAGCAGGGAAGCTGCCATAGACGCACTTGAAAGAATGGAAATTGATAATCTCGGGCTTGATAATATAGACAGAATTCTTTTAACCACAATGATTAAAAATTATAACGGCGGTCCGGTAGGACTTGATACTATCGCAGCCGCAATAGGTGAAGAGTCTGTTACTATTGAGGATGTTTATGAGCCTTATCTTATGCAAATCGGCTTTCTGTCAAGAACGCCAAGGGGCAGATGTGCAACCGCACTTGCTTATAAGCATTTAGGATTGGAGCAACCGGGCCAGCAAACACTTATTTAGAAATTATTATTTGAAATGAGGAATAGTTATGGGCAGACTTTTTGGTACAGATGGTGTAAGAGGAGTTGCAAATGTAGATTTAACTTCCGAACTCGCACTTCAAATAGGCAGGGCGGCGGCAATGGTTTTGCTTAAAGAGAGCAAATCTGCCAAACCTACTGTCCTTATCGGTAAGGACACCAGAGCATCAGGCGATATGCTTGAAGCTGCACTTACAGCAGGCTTATGCTCGGTTGGTTGCAATGTACTTTCGGTCGGTATTGTGCCTACTCCGGCTGTTGCATATTTGGTTAATAAATACGGTTGTGAAGCAGGTGTAATGATTTCTGCATCGCATAACCCTTGTGAATATAACGGTATTAAAATTTTTCAGGGCAACGGATATAAACTTGATGATGCACTTGAAAACGAAATTGAAGCAATTATTCTTGATAATGCCGAGAAAATACCTTGCCTGACCGGCGGTGAAGTAGGTAACAGAATATATTGCAAAACAGCGGTAAGCGATTATGTAAATCATGTTGTTTCAACTGCAAGTGTTCGTTTTGACGGACTTTCAATTGCACTTGACTGTGCAAACGGCAGTGCTTCTGTATGTGCTAAAGAAATTTTCACCTCCCTCGGTGCAAAATGTTTAATGCTTTCAGATACTCCTGACGGAACAAATATTAACGATAATTGCGGTTCTACCCACCCGGAAGAACTTATGCGCTTTGTTAAAGATGCTTCGCTTGATTTGGGCCTTGCGTTTGACGGGGACGCTGACAGAATGCTTGCTGTGGACGAAAACGGTGAACTTGTTGACGGAGATAAGGTTATAGCAATTTGCTCAAAGAGGATGAAGGATGAAGGCAAACTTGCAAAAAATACTGCTGTTGTTACTGTTATGAGTAATATGGGATTTTTTAAATTTTGTGAAGAAAATGATATATCTTGCTCGAAAACAGCAGTTGGTGACAGATATGTTCTTGAGCGTATGCTTAAAGAAGGATATAATATTGGCGGTGAGCAAAGCGGTCATGTTATTTTTCTTGATTTCGCTACTACCGGTGACGGTGAACTTTCCGGTGTGCAGCTTATTGAAACGGTTGTAAAATCAGGTAAAAAGCTTTCAGAACTTGCAAAAATTATGAAAGTATATCCACAGGTTTTAATAAATGTAAGGGTTACACCACAAGGCAAGGAAAAATATAATAACAACGAATATATTATTTCGGCTGTACAGCAGGCAGAAATGGAACTTATGGGCGAAGGCCGAGTTCTTGTTCGTGTAAGTGGCACAGAACCGCTTATCCGTGTAATGCTTGAAGGAAGCGATTTAGATAAAATCACTGCTCTGGGCAATAAGATTGCCGATGTTGTGAAAGAAAGATTATCATAAAGGAATTATAATATGAGATATTCAACTGATTGGGAAGATTATGAGCTTATAGATTGCAGTGACGGATATAAGCTCGAAAGATGGACCAATGAAATACTTGTGAGGCCTGACCCGCAAGTAATTTGGAAGAGCAAAAAAGAAAATAAATATTGGTTTCAGCCGGATGCCACTTACCTGCGTTCACGCACAGGCGGCGGCATATGGAAAGTACATACAAAAATTCCTTCTTCCTGGCAGGTAAGGTATAAAGATTTAACTTTTAATATTAAAACAATGGGATTTAAGCATACCGGTATTTTTCCGGAACAAGCTGTGAATTGGGATTTTACAAGGAAGATAATCAGAGAATCCGGCAGAAATGATGTAAAGGTACTTAATCTTTTTGCATATACAGGCGGCGCAACAGTTGCGTGCCTTAAAGAAGGGGCAAGCGTAGTTCATGTTGACGCGTCACGCGGAATGGTGCAGTGGGCAAAGGAAAACGCAGCTGCTTCACAGGTAAGCAATGCGCAGGTCAGATGGATAGTTGATGATTGTATTAAGTTTGTGCAAAGAGAGATTAGGCGCGGCAATAAGTATGATATTATAATTCTTGACCCGCCAAGCTACGGGCGTGGCCCTAAAGGCGAGATTTGGCACCTTGAGGATAGTATTTATGATTTCGTAAAACTTGTTGAACAGGTATTGTCAGATACTCCGCTTATGGTTATGCTTAATTCGTATACAACAGGGCTTTCGGCTTCTGTTATGAAATATATTCTTGATGATAAACACACTTCGTTCATCATCTGCATTTTTGGCTTGTTTCAAAACCTCTTTAACTGATTTACAACTTGATTTTACCAATGTAACGAAAGTAACAACAAGTCGTATAAATGCCTTTTCTTGCTTACTACCTTTTGGTAAAACCAAATCATATAATTCTTCATCTGTTTTCTCTTGAATTGGTACACCTGCGTCATCTAATAATTTTCGGAGTTTCCCCCTTATATCAGAGTAATGGAAATCTGCACTTGATGTTACTAAAAGTTGAGTGCCAAATTTCTCATGAGCTGCTTTCTTCCAAGTTATGCCATCATTATATTTTTGATTGGCTTCTTCGTATGTTATATTTTTGTCTTTTGCAAACCAAGCGGGCACAAGACTATGTTCATCAACTCCAAAATGTTCCAAATAGATGCGTTTGATTACTCCTGCTTGCTCAAAATATATTGAGAAATCGGGGCGATATTGAGAATGCATTTCATCTGCTAATTGATGTTCGTATGGTTCTTCATATCTGAATTTCACTCCCAGCGAGGACAAAGCAAAACATATTTTTTGTTCTTGTTCACTTCTCACATATATGGCTCTGCCGTCCATATCGGGGAACATCGCCTTTAGCTGCACATTCTTTTGCTCTGATAATTGCTCTCGTCTTTCATTCTTGCGTTGTTCCCAATCGGCTTCATTCGTTTGGTAATCAATAAAGTATTCTACTATACTTTTCTTGAAAGACGATTTATCTAATAATTTGTGATATATATCAACAAACAATGAATCTGTATTGTCGCAAATCGATGGTTTTGTGCCTGTTGTTTTGCCTATAATATCAATGGCTAACTTATGGAATGTGTAACCTTTCAATCCATTGGTCGCCATTCTTTCGGTTAGTTCGGCTGCTGCTTTGTTGGTATAACTGATAAGTAAAATTCTTTCAGGTGCTATACCCTTGATTTCGGTGAGATATTTAACCTTACCGACAATTGAAGAGGTTTTACCACTACCTGCACTGCTGACTACTAAACAATTATCCTCTTCTGAAACAATTGAGCGTCTTTGTTGCTTGTCTAATGGGTATTTTAGGCAATGGTCGAAAAAGTCCCTGTGCGTGTCAAGTAGAAAGGTTATAACACCATCATTATGTTGTTTTACAAGTTTGTTGATTCTTCCAAAGTCGTTAATGAATTTGGATATGGTTTCTGATGGAGTGATGTTAAAGGCTTCAAGTTTCTTCAGAAGTGAATATGCCTCTTGGAAATGTACCTTATAATGATTGATGAAATCTTTTTCTTGCGTTGCGGAGATTCCCCTGCCATAAAAGCCATTATTTAAGTCTGAGGGAATATCTATAAACACCCCCTCATTAAGAGCCGATAATCTCTCTCTTGCTTGCTCATAATTTGATTTCTCGCTATATGCAGATATATGGTTTAGCTTTTCTGCAAGCTCTTTGGATTTGTTTTTTAGGCGTGTTCGTACCATCGCTATTACAATAACCGAAATAGCAATTATACAAATAACCAAAATA
>OGNC01001114.1_pt1 | contig 13586 bp, 13 predicted proteins | sample 1573311 | NCBI WGS metagenome assembly OGNC01 (sample SAMEA2581889, study PRJEB24529) | metagenome | biome: Human gut stool | place: China | collected 2011
CTATTACCGGATGCATCGGCTGCGGTGCCTGCCTGAAGAGCGGAAAATGTTTCCGCAATGATATTGTGAACGAATTTATTGAAAAGGCGAAGACCGCAGATGGTTTTGTGTTTGGCTCCCCGGTGCATTATGCATCGGCTTCCGGCATGATCACCTCTTTCTTAGATCGTGTATTTTACGGCAGAGGAGCAATCTTCCAGGGGAAACCCGGCGCCTGTGTCGTCAGCTGCAGACGCGGTGGAGCCTCCGCAGCATTTGATCAGCTGAACAAATATTTTACCATCAATTGCATGCCGGTGGTATCCAGCCAGTATTGGAATCAGGTACACGGCAATACTCCCGAAGAGGTAAAACAGGATCTGGAAGGCATGCAGACCATGCGTACCCTGGGTAACAATATGGCATGGCTGCTCAAATGCATTGCCGCAGGAAAAGCTGCGGGCGTGGATTTCCCGGAGAGAGAACCGGCGCAGAAGACCAACTTTATTCGATAAGGAGACAGATGAATTATGGCAGAGTGGAATGGATTGGGAAGATATCCGGAGGATGCGGATGTGAATGATCGTCCGGAAGAGGGTACCTTGCTGGCCTATGTGGACGGAAGCTATCAGGATGCACTGAAAAAATACGGTTTCGGCTGTATTTTTATTCTTCCCGACGGACGCATCTATACAGAATACGGTAATGGTGACAATCCGGACTCTCTGAAACAGCGGAATGTCTCCGGAGAGATGCTGGGAGCCATGTATGCGGTACGGTTTGCCTTAAACAGCGGCTTTACAGTCATCGAGATCCGCTACGACTATGAAGGAATCGAGAAATGGGTCACCGGTGCCTGGAAAAGTAAGAATGATCTGACGAAAAAATATGCACAGACCATGCTGGGCTGGGGACAGAAGATTCAGATCCGCTTTACCAAAGTACCGGCTCATTCGAAGGTAAAATACAACGAACTGGCAGATGAGACCGCAAAGCTGGGTGTGGCAAACGGAAACGGTATTCCCAAAGTCAAAAGTCTCAGTGACTTCGAAGCGGCAGACGGTGTGGAAGCGTGAAAACATATACTTGCGGCCGTGTGTCTGTAGCCCGGAAGTTAAGGGCTTCGGAAAGGAATGAGGAATAGAATGCGTCTGAATAAATATCTGGCACAGTGCGGTGTATGTTCCCGAAGAGATGCGGATAAGCTGATCGAACAGGGAAAAGTACTGGTCAACGGTCAGGTGGCCGGAATGGGACAGCAGGTGGAAGAAACGGACACCGTGCAGGTGGGTAAGAAGATTCTGCAGGGAAAACAGACACAGAAGGTACTGGCATTTTACAAGCCGGTGGGAGTGACCTGCACGGAGAGAGATCCTCATGCAGAGAAAAAGATCATGGATATGATCCGCTATCCGGAACGGCTGACCTATGCGGGACGTCTGGACAAAGATTCCGAAGGCCTGATCCTGCTCACCAATGATGGAGATCTGATCAATGCCATGATGCGGGGCGCCAACCGTCATGAAAAAGAATATATCGTAAAGACAGATAGGGAAATAACACCCGATTTTTTGGAGAAAATGGCGAAAGGTATTTATCTGAAAGATCTGGACATCACTACCAGAGAATGTGAGATTGAACAGATCGGAAAATTTACCTTCCGTATCGTTTTGACTCAGGGAGTCAACAGACAGATCCGGCGGATGTGTGAAGCCTGTGGATACCGGGTAAAAGCGCTGAAAAGAATCCGGATCATGAACATTCTGCTGGGGAATCTGAAGCCGGGAAAGTGGCGCGAGGTCACCGGAGAAGAGCTGGAACAGCTTCAAAGAGATACCGGAATGTTAAATCGTAAATAATCTTTTAAAGGCAGGAACACAATATGCAGTCTTCCAAGATAGACCGGATCAAATATCTGGTAGAACAACTGAATGCGGCTTCGGAGAGCTATTATGCCAAAGATCGGGAGATCATGAGCAATTATGAATACGATAAGCTCTATGATGAACTGGTGGAACTGGAAAAAGAGACAGGCGTTACCCTGGCCAACAGTCCTACGGTAAACGTAGGCTACGAAGCGGTGGATGAGCTTCCCAAGGAGCGCCATGAGAGTCCTATGCTGTCTCTGGGCAAGACGAAAAGCCGGGAAGAACTGCGGGACTGGCTGCAGGGCAACCCTGCAATTTTAAGCTGGAAACTGGACGGACTGACCATTGTGTTGACCTATCGTGAAGGAAAACTTGCAAAAGCGGTTACCCGGGGAAACGGTGAGATTGGGGAAGTTATCACGAATAACGCTCGTACTTTTAAGAATCTTCCGTTAAATATTTCTTATACCGGGGAACTGATCCTGCGGGGCGAGGCGGTTATCACTTACAGTGATTTCGAGAAGATCAACGGTGAGATCGCAGATGCAGAGGCAAAATATAAGAATCCCAGAAATCTGTGCAGTGGATCCGTTCGACAGCTGAATAATGAGATCACGGCAAAGAGAAATGTCTATTTCTACGCATTTGCACTGGTGAAAGCTGACGGTGTGGATTTCTCCCGCCCTTTCTGTCTGGGTTATACCGGTCTGAGTGATGAGCTGTTACAAAAATACATTCACGACAGTGAACACCTGTGGAAGGATTACGCAAAGGAACTTCCCATCAGCACTCTGGGAGCCACCATTGGAACCCATGTAGGTCCCGGTGCCGTAGCGGTTGCCTTCTTCGAACATTAAACCTATTATAATTCTTTCCATTTACTCAAGAACAGCCGCAATCTTCCGGATGTTACGATGCGGGCTGTCACACGGATCAAAAAATCCCGAAGACTTTCACAGTCTCCGGGATTTCTTTTATTTCTTATTTGTCTTTTATTTTTCCTATTAAGCTACCTTCTTAGCTTTCTTTTCTTTCATCTGCTTAACGAAGGTCCGTGCACCTTCCACTACCAGGAAGATTGCCAGAACTGCCATTGCAGCTGCGAAGAACAGCTGGAACCAGTCACCCCATGCAGCAGTGCCGGCACCGATCGCCTTGCACTTGTTGATCACGGTGATCACCAGGCTGGTCAGGGTTGCAGCAAGCATGAATACCATAGGGAAGTAGAACATCTTGTTGTTCTTACCAACTTCACCCAGCCATGCAGCTACTGCCATCAGAGCGATACCTGCGAGCAGCTGGTTCGCTGCACCAAACAGACCCCAGATCTGGCTTAAGGACAGACCGCCCAGGATACAGCCGATCAGTACCATGGATACAGTACCGAACAGAGGATGAGCCAGCACTTTACGTGCGCCCTTGGCATCCTTGTAGGTAGCCTCGCCTTCCTTCAGGAACAGCTCGGAGAACATGAAACGGCTCAGACGGGTACCGGTATCCAGACTGGTCAGTGCGAATACGGATACAGACAGTGTGAGCAGTGCGTAGATCGTACCGTATGCCTTGGAGGTCTCGGTACCGAACATGGATGCAATACCTGCAGCGAATGCAGCTGCGGGAGATCCGAACTCACCGTTTAAGTACTTCTGATATACTGCACCGACTGCTACCAGAGCGATGATACCCAGAGCAGACTCGATCAGCATGGAGCCGTAACCGATAGCCTTGGCATCCTTTTCGTTCGCTAACTGTTTGGAAGAAGTACCGGTAGCGATCAGGCTGTGGAAACCGGAACATGCACCACATGCTACAGTGATGAACAGCATAGGGAACAGGGTCTGTCCTGCCTTGGGCTCCCAGCTGGTGAAAGCTGGAATATCGAAAGCAACAGTACCGGTGAAAGCACCTGCAACCACACCGATGAATGCCAGACCGATCATAGCGTACAGCAGGAAGCTGGACAGATAGTCACGGGGCTGTAACAGGATCCATACGGGAACCAGGGAAGCTACAGCGATGTACACACCTACGAATACGATCCATGCGATACGGTTCATTGCAAAACCAACGTTCAAGCCAAGAACAGTGATCAGTACGATACCGATGATGCCACCGATGGTAGCGGGCAGAGTCTTGACACCCATTCTGTTGGTCACATAACCATAAATAACAGCCAGAACGATAAATAACAAAGAGATCATAGCGGTAGACTGGTTACCGGTAGGATTGGTCACAAAACCGAAAGCGGTCTTGCCGGCTTCGTCTGCCACAGTCAGGAAAGTACCTGCCACGATGTTAACGAAGGAAGCGATTACCAGAATCAATACCAGAAGTGCGAAGATGATGAAAAGCTTCTTTGCTCTGGATCCCATGGAATCCTCAATGATCTCACCTACAGATTTACCGTCATGTCTGATAGATGCGAATAAAGATCCGAAGTCCTGCAGACCGCCAAAGAAAATACCACCGATGATACACCACAGGAATACGGGAACCCATCCGAAGATGGAAGCCTGAATCGGTCCGTTGATCGGGCCTGCTCCGGCAATAGATGAAAAATGATGGCCCATAAGTACAGCAGGCTTAGCTGCGACGTAATCCACACCATCTTCCTTCTCAATTGCAGGAGTCTTCTTGGTAGGATCGATGCCCCACTGTTTTGCCAGCCAGGAGCCATAGAACACATAGCCGATAAACAATAATACGATAGCGGCCAAAACAATTAATAATGCTGTCATTTGTGTTTCTCCTTTTCTTAATACACAGATTTAATTTATTGCCTTTTTTACGAGCTTCTTCAGAATCTGTCCGTGGCGGTTGTGGACGATCCGACCCGAAGATAACTCGGCGACAATCAAACGGTAATTACTCCAGCCATGAAATCCCCAGAGGTAACTCTGATAATGCCTGCACTTTTTCACCTGTGCGAGAGCATCCTCCCCGGCATGAGCGGTCAGAACGATCAGGACGACATCACTGTTCCTGTGATTGGAAGACGGCTGCACATTTGCAGTTCCCCGCTCCCAGGCGATAGCGTCCAGTTCCAGAAGACGTTCCTTAGATAAAGATTCTTCTGTAGCAAAATACACTGTCTCGTTGGTGTCAATATCTGCCACCTTAGCTTTCTTGATCAGAAAGTACTGCTCATTATGGGATCCGAAGATTGCTTCGGCTGCGAATGGCGGTTCTACAGCCTCTGTTTTGATATTGTAGTAGGTCTGATAAGATCGCAGGACGCGTTCCAGCGCTTCCCCGGGAGTAAGTGTCTTTTGTAATTCCATTCTGCTTTCCTTTTAAGCATTCGTAATCGATTACATTTACGTTCATGCTATTGATAACTTTAGCACGTCAAAGTGTCAAATGCAAAGGATTTTTTAGCATTTCTTTACACTTTTTTTATAAATACATACTTTATCGTTATATGTTAGTCCTCTGACAGCTTTTTTCCAAGGTGCAAATTTAACCTATATACCATTACAAATTTAATCTCTTTATCTGGATAAACTTATTGACTTTTGTTGGGTAACCGGAAATCATTCTAAAAAAAGCAGCCGATTTTCATCAGCTGCCGATTTTTAGGAATGATTCTTCTCTTCCTTGATCTCCCAATGGATCAGGAAAGTCAGTGCCGCACGAAGTCCGATGATACCGGCTACAGTAACGATCTCCTTCCAGTCTCTGACAATAACGGTCTTAAGGATCTCACTGCACAACTTGAATTCCAGCCCTACAGCAAGCCCCTGCGCCAGGGTGATCTTCATATCCGGCACCCGCCGCACATAATTATAAAACCCTTTCAGACCGGAGAGAATAATAACGATCACTCCGACAAATTCAAAGAACAGTATTGCCACCTGGACAATATTGTTCATCACGTTTTCCAGGAATTCAATGATAAGCTCTATGTGGAACATGCACAGCCCCCCGCTTTTCTTACACTTCTTTTTTTCATTGTAGCGTATCCAAAAAGGGCGTGCAAGATGTATCTTTATCTTTTTATCAGCTATTTTTCTTCTGTTTTCAATAATTCCTGCATAGTATGCCAGCCAAGCACCGCGCATTTTACCCTGGCAGGCATGTGGGCGATATCCTGCAATACGGAGGCTTCCTCCAGTTCGTCCCGCTCTTCCTCGGTAATACTTCCCTTGATCATCTTGAGGAACAGGTCTGCCAGATGCAACGCTTCCTCCTTGCTTCTGCCAATGACCAGCTCCAGCATCATGTCCGCGGAAGCCTGGGAGATGGCACAGCCGTCGCCTTCGAAGGCACCGTCAACTACCACACCATCCTCCACTTTCAGCTCCAGAAAAATGTCATCACCACAGCTGGGATTAACGCCCTCCAACACCAGATTCGCATCCTCCAGCTTGTGCTTGTGATACGGATGCAGATTGTGCTCCGTCAGGATTTCATTATAAAATGTCTTATTCTCCATAGCCCATCTGTCTCCTTATCTTTGCAAGGCTTTCTAAAAATGCCTGAATCTCTTCTTCCGTATTGTAGACACCCAGGCTTACTCTGGTGGTGGACAATACTTTCAAATGTTGCAATAACGGCTGGGCACAATGATGTCCCGCCCGGACCGCGATATGATCCGCATCCAAAATAGAAGCCACATCATGGGGATGCACACCGTCCAGTTTGAAGGTCACAATGCCGTGATGGTCTTCTGCTTTCTGTGAGCCCAGAATGTGTACTGCGGGAATCTCTTTCATGCCATCCATCAGCATGGCTGTCAGCTTCGCTTCTCTCTCTTCGATAAAGTCAAAACCGATCTTCTGCACATACCGAATTGCCTCCGCCAGGGCATAAGCACCGGCGCCGTTGACTGTACCTGCCTCGAACTTATGAGGCACCTCTGCCCACACAGCTCCTGTACGGCTGACCGATTCCCATGGGAGCGTACATTTTATGCCCGGAAAATGCCAGAAAATCCACATCCAGATCCTGTACGTCCACTGCCATATGGGGCACGCTCTGGGCTCCGTCTGCCACGAAATAAGCGCCTGCCTCATGTGCCAGCTGTGCAAAACGCTTGATATCATTTTTGCAGCCCAGCACATTGGATACCTGGGTCATAGCAACGATCTTCGTTCGTTCGCTCAGTGCCTCCTTAAAAGCTTCCTCGGTATATTTTCCGTCTTCGGTGCACTCCAGATACTTCACCACTGCTCCGGTTCTGGCTGCTGCCTGCTGCCAGGGCAGGAGATTGCTGTGGTGCTCCATGATGCTCACCAGGATTTCATCCCCAGGCTTCAGCACCAGGGAACTCAGACTGTAGGCCACCAGATTCAAGCCTTCCGTGGCATTGCGGACGAAAACGATCTCCGCCGCCTCTCTGGCATTTAAGAACTCCCGGACCGTCTCTCTGGCTTCTTCGTATTTTTCGGTTGCCGCCTCTCCCAGCTCGTATAATCCGCGCAGGGGATTGGCATTGTATTTTTCATAAAATGTTCTCTCTGCCTCCAGAACACAGGACGGCTTCTGGGAAGTCGCCGCCGTGTCCAGATAAATCACATCGTTACTCATAAGCAGAGGAAAATCCTTACGGATCTCGCTGATTGAAGTCGTCATACTTCCTCCTGTTATCTTACTCTTTGCGCTTCCTCTTCTTCCACGGCTCTGCCCAGGAACTTTTGTACCTTTGCCTGTGTGGCGGCATCGGGGATCTTACGGCAGACCGCATCCACCTTCGCCATCGCCATCATCTCATAGATCTGCTCTCTGTTCATGCTGCGGCTCTCCAGGTAGAACAGCAGCTCATCGTCCAGTTTGCCAATGGTGGCGCCGTGATTACCTTCCACATCTTCCTCCGCACAGAGGATCAGGGGAATGGTCTGGTTCACCACATCGTTGGATAATAACAGTACATCCTCTTTTTCATTGCCTACTGCGCCTTTAGCCCCCCATTTGAAATCAATGGTGCCACGATACAGCTTGAAAGCATGATCCCGCAGAACGCCGCCGGCCTGCATATTGCTCTGGGTCTTTTTGCCTTCATGCACAGCTACATAGTTCATATCCAGTCTTCCGTCACCGCCCACGATATAAGCGGTGTCGGCATTCAGGCTGCTCTCTCTGCCCTGTAAGGTAGTCTTGCATCCAAGGTAAGTATTCTTTCCGCCGAGGATCAGCTGGATCACTTCCAGGGAAGCCTTCTCTTCACACAGGGCTCCGATATCATTCATAAAGGTAAATCCATTGCCCAGTCTCTGAATCTGGATCAGGCGGATCTTCGCTCCCTCTTCCAGATGCAATCTGGTGGATACTGCCGCCTGCCCTGACGCCTCCCTGTCGGAAGCAAAGTCCTCGATCACGGTGATCTCACTGTTTTTACCTGCTTTTACCGCTACAGCTCCCGCCTGTAAGCTGTTCTGTGCATAGGCATAATCAAGCAGTAACGGCTGCACCTCTGTCACATCCGCGGGCACCTCATAATGTTTTGCTTTTACTCCCGCTGCGGCAAGCAGACCGTCCATATCTTCCCCCATACCGGAGGCAATCCCTGCAAAATCCGCATTCCAGGGCTTAGAGCCTTCGTTTTCAGCGGTCGTTATCTTCTCCGGCAGAGTGACTTTTGCCTCTCCGGCCGCGGGGATCTCTATTCTCTCCAACTGCGTCTCATTCATACGAAGCCAGTTCCATGTCTTAGAGGGCAGTCGGTTGATGGTCATATTATATTCTTTTTCCATATTCTGTCCTCCCTTTACCCGATGCTGCCTTTCATCTCCAGGCGGATCAGGTTGTTCATCTCTACCGCATATTCCAACGGCAGCTCCTTCGATACATTGTCCGCGAAGCCGCTGACGATCATGGCTCTGGCGTCCTCTTCGGAGATACCGCGGGACATCAGATAGAACACTGCCTCGTCGCTGATCCTGCCAATCTTCGCCTCATGCCCGATATCGGCATCCTGGGTACGGATATCCATCGCCGGGATGGTATCGGAGCGGGACTTATCGTCCAGCATCAGGGACTGACAGGATACGGCGGATTTACTCTTTGCCGCACTGTTCTTCACCACTACGGAGCTTCGGAAGGTACTGATCCCGCCATCCTTGGAGATAGACTTCGTGTTGATATAAGAAGTGGTCTCCGGTGCATTGTGAACCACTTTCGTACCGGTATCCAGATTCTGTCCGGCTCCGGCGAAGGTAATACCGGTAAATTCCGCTCTCGCTCCCTTACCGTTCAGCACGCTCATGGGGTACAGATAGGATACGTGAGATCCGAAGGAACCGGATACCCATTCTATGGTACCGCCTTCTTCCACCAGCGCCCGCTTAGTGTTCAGATTGTACATATTCTTGGACCAGTTCTCGATGGTGGAGTAACGCAGTTTTGCATTTTTCCCCACGAACAGCTCCACACAGCCGGCATGGAGGTTCGCCACGTTGTACTTCGGGGCGGAACAGCCTTCGATAAAATGCAGGTATGCACCCTCGTCCACAATGATCAGGGTATGCTCGAACTGTCCGGCTCCCGGTGCGTTCAATCGAAAATAGGACTGTAAGGGGATCGTCACGGACACTCCGGGGGGAACATATACGAAGGAACCGCCGGACCACACAGCACCGTGCAGCGCTGCGAATTTGTGGTCTCTGGGTGTTACCAGCTTCATAAAATGCTTCCGTACCATATCCGCATATTCCCCGTTCAGGGCACTCTCCATATCGGTATAGACTACGCCCTGGGCTGCCACTTCTTCCCTGACATTGTGATATACAAGTTCGGAATCATATTGTGCCCCCACACCGGCGAGGGGCTTTCGCTCCGCCTGTGGGATCCCCAATTTTTCGAAGGTATCCTTGATGTCCTCCGGCACTTCGGACCATTTGGCGCTCATATGGGTATTAGGTTTTACATAGGTTACGATGTCTTCCATGTTCAGACCCTCAATAGAGGGACCCCAGTCGGGAACTTCCATCTCATTATAGATCTGCAGAGACTGTAATCTGAAATTTGCCATCCATGCGGGATCCTTCTTTTTCTCGGAAATCTCCGCCACAATATCTGGAGTCAGTCCCTTTTTAATACGATAGACGTCCTTCTCCTCATTACGGATATCATAAATGCTTCTGTTGACGTCTTCCACGTATGTCTTTTCACGTTCACTCATTCAGATCGTCAACCTCCTTATGCTTCCAGAAAACGCTCGAAACCATGCTCGTTGATCTCGTCTACCAGGGAAGCGTCGCCGGATGCCACGATCTTACCGTTCACCAGTACATGGGTCTTGTCCACATGGAGAGACTCTAAAATTCTGGTGCTGTGGGTAATGATCAGCAGCGCACCCTTTTTGTCCTTCTGGTATTCTTCCACACCCTTGGATACCGTACGTACCGCATCCACATCCAGTCCGGAGTCGGTCTCATCCAAGATTGCCAGAGAAGGTTTTAACATAAGTAACTGTAAGATCTCCGCCTTTTTCTTCTCACCGCCGGAGAATCCCACGTTCAGATCACGGTCCCCGTAGGAAGGATCCATCTGCAATACTTCCATGGCCTGCTCCAGTTCCTTTTTGAAGGTCCACAGCTTGATACGGGAACCGCTTCTCTGTTCCACGGCATTACGGATGAAATTCCGAAGAGATACTCCGGGTACCTCCAGGGGATTCTGGAAAGACAGGAAAATACCATCCTTCGCTCTCTGGTCTGCAGTTTCCTCTAATAATTCCTTCCCTTTGAACAGGATCTCACCACCGGTCACCTCATAACGGGGACTTCCCATGATGGTGTAACCCAATGTGGATTTTCCAGCACCGTTGGGTCCCATGAGGACATGGGTCTCTCCGGGACGAACCTCTAAATCTATTCCATGAAGGATGGGCTTGTCCTCTACACTTACGGACAAGTTACGCACCTGTAATAATTGTTCTGACATATACTTCCTCCTATCTCTAGCGTCCAACTAGGAATTACTATATCATTATATACAAGCATCTGCAAATATGCAACATATAATTCCTACAAAAGTGCCGTACATTCTATTCAAATTGTATTACATTTTTTTGTATTACATTTTTTAGTTAGCAGCAACTTACTATAAAGTAAAACACAAGCCATTGCGAGGAGTTCTCTTTTTCTCTCACAATGGCCTTTGCTTTTTCTCTTTTTATGCTTCTTCTCTATCCAAAAGGTTCTTCATGCTCTTGGTGCTGATCCACAGAGTAGATGTATTATGCAGAAGAGCGGAAGTGGTGGGAGGAATGATTCCTGCCACACCTAAAATGATCAGTCCGGTGTTGATCCCTACGATCATGCGATAATTTTTATGGATCCGCGCCATCAGGGCATTGCTCAGCTCCTTCAGTGTCGCTACTTCCTGTAAATTATCCGCACCGATGGTCACATCTGCGATCTCTCTGGCGATCTGTGCGCCCTCGCTGATGGCAATACCAACATCTGCCGCAGACAATGCCGGGGAATCGTTGATGCCGTCACCGATCATAATGACTTTATGACCTGCCTGCTTCTCCTGCTCCACGAACCTTGCTTTGTCCTCCGGCAACACCTCGGAATAATACTCATCCACGCCGACGGTACCCGCAATTGCCCCAGCGATACGGTCGCTGTCTCCTGTCATCATGACTACCTTGCGGATTCCGAGACTCTTCAGCTGTCGGATGACCTCCGGAGCCTCTTCTCTGAGAGGATCCTCGATGCAGATCACTGCAGCCAGCTTGCCGTCAATTGCCATATACAGGCGGGAGTATTCCTCAGGCAGCTGATCGAACAGCTCCTGTCTGCCCTCCGGGATCTGTGCCTGCTCATCCTCAAATACGAAATGGTAGCTGCCGATGATGATCTTCTTGCCTTCCAGAGTGGAAGAGATTCCATGAGCTACAATATATTCCACTTTGGTATGCAGTTCTTCATGTACCAGCTCCTTGCGGGCTGCTTCCCGCACCACTGCTTTTGCCATGGAATGAGGGAAATGTTCCTCCAGGCAGGCAGCGATCCGAAGCAGTTCCTCTGCGGGTTGTCCGTTAAAGGATACCACATCCGCCACGGTAGGCTGTGCCTTGGTCAGTGTTCCGGTCTTGTCAAATACAATGGTGGTGGCATCTGCCATAGCCTCTAAGTATTTGCCGCCCTTCACCGTGATCTCGTAGGTGCTTGCCTCACGGATCGCAGACAATACCGCTAACGGCATAGACAGCTTCAATGCGCAGGAGAAATCCACCATCAGCACGGATAATGCCTTAGTCACATTCCGTGTGAACAGCCATACCAGACCGGTACCTAAGAACGTGTAGGGTACCAGCTTATCTGCCAGGTGCTCTGCCTTACCCTCCAGAGAGGATTTCAGCTTCTCGGATTCCTCGATCATGGTCATGATCTTCTCATATTTGCTGGAACCGCCGTTTTCTTTCACACAGATAGTCAGTTCACCTTCTTCTACCACAGTTCCGGCATAGACAGTTCCACCGGGGATTTTTCTCACGGGAACGGATTCTCCGGTCAGAGACGCCTGATTCACCATACCTTCTCCGTCCGTCACTGTACCGTCGAAGGGGATCACATTGCCCATGTGGATCCTTACCAGATCACCCGACTTAATGGATGTGGACGGCACCAGGATCTCCTGTCCGTCGCTCACAACCCATACCTTGTCAATGTTTAAGGACATGCTCCTCGCCAGATCACCGACAGACTTTTTGTGCGTCCACTCCTCCAAAATCTCACCGATGCCTAACAGGAACATCACAGAGCCTGCGGTGTTGTAATCACCACGCAGCACAGATACACCGATAGCAGTGGCATCCAGTACCGGTACTTCGATCTTGCCCTTCGCCAGAGTCTTCACGCCGTGCCAGAGATATTTGAAAGACTTCACTGTGGTGATCACGGAACGGATGTCCATGGGCAGAAACAGCCTGATCCCATAATGCATTACCACTTTATTGATCAGCTGATCCTTATATTCCCGGTTCATCTCTCTGCCGGAATTAGCCAGATAGTTCTCCGGCACTTCCGTACCCTGATACGTAAAATTCTCCAGTGTCTTCAGTGCTTCCTCCCTGGAACCGGTATAGACTACCGTAACATCCAGGGTGCGCTCCTGAATTTTGGCACTGACAATATTACTCTGTCCATCCAGATAGTATTGCAGTGTATCTGCCTGTGCAAAGCTCATGCGGCTCTGCAGAATGTGAACCCTGAGTCTCCCCTTTATCTCATGCTTGATCACAAATCTCATAGTTTATGCCTGCTTTCATAAAGGGATCATTCTTCTGTTGCAGTCTCTGCTGCTTCTGCTTCACCATCATACTCTTTTGCTGCCTGTGCTGCTCTGTCCTCGTTGATCTGCTGGGCCTCTGCGTAGATATCCTCTGCGTTCTCCTGGATGGTGGTCGCAGTCTTCATGACACACTCTTTTGCACGCAAAACAGCTGCGGTGCAGTTGGTGTACAGCTTCTTCGCATCCTTGCTGGACAGTACTTTGATGCCTGCGGTTCCGAACAGAACGCCTGCTGCGAAAATACCGGTTTTTGCTTTATCAATCTTTTTTAAACATTTCAACATAATTCATTTCCTCCTGTGTGAAGTCTTTTGTTTATTCTATTTATGAATGAATATTATAAGCACCTGTTTTTCCTATTTCCAGCTTTTTTCGTTTAATGAAAAATTTTATCATTTATCAAAAAACACAAAAGGCCAGTGGATCAAAATCCACTGACCTCAGACTGTAGACAAAACGCTTTTGGTCAGCACTCCAGAAGCGTTTTTCTTGTTT
>OGNC01001115.1_pt1 | contig 13537 bp, 10 predicted proteins | sample 1573311 | NCBI WGS metagenome assembly OGNC01 (sample SAMEA2581889, study PRJEB24529) | metagenome | biome: Human gut stool | place: China | collected 2011
TGGTAGGCCCGATGGCGAATGCGCCATACGACCAATTGGGTACCTGGGTATTTGATGGCGACAAGACAAAGACTGTGACACCGCTGACTGCCATCAAGGAATTGGTGGGAGACAAAGTACAAGTGATATACGAACCGGGCCTGACTTATAGCCGTGACAAGAATATGGCCGGCGTGGCCAAAGCTGCCGCCGCCGCAGTACGTGCTGATGTCATTCTGGCATTTGTGGGTGAGGAAGCCATTCTTTCCGGAGAGGCGCATTGCCTGGCCGACCTGAACTTGCAGGGTGCACAAAGCGAGCTGGTTGCAGCTTTGGCAAAAACGGGCAAACCGGTGGTTACCGTTGTAATGGCAGGACGTCCGCTGACTATAGGAAAAGAAGTCGAACTCTCGTCTGCCGTGCTTTATTCGTTCCATCCCGGAACGATGGGAGGACCGGCATTGGCCGACCTGCTGTGGGGCAAGGCAGTGCCAAGCGGCAAGACTCCGGTGACTTTCCCGAAGATGGTAGGACAAATACCGGTTTATTATGCTCATAACAATTCCGGACGTCCGGCTACGCGGAATGAGGTCTTGCTGAATGACATTCCGTTGGAAGCGGGGCAGACTTCATTGGGATGTACTTCTTTCTATATGGATGCAGGTTTCGATCCGTTGGTTCCTTTTGGCTACGGTCTGTCGTATACGACGTTCAAGTATGGCAATGTGAAACTCTCGTCTGCCAATCTGAAGAAGGAAGATGTGCTGACTGTGACTTTCGACCTTGAGAATACCGGAAAGTATGAAGGTACCGAGGTAGCCCAGCTTTACGTGCAGGACAAGTTTGCTTCGGTGACCCGTCCGGTGAAAGAGCTGAAACGCTTTGCTCGCGTCACATTGAAGCCGGGTGAGAAGAAGAATGTATCGTTTGAACTTCCTATAAGTGAACTTGCTTTCTGGAATATAGATAGGATGAAGACGGTGGAAGCCGGAGACTTTGCTCTTTGGGTGGCACCGGATAGCCAAAGTGGAGAAGAAGTTTTCTTTAAGGTAGTAGATTGATTGTTGATTTAAGGTTAAAAAGAGAAGGGACAGACCGTGATGGTTCGTCCCTTCTTACATTCATATAAATGCTTTATCCTTCAAGCCCCTGACTGTCCGAGAACTCTTGTTATGCTTTCTTTTAGGCACGGATTTCGCGGATTTTTCTTTGTCTTACAAATCACTTATCACTTATAACTCATCACTCATCACTCATCACTTTCTTATACCCATACACCGCATTGCTTCCCAGCTCTTCTTCGATGCGAAGCAGTTGGTTGTACTTTGCCATACGGTCTGAGCGGCTTAGTGAACCGGTCTTGATTTGTCCGCTGTTGGTAGCTACGGCTATGTCCGCAATGGTTGCATCTTCCGTTTCACCGGAACGATGGGAAGTTACGGTAGTATATCCGTGGCGGTGTGCCATTTCGATAGCATCCAGCGTTTCACTGAGTGAACCGATTTGATTGACTTTGATAAGGATGGAATTGGCGCAGCCCATGGCAATACCTTTTTCAAGGAATTCCACGTTAGTCACGAACAGGTCGTCGCCAACCAGCTGGCAACGGTTGCCGATGCGTTCGGTCAACTTCTTCCAGCCTTCCCAGTCGTTTTCGCTCATGCCATCCTCGATGGAGTCAATCGGGTAGTTATTAATCAAATCTTCCAAGTAAGCTATTTGTTCGTCGGCAGTACGTTTTTTACCATTTTCGCCTTCAAAGATGGAGTAGTCATAGATACCGTTCTTAAAGAACTCGGATGAGGCACAGTCCATACCGATTTTCACATCCTTGCCCGGTTCGTAGCCGGCAGCCTTGATGGCGCTCATGATGGAGTCCAGCGCATCTTCTGTTCCTGCCAGTGCCGGTGCAAAACCGCCTTCGTCGCCTACAGCAGTGCTGAGGCCGCGGTCGTGCAACACTTTTTTCAAGGCGTGGAATACTTCGGCTCCCATGCGCAGGCCTTCACGGAAGGAAGAGGCGCCTACCGGCCGAATCATAAATTCTTGGAAAGCGATAGGAGCGTCGCTGTGTGAACCTCCATTGATGATATTCATCATCGGGACCGGCATTACGTAGGTATTTACTCCACCGATATATCTGTATAAAGGTATATCGAGATAATTGGCGGCGGCTTTGGCTACTGCCAGTGAGACACCCAGAATGGCGTTGGCACCCAGCTTGGATTTGGTAGGCGTGCCGTCCAACTCAAGCATCTTGTGGTCGATGGTACGCTGTTCCAGTGACGACCAGCCAATCAGTGCCGGTGCGATTATCTTGTTGACGTTTTCTACTGCTTTTAGTGTACCTTTACCACCGTAGCGTTGCTTGTCGCCATCGCGAAGTTCCAGCGCTTCGTGCTCGCCGGTAGAAGCACCGGAAGGCACTGCTGCGCGTCCCATAACACCACATTCCAGAATAACGTCCACTTCTACTGTGGGATTGCCGCGTGAATCAAGGATTTCACGGGCTACAATCTTTTCAATTTTCATACTTAAACTTTAATAATTTATTGTCCGTTGTCTTGTTTTAATTTGCAGCAAAGGTCGTACAAAAAGGCATATTGGGCAATACCTATAAATAGGGGTTTTTCATTTCCCGGCTCCTCTTTTTTTAGATTTATTATTGATAATACCTATCAATGGTGATTGCATAATATGATATATACGATAAATCCACTCCATATAATTACCTACAATAAGTGATTGCACAGCTGGCTGTTAATAATGACCTTTGCACCGGTTTACTAACAACATTATAATTATTATAAAATTGAAAGCATATACACTTAAATTCTCGCTGCTGTTTTTCCTTCTGTTGGCTTCTCTGTCTGTACATGCGCAGAGGAGAGGAGGGATGATTTCGGGTAGAATCATTTCTACGGAAAAAGAAACGGTGGATTTTGCGACTGTTTATCTGAAAGGGACGAGTTATGGAGGAACCACGAATCAGGAAGGCCTCTATCACATCAAGGCGCCTGCCGGCGACTATACGCTGGTGGTGTCTGCCGTAGGTTATACAAAGGTGGAGAAAAAGGTGAAACTGGTCAATGATGAGCGGATGAAGCTGAACATAACCATCGCTCCCGAAACGCAACAGCTGGACGAGGTGACTATCGTTTCTACCGGAGTAAGCCGGGTGAAGAGGTCGGCATTCAATGCTGTGGCAGTCGATACAAAGGAACTCCAGAACACCACGAAGAATCTGAGCGATGCCTTGACCAAGGCTCCGGGCATGAAACTCCGTGAGTCGGGTGGGGTAGGTTCGGATATGCAGTTGATGCTGGACGGTTTTAGCGGAAAGCACGTCAAGGTGTTCATTGACGGTGTGCCGCAGGAAGGTGTGGGAAGCTCCTTCAGCCTGAACAATATTCCGGTGAGCTTTGCCGACCGTATAGAGGTATATAAGGGTGTAGTTCCCGTGGGCTTCGGTACGGATGCCATTGGCGGTGTCATCAATATTGTTACCAACAAGAAACGCCGGAACTGGTTCCTGGATGCTTCTTATTCTTACGGCTCGTTCAATACCCACCGCTCATACGTTAACTTCGGACAGACTTTCAAGAACGGTTTCAGCTATGAAATCAATGCCTTTCAAAACTACTCGGACAACGATTATCATGTAGATGCGCCGGTAAAGGATTTTGAGACGGGCAGTTTCAACGAAAGTGAGAAGGTGCGCGTGAAGCGTTTCAATGATACTTACCACAACGAAGCCATTGTGGCCAAAGCGGGTATTGTGGACAAAAGTTGGGCAGACCGGCTGATGTTCGGTTTCACCTATTCGCACATGTACAAGGACATACAGACCGGTGTACGCCAGAAGACAGTCTTCGGAGAAAAGCACCGCTTCGGCCATTCACTAATGCCTTCGATGGAATACAGCAAACGCAACTTGATAATCAAGGGGCTGGATATGGTGTTGACAGCCAACTACAATCGCAATGCCACTACGAATGTGGATACTGCCCGCTATGAATACAACTGGCTTGGTGAGAAACATCCGCTGAACAGTCCCGGCGAACAGTCCCGCCAGTATTCCCGTGCCGATAATGACAATTGGAACGGTACATTGACCTTGAATTACCGCATTGCCAGAGTCCACATGCTGACTTTCAATCATGTGTTGAGTGCATTCCAGCGTGATAATACTTCACTGTTGGCGGTGGAAGAACAGACGGATGCCATTGCCAAGCAGACCCGCAAGAATATCTCCGGTTTGTCATACCGCCTGATGCCTTCCGAAAAGTGGAACTTCTCGGCATTCGGCAAATACTACTGCCAGTATGTGGCAGGACCTATGGCCGAGGATGATACCGGTAGTAATTATGTACGCACCAGCCGTACGGTAGACTCTTGGGGATATGGTGCTGCCGGAACCTACTTCATCCTACCCGGCTTGCAGGCGAAGCTCTCTTATGAAAAAGCTTACCGCCTGCCCACTATCGAAGAGATGTTTGGTGACGAAGACCTGGAGAGTGGAGACATCGGCATCCGTCCCGAGAAAAGTGACAACATCAACTTGAACCTGAGTTATTCCCGGAGTTTTGGAAAACATTCCGTCTACGTGGAAGGCGGTGTGGTATACCGCAATACGAAGGATTATATCCAGCGTAATATCCAGGACTTGAGCGGAGGAAAAGAAGGGGCCACTTATACCAACTACGGCAAGGTGCTGACGAAGGGATACAATGTATCGGCACGCTATGGCTTCGGACGCTGGCTGAGTGTGGGCGGCAACTTCACGCAGATGAATGTGCGTGACAATGAGAAGATGCAAATCGGCAGTACCGGCAACTCTGTGGAAAATCTCGGTTACAAGGCACGCATTCCCAATGTGCCCTATCAGTTTGCTGATTTTGACGTAAACTTCTATTGGCGCGACCTCTGGAAGAAAGGGAATATACTGTCCGTGACTTACGACAACCAGTACATGCACAGCTTCTCCTACTATTCGCAGGCCATCGGTAGCAAGAACAAGGATTTCATGGTACCCGACCAGTTCTCCCATAACCTGACATTGAGCTATAGTCTGAAGAATGGCCGTTACAATATCTCGTTTGAATGCCGCAACTTCACGAACGAGGATTTGTACGACAACTTCAGCCTTCAGAAAGCCGGGCGTGCGTTCTATGGCAAGATACGTGTACATTTTGGTGATTAATAAATATAATGGTTTTAATAGGTGTAATTAATAAGAAGAACAAATGAAGAAGAATAATCTTTTGTCCGGCCTCTTTGCAATGGCAATGACCGGAATGGCTTTAATTTCTTGTACAGACACAGACGAACCGGGTTCCGGCTCCGGTTCCGGTTCAAAGGGTAACTATGTGATAGCTGCCACGGCTACAGTTTCAGGTAGCTCCGTTCCTGTCCTGCTGACAGCCGAGTCACTGGAAAGCGGTGAAATTACTGCTGCCGGCAATGGCCTTGTGAACGATGGGGCTACTTACTGGGTGTTCTACGGAAACAAATATCTGTATGCCTTGAACTATCACCAGGGAAATGCAGGCACTACCCAGTCGTTCATTATGAATACAAACGGTGAACTGGAAAAACGTAGCCAGGAGTATAACGTCAATCGTTTCACTACCTACGGCTATTATGACCAATTTATAATGACGACTTCTACCGGCGACGGCCCTACGGAACTGAATGATGCAAATGGATATACTCCCCAATCTTTTTTGATTTCCTATCTGGATGTCGAGAAACAGACTTATACAAAGAACTCGGTAACAAAGGATACTCCATTTCTTGCCGAAAATTTCCTTGAAAATGGTGAATACGTAACACTGGCCGGTATAGAACAAGTGGGCAGTAAGGTTTATGCAGCAGCCATTCCCATGGGGCTTAGCCAGTATGGTTGCATGCAGAAGAACGAAGACGGTAGCTACAAGTGGGTGCTTTCCGGTAATGAGGATTTAATAAAGACAGAATCCGGCGGGCAGGGTAGCGGTGCCTATGAGAAGGACGAATTGCAATGGACCCAGTATCCTAATGAATGCCATATCGCTATCTTTGGTGATCAGACACTGAATTCTCATAAGGTCATCACTACAGACAAAATCAGTTATGCTGCCGGACGTAACCGTTCACAGTACTACCAGATGAACTGGCTTGCCGACGACGGCTATGTATATGTATTTTCTCCGAGCTATGCCAAGACCATGAGTGATTCGCGTCAGCAGACTACATTGCCTGCTGGAGTTGTACGCATCGATACCAAAGCAGAGGAATTTGATGCCGCCTATTACTATAATCTTGAAGAGAAAGCCAATGGCGCCTCTTTCTTGCGCACTTGGTATATTTCAGGTAATTATTTCCTGCTGCTGATGTATGATAAGGCAATTACGGCATCAGACAAGGTTGCCAACCAACTTGCCGTCTTCAATGCCTCCACCGGAGCTTTGACTTATGTGAACGGCCTTCCAAGCGATGTCTCCGGCTTTGGTAATACCCCGTACATGGAAAATGGCTGCGTTTGCTGATGATTACGAATGACCCGATGCAGCCGAAAGTCGAGATTAATATTAAAGCGAAATAAACCATAAATCTTACCATGGAACATCCAGAAAATAGCGGAGAATATAAAGGTCTGGTTGTCAATGCAACCCAACTGAACGGTGTAGGTAAACTGGAATAAAGCTCCTATGAAGAAAGTTTTTCGTAAGATACATTTATGGCTTTCAGTCCCCTTCGGACTGTTGATTACCCTTATCTGCTTCTCCGGTGCCATGCTGGTATTCGAGACGGAAGTGATGGAGCTTTGCCGCCGCGACCTCTACTATGTAGAAAAAGCCGGACCGGCACCGCTTCCCATGAGCCGGTTGGCCGAAAAAGTAGCCGCTACTTTGCCGGATAGTGTCTCTGTGACGGGTATCACTGCATCGTCCAATCCGGAACGTGCCTGGCAGGTGAATCTTTCCAAACCTCGTCGTGCCTCCGTCTATGTGGACCAGTACACGGGTGAGGTGAAGGGCCGGTATGAGCGTGCGCCGTTTTTCATGACCATGTTCCGCCTGCACCGCTGGCTGTTGGACAGCATGAAGCCCGATGGAAGTATCTTCTGGGGGAAAATGATTGTGGGCACTGCCACACTGATGCTTGTCTTTGTGCTGCTGTCAGGCGTTGTCATCTGGTGGCCCCGTACAAAAAAGGCTTTAAAGAACAGTCTGAAGATTGTTGCCGGTAAAGGTTGGCGCCGGTTCTGGTACGACCTGCATGTGGCAGGCGGCATGTACACGCTGATTTTTCTGTTGGCGATGGCACTTACGGGACTGACATGGTCTTTCTCCTGGTATCGCACCGGCTTCTACAAAGTTTTCGGAGTGGAAACCACGCAAGGGGGTGGAGGACATGGTGCTTCGGCACAAACTGCTGCCCAGGGAGGAGAACGGGCTCAAGGCCGGTCTGGTGGCAGACCGGGAGGTGAGCATCGTGAAAGAAATTCTTTCTCTCCTTTTACAAGCTGGCAGAAGGTTTACGAAGAACTGAAGGAGCTTAGTCCTGATTATAAACAGATAACCGTATCGCGTGGCTCTGCTACAGTCTCCTTCAATCGGTTGGGCAACCGTCGTGCTGCCGACCGCTATACGTTCAATCCCCGTAATGGTGAAATCACCGGGACTACCTTATATAAGGATGCCGACACTTCCGGGAAAATCCGTGGCTGGATATACTCCGTCCATGTAGGCAGTTGGGGAGGATGGGCCACCCGCATCTTGAGCTTTCTGGCCGCTTTGATTGGCGCAAGCCTGCCGTTGACGGGCTATTATCTTTGGATTCGAAGATTGGTCCGGAAGAGTGGCAGAAAAGTGAATGTTCAATTAAAGAAAGCAGCTTAAAAAAAGCAGGCAGTTTTATAAAAGGATGAAGATGTCCACAAGATGCGCAGGCGTGCGTGTTTTGTGGACATCTTCATATAGGTATGCGTGAGAATGAATGCTTTATTAAAAATACCGAAAAATAAATGGAAAAATGTAATCATGATTACACTTTTTTAGATTGTAACTGCCTATTTTTGCTGAAAATATTCATTTTATGGCGAAGTTACCAATCATAAGTAAACTATTTCCATCCTACAGGTGGAAAGTAACGGCACTCATTGTTTGCGGTGTCCTCGTCGGCAGCGGAGGCTTGTTTATGTATCTTCTCCGGGCGCACACTTATCTGGGAGATGACCCTGCGGCATGTGTCAACTGCCACATCATGGCTCCCTATTATGCAACCTGGATGCACAGCTCCCACAGCCGGGATGCCACTTGTAACGATTGCCATGTCCCTCATGAGAATATGGTAAAGAAATGGATGTTTAAGGGAATGGACGGCATGAAGCACGTAGGTGCCTTTCTCACTAAAAGCGAACCGCAGGCCATCCAAGCCGAGGAAGCCAGTGCGCAGGTCATTATGAATAATTGCATCCGTTGCCATACGCAACTGACCAACGAGTTTGTGGATGCTGGTAAAATAGACTACATGATGACCCTCACCGGCGACGGAAAGGCATGCTGGGATTGCCACCGCGACGTGCCTCATGGTGGAATGAACAGCCTCTCGTCCACGCCCGCTGCACTGGTACCCTATCCGGAATCTCCCGTACCGGAGTGGTTGCAGAAACTGATAAAGGAATAATGACAACTCAAGTTTCGCAAGTTCAAGAACTTGCTTTCAGTGAACAAGTACACAAGGCTTTTCCTTGTAATCACTTTAAAAAGCAAGATATAGACAAAGGGCTGTTTATCCCTCCTTGTAGCCTTGTCAATTTGTTCACTGAAAGCAGGTCAAAGACATGAGAAACTTGAATAACAATAAATCTTCATATATATGGAAAAGAGATTAAAATCATGGCAAGGATGGCTGTTGTTCGGTGGTTCAATGGTCGTTGTATTTGTCTTGGGTCTATGCGTTTCTGCCTTGATGGAGCGCAGGGCCGAGCTGGCAAGTGTATTCAATAACCGCAAAACTGTGATTGAAGGAATTGAGGCACGCAACGAAGTCTTCAAGAGTGACTTTCCACGTGAGTATCAGACGTGGACTGAAACCGCCAAGACCGACTTCCAGAGTGAATTCAATGGAAATGTGGCTGTGGATGTATTGGAACAGCGTCCCGAAATGGTGATACTTTGGGCTGGATATGCCTTCTCCAAAGACTATTCCACTCCGCGCGGACATATGCATGCTATCGAAGATATCACGGCTTCGCTTCGTACCGGAGCACCTGTGAATCCTACCGACGGTCCTCAACCGTCTACCTGCTGGACCTGCAAGAGCCCGGATGTTCCCCGTATGATGGAAGCATTGGGCGTTGATTCTTTCTATAACAATAAGTGGGGTGCCATGGGTGCGGAAATTGTGAACCCGATCGGTTGTTCCGATTGCCACGATCCGGAAACGATGAATCTTCATATCAGCCGTCCGGCTTTGATTGAAGCGTTCCAACGTCAAGGCAAGGATATCACAAAGGCTACTCCACAGGAAATGCGTTCGCTCGTATGTGCGCAATGTCACGTAGAATATTACTTCAAGGGTGACGGCAAATACCTGACTTTCCCTTGGGATAAAGGCTTTACTGTGGAAGATATGGAAGCCTATTATGATGAAGCCGGTTTTTATGATTATATTCATAAATTGAGCCGTACCCCGATTTTGAAAGCACAGCATCCGGATTACGAAATTGCTCAAATGGGTATTCACGGTCAGAGAGGTGTCTCTTGTGCCGATTGCCACATGCCTTATAAGAGTGAAGGCGGTGTGAAATTCAGCGACCACCATATCCAGAGTCCGTTGGCAATGATTGACCGTACTTGTCAGGTCTGTCACCGTGAAAGCGAAGAAACATTGCGTAATAACGTTTATGAACGTCAACGCAAAGCGAATGAAATCCGTAACCGTTTGGAGCAGGAGTTGGCAAAAGCGCATATCGAAGCTAAATATGCCTGGGATAATGGGGCGACAGAAGAGCAAATGAAAAATGTGCTTGCTCTGATTCGTCAGGCGCAGTGGCGTTGGGATTTCGGAGTGGCTTCCCACGGAGGTGCTTTTCATGCGCCGCAGGAAATTCAGAGAATCCTTTCTCATGGGCTCGATCGTGCTATGCAGGCCCGTTTAGCTGTATCTAAGGTGCTTGCGAAGAATGGATTTACCGGAGATGTGCCGATGCCTGATATTTCCACTAAAGGAAAGGCACAGCAATATATCGGTCTGGATATCGACGCGGAAAAAGCGGCCAAGGAGAGATTTCTGAAAACGACTGTTCCGGCTTGGTTGGAGAAAGCGAAATCAAATGGTCGTCTGGCACAAAAATAAGATAGTAGTATATGTGGAGCAAACCGTGGAGCTATAAAGAAGGTCTGATTATTGGTGCAGGATTATTGGTGATAGGTGCACTGCTGCAAATAACGGTAGGAGGTATCAATTGGAATCTGTTTGCCTGGCCGGTTAATTTAATAGTGTTATCAGTATATATCATTGTTCTGATAGCCATGCACCTTCTCCGTAAACGAGTCTATTTGTTTGAGTGGTTGAGCCATTATTCCGCAGCCGTTTCTTCCCTTGTCTGGGTGGTCGGTATGACGGTGGTAATGGGTCTTATCCGGCAGGCTCCTTCCGGTCATGCTCCGGCTGATCTGCTGGGATTTTCGCAGATGATTTCGTCCTGGCCTTTCGTCCTGCTTTACTTTTGGATGGTCACTGCATTGGGACTGACGATACTTCGTGCCAGCTTTCCTTTTAAGTGGAGACGACTTTCGTTCCTTCTCAATCATATCGGATTATTCATTGCATTGATTGCAGCTACTTTAGGGAATGCCGATATGCAGCGACTGAAAATGACTACCCGAATGGGAAATGCGGAATGGCGGGCTACCGATGATAAAGGACAACTGACAGAACTTCCGTTGGCTATCGAATTAAAAGATTTTACTATTGATGAATATCCGCCGAAACTGATGCTGATTGATAATGAAACCGGACGTGCACTTCCCGAAAAATTTCCTGTACATTTATTGCTTGAAGAAGAAGTATACGGCGGGACTTTGCAGGATTGGGAACTGACTATTCAACAATCCATTCCAATGGCAGCCTCCGTAGCTACCGAGGATACGCTGAAGTTTATGGATTTTCATTCTATGGGAGCAACTTACGCTGTACATTTGAAAGCTGTGAACCGAAAGAACCGGCAGACGAAGGAAGGCTGGGTGAGTTGTGGGAGTTTTCTTTTCCCTTATAAGGCATTGCGCCTTGATTCTCTGACTAGCCTCGTAATGCCGGAAAGAGAACCGCAACGCTTTGCTTCGAAAGTGAAAGTCTATACGCAGGAGGGAACAATTACGGAAGATACGATTGAAGTGAACCGTCCTATGGAGATAGAAGGCTGGAAAATCTATCAGCTTAGTTATGATGAGTCGAAAGGGGGTTGGAGTGATATTAGTATCTTCGAACTGGTTCGTGATCCGTGGTTGCCGGTAGTTTATACAGGGATCGTTATGATGATGCTCGGGGCCGTTTGTCTGTTTGTGAATGCACAAAAGAGAAAAGAGGAGGAAAAGGAATGAGTTGGGAATATTTTATATTGTTTGCGGTAGTCGCATTGGTTTGTTGGAGCTTGGGGGCTTTTGCTGCTTGGAAAGGAAAGAAAACGGTATGGGCATACGGATTTACTCTGTTGGGATTGGCTGTATTTTTCTGTTTTATCCTCGGCATGTGGGTTTCTTTGGAACGTCCTCCGATGCGGACAATGGGAGAGACACGTTTGTGGTATTCTTTCTTTCTGCCGTTGGCTGGATTGATAACGTATATACGTTGGAAGTATAAATGGATTCTTAGTTTCAGTTGCGTTCTGTCATTAGTCTTTATCTGTATCAATATCTTTAAGCCGGAGATTCACAACAAGACGTTAATGCCTGCTTTACAGAGTCCATGGTTTGCTCCTCATGTTATTGTGTATATGTTTGCTTATGCTATGTTGGGGGCTGCGGTGGTAATGGCTATTTATCTGCTTTGGTTCAAGAAAGAAGAGATTGAACGGAAAGAAATGGATTTATGCGATAACCTTACTTATGTAGGTCTGGCTTTTATGACATTGGGTATGCTTACGGGAGCTATTTGGGCAAAGGAAGCTTGGGGACATTACTGGGCTTGGGATCCGAAAGAAACATGGGCAGCGGCAACTTGGTTCTCTTATCTTACATATATACATTTCCGACTGGGTAAACCGTTGAAAGTGAGTCCGGCATTAGTTATTTTGTTAGTATCGTTTGTTTTATTACAGATGTGCTGGTATGGAATCAATTATCTTCCGTCGGCACAAGGTGTCAGTGTACACACTTATAATTTGAATTGAAATATCAAATCATTTAAATTGCAATATTGATGAAAACATTTTATTGGTCATTAGTGCTTATGATGCTATTGCCAAGCATGGCATACACACAAAACACGGAGAAGGAAAATGAGTTCTCGATGTCGATGCAAATCAGACCTCGGGCGGAGTATCGGAACGGAGCTTGGTTTCCTCGCAATGAAGGGGTGAAAGCCGCATCGTCTATCAACAATCGTGCCCGTTTGTCAATTGACTACAAGCGGTCGGACTTGGAAATCAAGATGTCGGCACAGCACGTCGGAGTTTGGGGACAAGATCCGCAGCTCGACAAGAACGGGCGTTTTGTCCTGAACGAAGCATGGGCAAAACTTGATTTCGGACACGGCCTTTTTGCCCAGTTGGGGCGTCAGGCATTGGTTTATGACGATGAGCGTATTTTGGGCGGATTGGACTGGAATGTGGCGGGACGTTATCATGACGCATTGAAACTGGGATATGCGAATAAGAATAATGAGGTACACCTTATTCTTGCCTTCAACCAGAATGACGAGAAGAAGATAGGCGGTACTTATTATGCTTCCGGTGCACAGCCTTATAAGAATATGCAGACTGTATGGTATCACTATAAGGCGGATGCAATTCCGTTCGGCGCTTCTTTGCTGTTTATGAACCTGGGATTGGAAACCGGGGATGCGGCTACGCAGGATTCGCATACCCGTTATCTGCAAACAATGGGAACGTATCTTACCTATAAGCCCGGTAGCTGGAGTCTGGACGGCGCTTTCTACTATCAGACGGGCAAGAATAAGGATGCTGAGAAAGTGTCGGCATTAATGGGAAGCGTGCAGGCTGCCTATGCTTTTGACAAGACATGGGGAGTTGTGGCAAGTTTCGACTATCTGAGCGGCGATAAGGGAAACGGTGACAAGTTTAAAGCGTTCGACCCTCTCTACGGAACACACCATAAGTTCTACGGAAGTATGGATTATTTCTATGCGAATCTATTTGTGAACGGTTATGCGCCGGGTTTAATGGACAGCCGTATCGGTGCTCGTTTCCGTGCGTCGGACAAGGTGGATATGGAGTTGAATTATCACTATTTCACTACCGCGGTTAAATTGCCGGACTTGAATAAATCCTTAGGTTCGGAAGTTGATTATCAAATCAATTTGTCGGTGATTTATGTCTGACATAGAA
>OGNC01001120.1_pt1 | contig 13472 bp, 6 predicted proteins | sample 1573311 | NCBI WGS metagenome assembly OGNC01 (sample SAMEA2581889, study PRJEB24529) | metagenome | biome: Human gut stool | place: China | collected 2011
TTATAATATATTTCGGATTATGCCTGTTTCTCGGTGTTTCCGTCAAGGCACAGATCAGTCACGGAGGACAGCCACTCCCTCTCACGGCCACCAAAAGCCTGACAGAGGATATGTTTATTACAATGCCCCCATTCGACCTGGCGGAACAGCTCCGGCTCGATTCGCTAGAAGCAACCGGCCTACGGAATGGATTCCGCTTTGCCTATAAGTTCGTGACAGACTATACGCCGGAGAATTCCGGAGTCCATTTCACCCTGTCCGACGGGACAAAGGTCTGGCGACTCGGGATACGTTCCGAAGGTGCGCTCTCCCTCAATATAATGTTCAGTAAATACCATCTGCCCGAAGGCGCACGCGTATTCCTGTACAATAGCGACCAATCGGAAGTCTTGGGCTCGTTCAACCACCTGAACAATTCGGAACGTGGTATTCTGCCCGTGGCCTCGATCCAGGGAGACGAGTTGATCATCGAATACCAAGAACCGGCGAAAACCGCTTTCTCTGGAAAACTCGCGGTCGGCGAGGTGAACCACGGCTATCGAAACCTCAGACTCTCGGAACCGCAGCCCGACTTTGCGGCTTTCAGATGTATGCCGGTCATCGCCTGCTACCAGGATTCGACAACCCGTTACGACGCTATCGAACGCAGTGTAGTCCTGATGATTATCAACGGGACGACCGGTTGCACGGGAACGCTTGTCAACAACACGGCTAACGACGGAAAACCTTACCTCCTTACAGCCTCGCATTGCTTGAATAACCAGTTCCAGATCAAAAACCCAGATTATGAAGAGGTGGCAGGCAATATTGTCTGTTACTTCAATTACAACAGCCCCCAATGCAGTCCGGTTGAACCTGGACGTACTGACCAGACAATCGCTTCGGCCCATTTCCGGGCTGTGAATGAATCAACGGATATGGCATTACTGGAATTGCAGGACACACCACCCGCCGATTACCGAGCCTATTATGCCGGCTGGAACGCTCTGGATGCGGGGACAGCTCCTTATACGTGTATCCACCATCCGGGTGGATCGCTCAAGAGGCTTAACCTCGCCGAAGGAAACGTAGAGCTGACGACCTATAAAATACAGGTTACCGACTTCAATGAAAATTCACACTGGAAGGTAGCCCGTTGGGCGACAGGATGTACAGCCGGAGGCTCGTCCGGTTCTCCCCTTTTTGATAGCGACAACCGGATCATCGGAGGCTTGACAGGCGGTGCTTCCAGCTGTCTCAATCCGGTCGAAGACTTCTTTTTCTCCATACAAAAAAGCTGGTCCGAACCGGCCGATAGTAGCAAGCAGCTCAAATACTGGCTCGATCCTATCGGAGTAACAGCTCGCAGTTGCAACGGAATGGATCCGAACGAAGGAAGCGGACCGGCCAACGAGCACATAGAAGCGGCAACGGATGTCAGCCTGTCTGTCGACAGATACCGGCATACGATCCACATCGACTTTGCAGTTCCCGTCAGCCGGGCCTCCCTCACCTTCGTTTCGCTCACAGGAAAGGCTATACGCAATTATTCCATCACCGGGCAACAAACGACCTTGCCGATTGGTTCGATCCCGGCCGGCATATATATTGTGAAAATTGTTTACAATAACAAACTTTATACTCAAAAAGCCCTGTTTTGATTAAAATTTGACAATAAGGGTTAGACAAAATCCGAAAGGATTCACCGGATTCATTTCCTATCTGTTTTGACATCAGACTGAAAAAAATGGAGACAAGATTCATTAATAAGTATTAATTGGAAAGATTTTATCTCTTGTTTGCTCTTCATAACAAAAAAATGCTTTAGTTTTGCACTTTGATGGCTAAGGGATATTTGAAAGTGAATATATAAACATAGTAACATTTTAAACTTACATCAAATTATGAACAAAAAGTATTTAATGCCTTTCCTCGTATTGGCAGCAATTCTGACTTTTTCTTCTTGTTCAAACAAGTTGAAACCGTTAGCTGAAGAGTACATCAAAGCTGAACCGCAGCCGCTTGAGGCCATCGGAGGCAAAGTTCCTGTGACTATTAATGCCACATTCCCTGCAAAATGGTTCAACAAAAAAGCAGTTGTAACTGTGACTCCGGTTCTTCGTTATGCCGGTGGTGAAGCATGGGGAACATCTTACACTTACCAAGGTGAAAAAGTAAAGGGCAACAACCAAGTTATCCCACAGAAAGAAGGTGCTAACGTAACCATGAAATCTGCTTTCACTTACAAACCGGAAATGAAGAAATCTGAATTGTATCTGACTTTCGACGCAAAGATCAAGAACAAGACAGTTAAATTGCCGGATGTAAAAATCGGAGAAGGCGTGATCGCTACATCCGAACTGGCTGACGCAGCTACTGCTAATGCAGCTATTGCAGCAGACAAATTCCAACGTATCATCAAAGAAAAACATGACGCTAACATCATGTTCTTGATCCAACAAGCTAACATTCGTTCAAGCGAGTTGAAAACTGCTAAAGAATTCAATAAAGAAGTGGCTAACGTAAACGAAGCTGCTAACAAGAAGATCAGCAACATCGAAGTTTCTGCATACGCTTCTCCTGATGGTGGTGTAAGCTTGAATACTACACTGGCTGAAAATCGTGAAAGCAACACAACTAAGATGTTGAGCAAAGACCTGAAGAAAGCTAAAATCGACGCTCCGATCGATGCTAAATATACCGCACAGGACTGGGAAGGCTTCCAGGAACTGGTTTCTAAATCTAACATCCAGGATAAAGAGTTGATTCTCCGCGTATTGTCAATGTATCAAGATCCTGCACAAAGAGAACAAGAAATCAAAAACATTTCTTCAGTTTACAAAACTTTGGCTGACGAAATCCTTCCTCAGCTGCGTCGTTCTCGTTTGACTTTGAACTACGAAATCATCGGTAAGTCTGACGAAGAAATCGCTAAGCTGACTTCTTCTAATCCTTCAGAACTGAATGTTGAAGAATTGCTGTATGCTGCTACACTGACTAACGATCCTGCTAAACAAGAAGAAATCTATACTCAGGCTACAAAACAATTCCCTAACGATTACCGTGCTTTCAACAACTTGGGTAAATTGGCTTATCAGGCTGGTAACGTTGACAAAGCAGAATCTTATTTCAAGAAAGCTGCCAGCGTTAACGCTTCTCCTGAAGTTAACATGAACTTAGGTTTGATTTCTTTGATCAAGGGTGACAAAGCTGCTGCTGAAACTTACTTCGGTAAAGCTGCCGGCACTAAAGAACTTGGCGAATCTATGGGTAACCTGTACATCGCTCAAGGTCAATATGAAAGAGCAGTTAACTCATTCGGTGACTCTAAGACTAACAGTGCTGCTCTGGCTCAGATCCTTGCTAAGGACTACAACAAGGCTAAAAACACATTGGCTAACGTAGAAAGACCGGATGCTTACACTGACTACCTGATGGCTGTTTTAGGTGCTAGAACTAACAATTCTTCTATGGTAACAAGCAGCTTGAAGAGCGCAGTTGCTAAAGATCCTTCATTAGCTAAGAAGGCAGCTACTGACCTGGAATTTGCAAAATACTTCACTAATGCAGATTTCATGAGCATCGCTAAATAATAGAATTACCACTCTATTTTAAATAATGAGAATTGCCTGTCATATAAATGACGGGCAATTCTTTTTTTTATCCGGAGAGAACGGTTAATTAATAAAATACCCTAAAGAAAGGCTCTTTATTGTCGGCAAAATAGTATATTCGTAATCATAGAATAGAATATATGAAAAAGCACAGTAGATACTATTACAGTTTATTAATCAGCTGCCTCATTATTATGAGCAGTTGCCAGCCCAAACCTTCATCACTACTGAAAGAAGCCATGAAAATGGAAAAAGTTTCAACAGACAGTATATTCTTCTATTTGCAACAAATAGCACACCCCCGCCAATTATCCCTATCCGAACAAGGAGACTATTATTTGCTCTCTTATAAAGCAACGCTATGGAAAACCGGCCTCCCCGGTGACTCACTGCTCCGAAATGCTCTCACGTGCTACAAACAAAGCAACCTACAAGCCAAATGGCTACAAGCACACATAGAGCAAAGCGCTTCCTACCTATATAAGAATCTACCCGATTCCACATTATTATCAACCGGAAAGTTGCTGAAAGAGTACCAACTGAACGATACATTAAAGACACGCATATACGGACTAAGGAGAGCGGCATATTACAGAAAACAAGACTACAATCAAGCCCTTGCAATGGCGGATAGCAGCAGACAGCTAACCCGCAAAAGCAAAGATACGCTTGCCTACTTCACTGCAAGCCAACTATACCTTCAAATTATAGAAGCAATGCAGCAACATGAAAAATATACCCAAGGGTACAAAAAGTTGATAGAAGAACTTAGAGACTCTCCCAACCACCAGTCCCTCATTTATTATGCATTCGAAAATCTGCTGAATACCAGTTTGGAAAGAAAAGATTACCGGCAAGCGCTGAAGTATCTCCAACTGTTATCCAATGAACGTCGCAGCCGATACGAAATTCCCCATTACCTATTGCTCCGTGGGAGGACATACGCAGCCCTGAACCAGACAGATTCCGCCAAATATTACTATCAGCAAGCTGCAACCTCCACTTCAGAATTTATTGCCATGGAAGCAAATGCTCTTTTATTCAATCTGATAAATCAAGAAGATTATCCAGAACAAGCGTTTTACAGCAAACAAAAGGAAAATACAATAAAAAATAATATACTTGGCAACATCAATTCAGAAATACAAAGAAGAGAATTCAACGAGCTCAAATTGCAAAACGAGCTATACCAGCTTCATTTTCAGCAACAGAAGCACGAACTATGGATGCTCGGAATCATCACAGCTTTACTAAGCGTAGGGTTCATCGCATTCTTCTTTTATCAAAGAGAGAAAAAAGAGCGGTTGCAGCAAGAGAATCTATTATTGCACAAGGAAGCGGAACTAAGCGGATTGCGGGAAAAAGAAATCCGACAGAGAAACAAAGAAGCGGAGTTGCGGGAAGCCCTTTTCAGAAGAATATCGTTCTTTCATAAACTACCTTCCCTCCACACCGATGACAAGCAGGATGAATCTGCCGCTAACAGCAAAATAGTGGTAACAAACACAGAGTGGGCGGAAGTCATTTCAGTCGTAAATGATGCCTTCGACAATTTTGTAGTTCGCTTACAACAAGCCTATCCTTCTTTGGGAGAAAAAGAAATCGGCTTCTGCTGCCTCGTCAAAATCAATGTCAATATACAGGATTTATCAGACATCTACTGTATCAGCAAAGCAGCTATCACCAAACGAAAATATCGAATCAAAACCGACAAGCTGGGAATCACTGATGAAAACATAAGTCTTGACAGTTTTCTCAAAGCATTTTAGTATTTTGTCCGCCTTACAAAATAATAAAATAGCGTATACTCTACTAATAATCAGATATATAAGCGACAACCAAGAGAGCATTCTTGTCCGCCTGTTTTTTTGTTTTTCTATTTGTTTCAGCCTACTTTTGTCCCGGAGCCAATTAGAAAAACAGTACTAACTAAATACATATCAGTATGAAAAACAGAAGTATTATTTTCCGTTTATGCGCTTGTTCTTTATTAGCAATTTTTGCTTTTACAGACAACAGCAAAGCAACGAAAGACCCACTGGCACTATCGCCTGTCGTAGCCAAGAGCGTCACAACACCTACGGGAACATTAATTTCCTGTAATTTAAAAAGCCTGAAAGATACGGTAGACATTCCCCTGAGCTATCTGACAGAAGAACTCCAAGTGGTACAGTTAGACAATCGGGATGAAGCACTGGTAGGAGGTTGGGTACGTACTACTGTCAGCGACAATTACATTCTGGTAAGTAATAACAAACAGACTCCCTATAAACTTTTCACCTGTGATGGCAAATATATCACCAGCATTGGTGCCTATGGCCAGGGACCGAACGAATACGGAAATACGTACGCTGAACAGTTAGACGAGGCCCACAACCGTATCTATATCCTACCCTGGCAAAGTGACAAATTACTTGTATTCGATTTGAAAGGAAATCCACAAGCCCCCATCCCATTATGCCTGCGCGTTCCTAAAGGACAATTCAGAGTAGACACAGAGAAATCGGAAGTCACAGTGACGGTACTGCCATTTCAGGGTTGGCCGGCAGTAGTATGGACACAAGATTTTAACGGCAAACGCAAAAACTTCGTTGCTCCCGCACATCTGACCGTTCCACGAGACTTCAGTAATGAAGTATTTATGGGTAACAACACCTCCGATTATGATGTCATGCTAATGGTCATTATGCCTACCCCGCGAGTAGACAGCCTATACCACTACAACAATGCCAAAAACCGTCTGGAAGCCCGTTTCACTGTCGAATATGCCAATAAAGATAAAATTCCCTGGCATGGCTATTCCGAATATCCGCGCCATTTTATAGGCGACGTTTCTTTCCCGGTACAAATGTCTAAAAACACATGGGGAAGCACTAAGCCTGCCAAATATATTGTAGACAAAAAGACACTGCACGGCAACTATTTCCACTTGTACAATGACTTTTTAGGAACAAAGGAGATGCAGATATGGCCGTCTTTCGGCAACGGATATTACGTCTCTAACATGGAACCGTCACAACTAAAAGAAACACTAGAGAAAGAACTGGCAAGAAAAGATCTCCCCAGCACAGTACGAAAACGTACACAAGCGTTAGTGAAATCATTAAACGAAGACAATAACAACGTTGTTCTCTTTGCTAAAATGAAAAAATAAAAATCCTCCAAAAAGCAATAAAAAAGCTGCACCCCAAAAGTTTTTTGTCTAACTTTTGGGGTGCAATGCATTTTGAGACAGCCTCTTCTTTTTTTTTATCCGTAAAAACCGTACTTTCGCAGAAAAGAAATCAAAGCAATGAAAAAGAGTAGCATTTTAATCCTCATAGCTATCTGCCTGTTCAGTTGCAGCAAGCCTTCCAAGGAAGCCAGTATCACCGGAGAAATCAAAGGATTGGGAACAGATACACTTTACCTGTACGGCATGGACGAATTGCGCGACCGGATAGACACGATCTTCACCAAGGACGACAAATTCGCCTATACCATCCCGGTAGACACCATTACTCCTGCTTTTCTGCTTATCAACAACCAAATAGAATATCCCATATATCTTGATAAAGGAAACAAAATCAAAATTAAAGGAGATATAAGCAATCCGGAATACCTTCATATCGAAGGGAATATATATAATCAGGAGTTTACTGCTTTCCAGGAAGATCTGCGAGGGCTGGGCACTCCCTCTGAAAAGGTATTGGAGCAGAAAGCGGAAGAGTTCATCCGGGGACATCATTCTTCATTCGTCAGCCTCTACCTATTGGATAAATACTTCGTCCAAAAAGACTCGCCCGACTTCAATAAAATAAAAAAACTCATCGAAGTAATGGCAGGAGTATTGCAAGACAAACTTTACATCGAACGTCTTAACGAAAGCATCTCCCAAGCGGAAAAGACAGAGATCGGTAAATATGCCCCATTTTTCAGTCTCCCTAATGTGAAAGGAGAAAAGATAAGCCGCACATCGGAAAACCTCAAAAAGAAAAACCTGCTAATCAATTTCTGGGCTTCATGGGGTGATAGTATTGCCAATCAAAACAGCAATGCCGAACTGCGGGAAATCTACAAAAAATACAAAAAGAATAAATATATAGCCATGTTGGGCATTTCTCTTGACTTGAACAAGGAGCAATGGAAAGACGCTATTAAACGTGACACGCTGGACTGGGAACAAGTGTGCGACTTCGATGGATTTAACTCCGAAGTTGCTAAACAATATACGATCCGGCAAATACCGGCCAACATACTCCTGTCAGCAGACGGAAAGATTCTGGCAAAGGACCTCAAAGGCGAAAAGCTGAAGAAGAAAATTGAAGAAGTAGTTTCCGCAGCAGAAGAAAAAGATAAGAAAGACAACAAAAAAAGAAATAACCAGTAACCAAACGTGTTAATTAAAGTTTTCGGAGCGGCTGTTCAAGGGATTGATGCAACACTCATCACAATCGAAGTAAACAGCTCGCGTGGCTGTATGTTTTATCTCGTCGGCCTTCCGGATTCAGCGGTCAAAGAAAGCCACCAACGTATCATCTCCGCACTGCAAGTCAACGGTTATAAAATGCCGACCACCAATATTGTAGTCAATATGGCGCCGGCAGATATCCGGAAAGAAGGTTCGGCCTACGACCTGCCTCTTGCTATCGGGTTGCTGGGCGCCAGTGAAACCATATCATCGGAGAAGTTTTCCCGCTACCTGTTAATGGGAGAATTGAGCTTGGACGGAAGCATACAACCGATCAAGGGAGCACTTCCCATTGCCATCAAAGCACGGGAAGACGGTTTTGAAGGATTAATCATTCCCCAACAAAATGCGCGGGAAGCCGCCGTAGTTAACCAGTTAAAAGTCTATGGAGTCAGCAATATCAGGGAAGTCATTGAGTTCTTCAATAATGAACGCGAATTAGAACCGACAGTTGTTAATACCCGAGAAGAGTTCTATGCCCATCAAAGTACTTTCGAGTTTGATTTTGCAGATGTGAAAGGGCAGGAAAACGTGAAAAGAGCACTGGAGGTAGCTGCTGCCGGCGGACACAATCTCATCATGATAGGTGCGCCGGGAAGCGGAAAATCAATGATGGCCAAACGCCTTCCTTCCATTCTCCCTCCCCTCTCGTTGGGTGAAAGCCTCGAAACGACCAAGATACACTCCGTAGCAGGAAAATTAAACCGCAATTCCTCCCTAATCACTCAACGCCCTTTCCGTGACCCGCACCATACGATTTCGCAAGTAGCAATGGTAGGTGGGGGCAGTTTTCCCCAGCCGGGGGAAATAAGTCTGGCGCATAACGGAATTTTATTCCTAGATGAACTGCCGGAGTTTAATAGAAACGTACTTGAGGTACTGCGGCAACCATTGGAAGACAGGAGAATCACAATCTCCCGAATAAAAAGCAGCATCGATTACCCGGCCAGTTTTACACTGGTAGCTTCGATGAATCCTTGCCCTTGCGGATATTATAATCATCCGACGAAGGCTTGTGTATGCAGTCCCGGGCAAGTACAGAAATATTTGAATAAAATTTCCGGCCCGCTGCTCGACAGGATTGACATTCAAATAGAAATCATTCCCGTACCATTCGATAAGATATCTGACCAAAGAAGGGGAGAATCCAGTGAAACGATCCGCGAACGAGTTATCAAAGCACGACAAATACAAGAAAAGCGCTACGCCGAATATCCCGGTATCTATTGCAATGCACAGATGAACAGCAAATTACTGTCACTATTTGCCCGGCCGGATGACAAAGGGCTTACCTTATTAAAGAATGCAATGGATCGGCTCAATTTATCCGCCCGCGCCTATGACAGGATATTGAAAGTATCACGCACCATTGCCGATCTCGAAGGAAGTGAGCAAATTCTTTCCGGACATTTAGCGGAAGCGATCAGTTATAGAAATCTGGATAGGGAGAACTGGGCCGGATAACAGGACAAGAAAAACAAGTGTTTGTATAATTAGGTTACCAGACCCATTGTATGCTATAATTACCCGAATTCAAGAAGATTCCATGCACGAAAATCAATATGACTAAAATAATTTACAGTTCACTACATAAACCCCTATTCGGTTTATAATAAATTTCCGAATCGTTTATTATAAACGGTATCCAAGTTTATTATAAACTCTCAAATAGAAATTTAGAATCTTAGCATCCATTTATTACAACAAAAAAGGCTGCAATTCCTATAAAGATTGCAGCCTTTTGCCTATATTAATCATTCCTGTCTCTGTACAAGGGTAGGACAGTTAGCTATATTTGTTGTAATATCTCACTATTTTCATACTCGATTTTATATCTTTTTTCTCATTTATTCATTAATAACTCAAGTTTCACAAACACCCTGCATAGTTTGAGGTTGAGCAATAAGTCAGTAGTATCTAATATTCTCCTCCTTCAGGAAGGAGGAGTACCCGTAGGGGGAGGTGGTAGGTCTCCCCCCTTCTATATTCTCAGACTACAAATATACAACATTTAAAGCCATTTGTCAAGTCCTTGTGGCATGCTTTCTGGTAATTACTGCATTTTCTCTTTTTCAAGAAAACCACAGACCTGTATTCACTTTCTTCAATAGTTTACCTAATCAAGCAAGAACCTTTCCGCACGTCCCGGAGTCAACAACTCCCATAAAGAAGCAACCGTCCATCCCGGTGCAAAGATATCATTATAGTACCCTTTTCCGTTCTTACCATAATCCCAATTAGTGTGCTGAACGACTTCCGGATAGAAACCGGATTTTGCAATGCCGCATAAATGCCCTTCATAAGGTAGCAACTGACGCATAGATGTAGATATCACCTCCGCAAAATCAGCCATACGAGGTTCAGCATATTCCTTTGACAACCATTGAAGTACAGATGCAAACTCAAAAACAAAAACATCAATATGGTTATTCTCCACAGAAACATTTCCCCAACCACGAGTTTTAAGACCTATATCACCCAGCATCTGTCCCGGTGCGAAAGGAACGTCCCACAAATAATACCAGGATAAAGCAAAATAAGCCGCTTTTTTTGTCAAATCGGCATAATGCCTATGTTCTTCTCCCTTTGTTATCAATGAAAGATAGTAAGTAGCGGTAGCAGCATAGAGAGAAGCCTCTTTATCCTCGCAGTTCGCATCCAATGTAGATGAGAAATAATCAGCTTTCGAAATCAGCTCTTTCTCTAAATAGTCTGCCGTCCGTTTGGAACTGGCCAAATAACGCTTATCTTTAAAATATTTATATCCCATAACTAGTGGCAACGTAGCAGATGGGGTACTTCCCCCACTCGGATCGACAATAGTTAAATCATCACGAAACTTACGGGGGAAACTACCATCAACATTCTGTAACTGTAAGAACATATCCAATATTCTTTTCAACTTTTGCTCCCACTCAGGATGACGGCGTCCGTTCTCTTTTTCATAAGCTAAGAAATGGAACATGGCATAGACGCCTTCCGACTGACGCCGGATACTATGGATCGGTTCCTCATATCCCTTGTCAAAATTCACGGATTCCTTGAAAAATCCCGCTTGTGTGAAACCATTCTTCAAATAACTATCAAATATCTTTGTACTGTTCACTTTCAGTTCTTTCCGGTTCGATTGCCAACCGTATTCCCATGCATTAAATGCATTAAGAAGTACACGACCGATAAAACCAACCTCAGCCTGACCGTTTCTTTCACAATCACTTACCTTCAGATGTATTCCGGAATTATAAACCAGCGGTTGATTATCGACCAAACTATTTACAAAAAAGCAACTAAGCACTTGCTTCATATCCGCTATAGAATATGAATTCTCCACAGGTTTTGGTGCATAGGTATCATAACAATGCTCCCATGTATGCTGTATAAAGTCTGAAAAATCATCCGCACCACTTTCCATTATTTCCCATGTCAACAATACCGACTCACCTTTCTTCATCAGTTGAAAAGCCTCCACCTCAGGTGCTAATGTTAATTTACGAATATAACTTTTAGGAGCCTCCCGATAGGGAAAACCAAAAGAAAGCATAGCTATTCCCTGTTGATTCTCAAATCCGGTAAATCCCAAGGAAGTCTTCCCTGAAAGAATGATCTCTCCTTCTTTATGTGTAGCTAAAGCATCCATAGAAAAATCATCCAAACGATTTACTGTCATAAATCGTTTTTCTTTTTCACTAAAAATCCCCGTAAGTGGTGCGCTCAACCTGTCTTCACGAACCAACCAACTATCCGACGTATGGAATGATGGAGCTTTTTTAGGAGAACGCAAATTACGGCGATACCAAAATCCCGGCATATAAAACTGACAGTTATCATGGCGATAGCCCGTACTCAACAATTGACGATAGTTGAAGTAAACATCCTGTGCAGCGGTAAGCTGTACAGTCAATCGCATACAACTATCCCGTTCTTCAACTTTATGAAAAACCGTTATCGGCAATTTATTATCCGAACGCCACTCATAATCAAAATAGCTATTCTCCAACTTATCCGGATGCAGTTTATAATTCACAGCATTATTACCCGGAACCTTTAAAGATAGTTCTACCTTCATATTCTCAGGAACATACTTCACTGCTCCCATACAGGCAGTACCAAACAAAATCGCTGTACAACCCACAAATGTCCTTAATATCGTTTTCATACCTCTTATCTATTGTTCTATTATACCTTCATTTCCATTCAGAATCTAATGAGTTATCGGCCAATATACCGCATAACGTTCAAAATGAACTTTATAAAAAGGTTCCAGCACTATATGCTCAAAACCTTTCAAGTTTATGCCAAACTTCAATGGTTCTCCTGAAACAACCTCCACATGAGTTGGAATCCGTTCTACAGGTTCTCTGAATACCGGGACTTTTGCCATGTCCATCTTATTCATAGCCGTATTGTTCATCTTTCCCCAAAAAGTAGTAGGAAGATTTTCCTTTCCCATACGCCCGGCAAGCACGTAAGGCCCATATAATAATGCAACATAACGGTCGGTACCTGTTAAGTTCTCTGTATATATATGCATCGGAAGTCGTAGTGTAATCACATTCTTCCGCTCCCACACTCTGTCTATAATCCAATACCCATCACTGCCAAGCAGAGGCTGTTCTTCTTCTCCATTAATTATAAAAGTAGCCTTATCAGTCCAATCAGGTTTACGAATGCGCAGAATCAGTTTCTGCTTTTTCTTTAGATTCAATGTAAGGTCAACTTGTTCGGATTCCGGAATCCGGCTTTGCTGAATAAGCTCGACTCCTTCTTCTTTCCAAGAAAGAATGGAAGGAATAAACAGATTCACTCTTATATCCTTTTCTTGATGCCTATTCGTCACTTTATGGCTATAAATAAACTTACCCAGCTTCGCCGGACTTTCCAGCCCTGTATGTCCACAGCACCAGAAAGAGCTATCACGTGAAGCATAAATACGATAATGCCCCGGTCGCATGGAAGTAAAATAGCAGCACATACCCTTCACCGGGTCATAGGCTGACAAGATATGATTAAATAAAGTTCTTTCATAATATGCCGCCTTAGTCGCATCCGGTTGCTGCATGAACAGAGCTTCGGTCAAACGTAACATATTTACGGAATTACACGTTTCCGGTCCGCTGATATGGAGCATCCTATCAATGAACTCCTTTTTAGAGAAGAAATGTTCTCCGGTACTGTTACCACCTATTACCCAAGTATGGTTTTGCTTCACAATATTCCAGAAATTAGTCGCCGCAAGAAGAAAGGCCCGATCACCGGTAAACATATAATATTTATGGAAACCCGTAAATTTCGGAATCTGTGTATTGGCGTGCCACCCGAATAAAACATCCTTTCCTTCAGACAAAGGAACCCACATAGCCCGATCATTTAAACGGCGGGCCCAATCAAGGAAACGCTTTTGCCCCGTCAACTCATAAACAAATCGGAAG
>OGNC01001128.1_pt1 | contig 13385 bp, 9 predicted proteins | sample 1573311 | NCBI WGS metagenome assembly OGNC01 (sample SAMEA2581889, study PRJEB24529) | metagenome | biome: Human gut stool | place: China | collected 2011
TTCTATATTTAGTTGACTATAATTTCGTGTTTTTTATGATGCATCATGGTGATTTAATGATACTTCTATGGAATTCATGATACTTCTATGATACTTCTTTGTAAATATATTTGGAAGTATCATTTTGTAATTCATTATGTATCAGTGATATATTTGCAAATAATGATACTTTGAGACTTTTTTCAAGAAAAAACATTTATGTGCGAGAATAAAGGAATGGGTGAATCTGCGTCATTTGTATGCGGCTCTCACCCAAAAAGAGGTTGCCGAGTTTACAGGGCTTGGCTTGACCACCATCCTCAAGTTTGAGAATGGTACAGCGGGCAATCTTTCGCTTTCCACTTTTCTTCTCTTGCTGAAGGTGGTGGGTCAGATTGATGCCATAAACGGTGTGCTTCCCGAACTTCCTCCATCTCCTTATCTGATGAGAAAGGATGAGAAGAAGGCACAGAGAATTCGTCATACAAAACGATGACAGGTGAATCAGTTCCATAGAGTCAGCGATAAATGTTCATCTCGTTTCATGGGGGGTGGAGGATAAAGACAACAGTTCTTCTTCTTCTTTTGAGAAGATGGCAAAAGTTGTACAGATGTTCGTATAGAGCAGGCTTACAAAGCCAACTTCCATTTGTATGCAAGCATAGATGGGCGAGACTGTAAGTTTATTATCGGAAAGAATAAGCCAGAATATGCTTTGATTCAAGAGTCGGGAGTATCTAATCTTCCGGAGTCGATGCTTAGAGATTTGGTCGCGAAATTTCTGGTGAGATAGAAGAAAAGTGATTAAAAATAGAAAAAAGGAAAGAAAAGTGAGGCTTATATGCAAATTTTCCCCCAAAACTTGTGGCTATGTCGGGAAAGTTTTGTAATTTTGAAGCGGATTTGGGGTATGCCATCTCCAAGACATATTAGAATATAAAGAGGCGTTATGCTTATCTTGTAACTTTGGAAACCTGAGAAATTTTCAAAAAGAGATACAATGATAGCATAGTGGTTCTCACGCATAGCGTGGGCTACTATTACTATATCTGTATCTCAGGGTTTTCTCAGGACCTCCAAAGTTAGGTGTGGTATATGTAGACCACGCTTCTTGTATATGAAAGTTTAACTAATAAATAATGAGATTATGAAAGTAATTTTAAAGAAAGCTGTTGTGGTTGTTACCATAGGAATGATGGCAATGCTACAGTCTTGTTCTAGTAATGACGACCTGGATGGTTACACTCCTACTAACTTTAATGTAGGTGGTAAGGTAGAAAAAGGTCCTTTTGTTAGAGGTACAGCCATCCAAATGCAGCCTTTAGATGCTGACCTAGATGAAACAGGTGAGTCTTTTACTTCTACGATTACAGATAATGAGGGTACTTTTACTTTTGGATCTAAATTGTTAAAGTCTCCCTATGTAAAACTTTCTGCTTCTGGATATTATTTTAATGAAGTAACTGGCGAACTTTCTAAAGGAACCTTGGCTTTAAATGCTGTTGCTAATCTTCAAAATGCAGCTGATGTGAATTTGAATATTCTTTCACATCTTAAGTATCAGAGAGTTATGGATTTGGTAGCTAAGGATGGTAAGTCATTTAAGGAAGCAAACAATCAGGCACAAGAAGAAGTTCTCAAGACTTTTGGTCTCGAAAAGTATGCCAAGACTGATGTTAATCATTTCTCGATTACTTCTGGTACTGATGAAGCAGCAGCTCTTATTGCCGTGTCATCTTTAATTCTGTACAATCGTTCTGAAGCACAAATTACTGAATATTTATCTCAACTTTCAGAAGAGTTTGCTGAGGATGGTAATTTCTCAGAAACAACCAAACTACAAATTCGTAAAGATATGTTCTCTTTGGAAAGCAAATTGCCTCAAATAGCAGAGAATATTAAGAAACGCTATCAAGAGATGGGTAAAGAGGTTGCCGTTAAGAATCTTATCTATTATTTCGATTGGGATGGAGATGGAACCGCAGGAAATGAAATTGCGCCTGAAAATCATCCTGTCAGTTTGGAAACAAATAATATCAATGTACCTATGGAAGGTGGAAGCTATGAGGTAAAGGTAAATACAACTGTACCTGTTTACTTAGAGCGACCAAGTTTTTCTGAAATAGAAAATTATCCGTCAGTATCTGTCTCTGGAACGGAAATTTATGAAACAGGAAGTGGAAATGAACCTTGTATCAACTATACAAAAGAATTGAATAATAATATCTTAAAGGTGGTTGTAAAGGCTGCCTCCTTTAGGAAGGAACAAGCAGTTTCAATTCCTTTATATGATGGTATGGGTAATGAAGTAGCTTGCTTGAACTTAACTCAGCAAGCTAATCCTAATGCAGAAATCATAGTACCTCGCCTCGGAAGTGTTGGTATCAGTTTGGTTTCTGATTTTATGAGGAGTTTGTCTGAAGCTGTAACCCTTGAGGCGGGGATGAATTATCGTTATACAAAGATAATAAATGATTCTCGTTTTGTTGCTCCTATTCGTAGCAGTGAACCGAATATCCATAATTGTTGGATTAACTCATACCAAGCGCTGAATATGATTGCAAGGTTGTATAGAGTAGATTCAATGTATAGGGCTGTATATTCTCCTTATCTGAATGTTTATCGAGATCTGTGCTACTATCAAATGTTGACTTGGTGGGGTGGTGTAGTTGTGATACCTAATATTGGTTTTGATGGTTATGTAGACAGTTATGTTTCAAGAACATCAGAATCTGGTATTCTGCAAATGCTGGAAGAAGAACTGCTAGATGCTATAAAAGATTTGGATGAAAAGAAATGTGTAGCTTTTGCAACCAACGCCAATGATGCTTTGTTTGTATCGAAGGATGTGGCTCGTATTCTTTTGGCGAAAGTATATATGTATCAGCAAAAATGGGCTGCAGCTAGTAATCTTCTCCAACAAGTTGTTGACAAAAATATATACTCTATGGAAAAAGTTCCAACAAAATATACATCTGAAAACAAAGATTTAATATTGGCTTTGAAGTTTGGCATTGGGTCAAGAGCCTCTAGGGTAAATGTAGACGGAAGTCCTGAAGAGGTAGTTCCTATCATGACTACTACAGATGTCAAGCTTTTATATGCTGAATGCGAAATCCACTTGGGTAACAATGCAAAGGCTTCAAAATATATTTCAGAAGTGGGTAATATAAATGGTGTTTCCGGAACAAATGTTTCTGTTGAGGGAATTAAGCAACTGAGGAAGTCGCTTAAATTGCAAGACTATTTTGCTTTCTTGAAAAGGAATGGTTTGGCGATGAAAGAACTCGGATTAGAAAAATATCAGTTGCTTTTACCTATTCCTCAAAATGAATTAATGGGGAATCCAAATTTGAATCAAAACCCAGGGTATTGATATACAAAAATAGGGAGCGTTGATATTTCATAACGTTCCCTATTTTCTTGAAATAGACTCTGGTAGTCTAGTCTGTAAAGTCTTATTTTATGATAACAATTAGCCCTAAGGCTCTGATAATTGGCTACAAAGATATTGAATACCGCAAAGGATTTTAGATAAAAATATGCTTGAACAGGGGCGGTAACTCGTTTTTTAAGGCCGTTACCGCCCCAGTTCAAGCATGTTTTGTTGAATTGCGGTTCTATTTTTGCAGTGATATATTGTTAATAATCAGAAAAATGCTTGTTTTCTGAAATATTATCTGTATCTTTGTACATTAATTATTAAGAGTAAGATTATGGCTTCAAAGAGATATCCTTTGGGAATACAAACGTTCTCCGAAATCGTGAAGGGGAATTACTTCTATGCTGACAAGACGGCTATCGTCTATCAGTTGGCTCATTATGCCAAGTTTCATTTTCTGAGTCGCCCGCGTCGATTCGGAAAATCCTTGTTTGTATCTACCCTCCAGGCTTATTTCGAGGGTAAGAAAGAACTGTTTAAGGGCCTTGCCATCGAACAGATGGAGAAGGAATGGACGGCATATCCTGTCATCCACCTGGATCTGAGCTGTGGTAAGTATTATAGTTTGGAGAATACATATTCAATTCTAAACGGAATACTAGAAGTGGAAGAGAAAAAATATGGTTTAAAAGTTAATCCAATAGATGAGAAGTTTTTTGGAGGTCGTCTTAAGAACATCTTGCTTGCAGCAGCTGCTCAAACAGGTAAACAAGCAGTCGTTCTCATCGATGAATATGATGCTCCAATGCATGATTCTGTCAGTGACGAAGACTTACAGAAGACTATCCGCAACATCATGAGAGATTTCTTCAGCCCCTTGAAGCAGCAAGAGGGAAACATCCGCTTTGTATTCATCACAGGTATCTCCAAGTTTAGTCAGCTCAGCATCTTTAGTGAATTGAACAATCTCAAGATTCTCACGTTGAAGGATGAATACAGTAGCTGTTGTGGTATTACCAAGAGTGAATTGACTCAGTATTTCCGTGAGGGAATCGAGGAGATGGCTGAGCATAATGGACTCACTTATGAGGAGACCTTGCAGCAACTCAAGCAGCATTATGATGGCTACCACTTCAGTATCAATAGCGAGGATATCTTCAATCCTTACAGCATTATCAATGCTTTGGACGATAAGGAGTTTAATAGCTATTGGTTTACATCCGGTACGCCTACGTTCCTGATAGAACTGATGCAGCAGAAAAATTTGGATATGATGGACTTAAATGATATCTGGGCTAGAGCTAAACGCTTCGATGTTCCTACTGAGACGATTACTGACCCTGTGCCAGTCCTTTTCCAAAGTGGGTATCTTACGATTAAGGGATATGACAAGCAGTTAGGTATGTATTACCTTAGTTTTCCTAATCAAGAAGTTAGACAAGGTTTTTCGGAAAGCCTTTGCCAATATTATACCCCTTCAGAGGTAGGCGAACTTGATGCTATCGTATATGCTTATAAAAAGAATGTGCTCATCAATGACGACATGGGAGCCTTTATGCCTCATTTGAAGGCATTCTATGATAAGTTCCCATATACGATTATCAACAATAATGAGCGTCACTATCAAGCCGTGATATTCACCATCTTCACCATGCTTGGCGAAGATGTGAAGGTGGAGCATACCACTTCGGATGGAAGAATAGACCTTGTGCTCAAGACGGATAAGAGTATCTTTATCTTTGAGTTGAAATATAAGAAGTCTGCCGACATCGCCATGGCGCAAATCAGCGATAAGAACTATGCCAAGGCTTTTGCCGATGATGGGCGAAAGGTTGTGAAAGTGGGTATTAACTTCTCGGAAAACCAGCGAAGTATAGAGGATTGGGTGATAGAATAAATGAAATAGAAGAAAGTTGGTGACCTTAAATCAGGTGTATGTCACCACACTATATAGATAAAAATATATCTGAACAGGGGCGGTAACTCGTTTTTAAAGGCAGTTACCGCCCCATTTCAAGCATGTTTTGTTCTTTTGTACAGTCGCAGAACTTAGATAATCACTGCCGTTCCGCTGCATGTTACCATCAGCATGGAGCCGCTTTTTCCTACGGTTTCGTAATCCAGGTCGATGCCCACGATGGCGTTGCAGCCCAGGGATGCGGCACGGTCGGCCATCTCTCTGAGGGCTGTATCCTTAGCCTCGCGGAGGGTGCTTTCGTAAGAACCGCTTCTGCCGCCGATTACATCACGGACACTGGCAAAGAAATCCTTTACAAAGTTGGTACCGATGATGGTTTCGCCGGTCACTACGCCACGGTATTCACGGATAGGGTGGCCTTCTATGGTTGGAGTTGTACTTAAAATCATAATCTTTTCCTTTCTTTTTTATGTTATTATCAATGTTATTTATAGCTTAGACGATAAAAGTAGTGAAAAGGTTGCAGAAAATCCAAAAATAATTGTTACTTTTGCATCTGAAATATAAATATTTATAGGTTATATGAACAAGAGATTGATGTTTTCGGCAGCACTCGTGATGGCGCTGCTTTCGGCAAACGCTCAGAAAAGGGCGTTTACCATCGAGGATTTGTACAGGGTGAAGGGCGTTTCTTCGGTGAGCCTTTCGCCTGATGGTAAGACGGTTTGCTATACCGCCAGTTCTTCTGACCTGAAGAACCAGAAGTCTGGCTCCGACATCTACATCATGAATGCGGATGGCTCTCACACCAAGGCTCTTACCGAGGATGGAAAGAGCAGTTCTGCCGTGTGGAGCAAGGATGGAAAGAGTATCTTCTTTACTAATTATGAGAAAGGGACGGCTCAAATCTTTCGCATGGATCTGACTACCTGTGAGGCGGAACAGGTAACTGATTATGAGTTGGGTATCGGTAGCCCTGTCATCTCTCCGGATGAGCGATACATTGCCTTTACCGCAGAAGTATATCCCGACCTGGGAGCTGATGCCAAGGCTAACAAGGCCCGGATGGAGAAAAAGGAGCAGGGACCTGTACAGGCGCATATCGCTGACAAGTTGCTTTACCGTCATTGGACGAGCTATAATGATGGCAGATGCAATCACCTTATCCTTTTCGACACACAGACGAAGACTTACAAGGATCTGACTCCGGGCAATTATTCGCTGATATTCGTGGTTGGGGGTGGAATCACCTATCAATTCTCTCCTGACAGCAAGGAAATCTGTTTCGTATCCAATCATGATGAGCATCAGGAGGCTAGCACCAATGCCGACCTGTGGACGGTATCTGTGAATGGGGGAGAACCGGTCTGCATCACGAAGGAGAACAAGGCTTGGGATGGTACTCCAGCCTATTCGCCTGACGGCAAGTATATCGCTTACCGCTTGCAGCAAGTGCCTGGTTATGAGTCTGATCGCTTCCGTCTTGCTATCTACGACCGGGCTGCAAAGAAGTCTACCGTCCTGACAGAGAAGTTTGACAACTGGGTAGATGATTACAAATGGGCTCCCGACAGCAAGAGTATCTTCTTCCTCGGTCAGGTACAGGGCGCTGAGCCGCTTTACAAGCTCGATATAGCCAGAAAAACCATCTCGCCGGTATTGACGGGCAAGGCCATCTCGGAGTTTGATTTCGACAATAAAGGTATGGTATATTATACCTATAGCACGACAGGCAAGCCATCGGCTCTCTATCGCCAGCAGATGAAAAAGTGGAATGGAACTCCTGTAGCCAGCGGCAAGGAACAGCAGATTACCTTCCTCAACCAGAAGTTGGAGGATGAAGTGGATATCCGTCCATCTGAGAGTATCTGGGTAGAGGGTGCTGGTGGCGACAAGGTACAGGTATTCATCGTGAAGCCACACAACTTTGATGCCAGCAAGAAATATCCGCTTATCATCAATGTGCATGGCGGACCACAGATGCAATGGATGAATTCCTTCCGTGGCGACTGGCAGGTTTATCCTGCTGCCGGTTATGTGGTGGCTTATCCTAATCCTCACGGTTCTACGGGATATGGTCAGGCCTTTACCCGTGCCATCTCTGGCGACTGGGGCGGAAAGGTATTCGAGGATGTAATGAAGGTTACCGATAAATTGGCAACCCTGGAATATGTTGACTCCACCAGGATGGGAGCGATGGGATGGTCGTATGGCGGTTACATGATGAACTGGCTGCAGGGGCATACCAAGCGATTCAAGTGTCTGGCTTCCATGATGGGCGTATATGACTTGCGCTCTATGTGGGGCAGTACAGAGGAAGTATGGTTTCCTAACTTTGAGTTAGAGGGACAGCCTTACAATTCCGATCTCTACGAGAAGTGGTCGCCATCCTCATACATCAAGAACTTTTCAACACCAACCCTCGTGATGACGGGCGAACTGGACTATCGTGTACCGTATACCCAGAGTTTGCAGTATTTCACAGCTTTGCAGACCCTGAACATTCCTTCTCGACTGATAGTCTTGAAGTATGATGGTCACTGGCCAAGCAACCTGAAGTCGATGCCGCTCTATTACAACGCGCATCTCGACTGGTTCCATCGTTATCTCGGCGGTGCTCCTGCACCTTGGGATACAGAGAAGATGGTGAATAATGAGATAGAGTACTAAAATGCCCTATATATAATAAGGTGTAGAAAATCAAAATAAAAAAGCTCCATTCGCAATCAGATGCGAATGGAGCTTTTTTCTGATAATTAAAAACTTACTTTGTTTCCTGTTCTTCCTGCATGTCCAGATACTGGTTGTCCTTGTCGTAGAATTCGTACTGGAGGAATGCCAGTTTCTGTGAAGGAATCACATTGAAGCCGAAACCATACTTAAACTGCCATCTGCGCTTCAGGGAAATGAAACCCTTGTTGATGAAGGCAGCCACGTAAGGATTCACATACAAAGTGAATTTCTTGACGCCAATCTTGTTGACTAGGCGGTCGATTTTTCTTTCCAACTGGTCGGTAAAGAGGATGCTCGACTTAATCTTGCCTGTACCGAAACAGGTAGGGCAGGTTTCATCTACATTCACATCCATAGCCGGACGTACACGCTGGCGTGTAATCTGCATCAGTCCGAACTTGCTCAATGGCAGGATGTTGTGCTTGGCACGGTCCTTCTGCATGTTCTTGCACATGCGTTCATAGAGCAGCTGTCGGTCTTCGGCAAGATTCATGTCGATGAAGTCGACAACAATGATACCTCCCATATCTCGGAGGCGCAATTGTCTAGCCAACTCATCAGCAGCACCGAGGTTAACATCCAGTGCATTTGCTTCCTGACCTTTCTCACGAGTTCTGTTACCACTGTTTACATCGACAACATGCAAGGCCTCGGTGTGCTCGATGATGAGATAAGCACCATGCTTGTAGTTAACAACACGACCAAAGCCAGCTTTAATCTGCTTGGTAATGCTGAAATTGTCGAAGATAGGCACCTTACCGGTGTAGAGCTTAACTATGCCCGCCTTTTCAGGGGCTATTAGAGAAACATAGTTCTTCACCTCGTTCATCACATCTTCGTTGTTCACGTAGATGTTCTCGTAAGATGGGTTAAACAAGTCACGCAAGAGAGCAACGGCTCTTCCGGTCTCCTCGAATGCAAGTTGCGGGCGCTGCTGGGTCTTCTGTACCTTGGCGATAGCATCCTCCCATCGCTTCACCAGGACTTTCAGCTCAGCATCGAGCTCAGCGACCTTCTTACCCTCAGCCACAGTGCGGACGATAACGCCGCAATTCTTTGGTTTGATGCTGTGAATGAGTTGTTTGAGTCGGGAGCGTTCTTCACCGCTTTTAATTTTCGACGAGACAGAAACTTTATCACCGAATGGCATGAGTACCAGGTATCGGCCCGCGAATGAGATTTCGCCTGTGAGTCGAGGTCCCTTGGTAGAGATTGGTTCCTTTACGATTTGTACCAGCACTTCCTGTCCTGCTTTGAGCACATTCTGTATGCTGCCGTCCTTTTCCAATTCAGGCATTTTGCTGGCTTTAGAGAATGGGAAAAGTTTCTTTCTGTCGCTCTGTACTTGTTTAAGGTACTTCTGGTAGGAATTAAAATGACTTCCTAGGTCAAGATAATGAAGAAAGGCGTCGCGTTCATAACCTACATCCACGAAGCAGGCGTTAAGACCCGGCATCAGTTTTTTTACCTTTGCGATGTAGATGTTGCCCACAGAGAACGATGCCTCACGAGGTTCGTTCTGGTATTCCACCAGCTGCTTGTCCTCCATGAGTGCGATAGAGATGTCTTTCTGTTGGACATCAATTACAACTTCGCTTGTCATATCTTCAATAATCTTTTAACTTTAAATTAATACAAAAAAAGGGTATGTCATTCCATATCAGAACTGACACACCCCCTCAGTCACGAACTGACCGAGAGCTATAGTAGACTAGCTACAATGCTAGCTTACTTGCTCTTATGTCTGTTCTTACGTAATCTTTTTTTACGCTTGTGAGTAGCCATCTTGTGGCCCTTCTTTTTCTTTCCGTTTGGCATGATTTTAAAATTTTAAAATATTGTTATTATAAAAAATGATATTTCTCTCTTCCTGTCCAGCAGTATTACTGAGCGTTCTGCATCTCCTCGATGAAGCTCTTTGATGGCTTGAAGCTTGGTAAGTCGTGAGCTGGAATGGTGATGGTTGTATTCTTAGAGATGTTACGGGCAGTCTTAGCAGCACGATGCTTGATGTTGAAGCTGCCGAAGCCACGCAAGTATACATTGTCCTTCTTTTCGATGAGGCACTTCTTAACCTCTTCCATAAAAGCCTCTACTACAGTACCTACTTCTTTCTTAGGCATACCAGTAGCGATAGCTACCTCATTAATGATATCTGCTTTGGTCATTTCTTTATTTTTTACTAATTTTACTTGTTAATCTTTATTTCGGTGTGCAAAGATACAAGTTTTTTATGATATAACAAAATACTTAAGGCTTTTTTTGCAAAAATAATGTTCTAAGTATTTGCATATAAGGTTTTTATTGCGTATTTTTGCACCAAAATAGAGAAATTATGAGATTTAAGAGATATTTTTTTGCTTTGATGATGGTTGCCTTTCATGCATTGGCGTTGATGGCTGGGGAGGTCTGGACGGCGAAAAATGTACCGATTCCTTTCCTCAGGGATTCTACGCAATATGTTTCCGACCCGGATGGATATGTTGATAAGGCTCAGAAGGATTCTGCCAATTTCTATCTTCAGAAACTGAAGTTGGAGTGTGGCGTACAGAATGTGCTCATCATTGTGGGAAAGGTTGACAACCAGGATGCCTTTCGGATGGCGCAGGATGTGGGCAACCAATATGGTATCGGTTACAAGAAGAGTCGGAGAGGACTGGTTATCGTCATCGCGGTGGAGGACCATAAGTACTTTATTGCTCCAGGAAGTGGACTGGAGGGGGAGTTGACCGATGTGGACTGTGATGATATTGCCCGAGCTTGCATCGTGAAGTATATGCGTGAAGGCAATCCGGGCGAGGCAGTAGCATCTGTGAGCCGTGCTATATATAATAAGGTGAAAAGTGGACGGACGGGAATTGCGGATGTTGATGAAGGTTCGGTTAATGACGAAGACGACTGGTTCCTGGTCATTATCCTGTTCCTTATCTTCTTCGGTATTCCTATCTATCTGTTTATCAGGTATATTCTGGAGATGCTCGGTATTGTGAAGCCAAGACCGAAGAATCAGCAGAGAAATCAGTCTCGTAGGAGAAACAACGATGATGACTGGATACCTCCTTTCTTTATGGGAGGTGGCGGTTCTTCCGGCGGCGGTTTCTCGGGCGGTTCTTTTGGCGGAGGCACCTTTAGCGGAGGCGGCTCTGGCGGAGGATGGTGATGCCTTTGATAGTTAATAGTTTATAGTAAATAATTAATTAATAATAATGACAATGGAACAGACAATGAATTCAAACATGCAACCGGCAAAGAAAGGTATAAAGAAAAGCTGGATTATTCTGGGCATCGTAGTTGTGCTGGTACTATGGATGTTCAGTGGTTATAACGGATTGGTAGAGAAACAGGAGTTGGCTACCACAGAGTTGGCTAATGTTCAGACTCAGTATCAGCGTCGTGCAGACATGATGCCACAGTTGGCAAAGATCGTAAAGGCTTATGCCAAGCATGAGAAAGAAACCTTTGCCGAGGTAACCAAGGCTCGTGCTGCTGTTGGTCAGGTAAAGCTGGATGCCAATAATCTTACTGAGGCTAGCCTGAAGAAGTATGCTGCTGCACAGGGCGAGTTGGCGAATGCATTCTCAAAACTGATGGTAGTAGCCGAGAAATATCCTGAGTTGAAAGCCAGCGAGAACTTCAAGGCTCTTCAGGTTCAGGAAGAGGGTACGGAAAACCGTATCAGCGAGGCACGCCGCAAGTATAATGAAGCCGTTCAGAACTATAACCAGACGGTTAGAAAAATGCCAAGTGCCCTTATCGCCGGCCTCTTCAATTTCAATGTGATGCCTAAGTTTGAGGCAGCAGCAGGAGCTGAGAAGGCGCCAGACTTGGATATCTAATTTAGAATTGATCATTAAAAATCCTGTTTTTCAACGGGATTAATAGATTTGTTATCTAGTCAATGGGAACGAGAAGTGTCCCATTGGCTAGATTTTCTGTTTTATGCGCTTTCAATTTGAAAGTAACTTAATATTTTATATATATTTTGTATTTCAGATGTTTTTTATTTCAGAAATTCTTTGTATCTTTGCACGCAATTTAAGAAATATGGTAGAAATACCGCAAACATTGAAATTTCAATAAGGTAAATTACAAATATGAAACAAACAAAGATTGTCGCTTCCATCAGTGATCGTAGATGTGATCAGAATTTTATCCGAAAACTGTTTTTCGCCGGTATGAACGTTGTTCGTATGAATACTGCTCATGCCACAGAAGAGGGTATACGCACCATCGTAAAGAATGTAAGAGCCGTGTCTCCACATATTGGTATTATGATTGATACCAAAGGTCCTGAGGTGCGAACTACAGATGTGAAGGAACCTATCCACTACAATGTTGGTGATGTAGTGAAAATCTTTGGACGTCCGGAAATGGAGTCTTCTCATGATATTGTGAATGTGAGCTATCCTGACATCGCAGCCGATGTTAAGGTAGGTGATGATTTGCTCTTCGATGATGGTGAACTCGATATGAAGATTATCGACAGCCAGGGTCCTATGCTGGTTGCCGAGGTTCAGAACGAGGGAGTGCTCGGGGCTCACAAGAGCGTGAATGTGCCGGGAGAGCATATCGACCTGCCTGCACTGACAGAGAAAGACCGCCGAAATATTGAACTCGCTATCGAGTTGGATATTGATTTCATCGCTCACTCTTTTGTGCGCAATGCAGCCGATGTGAAGGCAGTTCAGGACATTCTGGATGCTCACAACAGCGATATCAAGATTATCTCAAAGATAGAAAATCAGGAAGGTGTTGATAATATTGACGAGATTATTGATGCCTGCTATGGTATCATGGTTGCCCGTGGTGACCTGGGTATCGAGGTGCCAATCGAGAGAATTCCAGGCATCCAGCGCCGCATCATCTCTAAGTGTGTGAAGGCGCAGAAACCGGTAATCGTGGCTACACAGATGTTGCATACCATGATTAAGAATCCACGTCCTACCCGTGCTGAGGTAACCGATATTGCCAATGCTATCTTCTATCGCACTGATGCGCTGATGCTTTCTGGTGAAACAGCAAGCGGTAAGTATCCTGTAGAAGCTGTGCAGACCATGGCACGTATTGCTGAGCAGGCAGAGAAGGACAAGTCTCCACTGAATGATATTGACCCAATGGAAGATGGTAAGATTGACCAGAAACTCTTCCTGGCTCATGCTGCCATTGAGGCTACTAAGAAGTTGGGTGTTGCCGGTATTATTACCGATGGCGAGACCGGTCAGACAGCACGCGACCTGGCAGCCTTCCGTGGTCCAAATCCGGTATTGGCAATCTGCTATAAGGAGAAACTCCAGCGCTGGTTGAATCTGAGCTATGGCATTATTCCAATCCATCAGAAGGATCAGGTTTCTACCAAGGCTATGTTTACCGCAG
>OGNC01001133.1_pt1 | contig 13318 bp, 9 predicted proteins | sample 1573311 | NCBI WGS metagenome assembly OGNC01 (sample SAMEA2581889, study PRJEB24529) | metagenome | biome: Human gut stool | place: China | collected 2011
GGAATGGCCACCAGCAATACTACTCGTAATATCCCGACCTCCAATCTGCCTTTGCGTGCCGGAAAAGGATATTTGTACGAAGGAGGCATCAAAGTGCCTGCCATCATCCGATGGAGTGGACACCTGAAAGGAAGACAGGTTTCGGATACTCCGATCATCGGTACGGATTATTATCCGACTTTGCTCGATCTTTGCGGATTGCCTCTACTGCCCGGACAACACGTGGACGGAGTTTCCATGAAACCCGTCTTACAGGGCGGACGGCTGTCCAGACCTTCCTTATTCTGGCATTATCCTCATTATAGCGGTGGACTGGGTGGTCGGCCTTCTGCGGCTATACGTGAGGGGGATTATAAGCTTATTGAGTTTTTTGAAGACCATCACGTCGAGTTGTACAATGTGATTCAGGACGAATCCGAAGAGAAAGACCTGTCACAAATATACCCTGAGATAGCAGATGGACTAAGGAAGAAACTATATTTGTGGTATAAGGAGGTCGGTGCCCGAATGCCTGTTGATAATCCCCACTATGTTTCTCCTGTGAAGGATTCCGACTCTTTTGAAAATAAATAATCGTTTGTACTTAAAATATAACAGATATGAAATTCGTTACCTTATCATTGTTAGCCACTGCGTTGACTGTTGGCGGAAATGCCGCCGAGCAGGCACGTTCCTCCAAGCAGCCCAATATCTTATTTATTCTGGCTGATGACTTTGGCTGGAGAGATCTGGCATGTACGGGCAGCCGTTATTATGAATCGCCCAATATCGATGGAATCGCCCGTAATGGCGTGAGGTTTACCCAAGGATATGCAGCCTGTCAGGTGTCCAGTCCTTCCCGTGCCAGCATTATGACAGGCAAGTTTACCGCCCGCCACGGAATAACCAATTGGATTGGTGAAGGAAGTGGAGAAGAGTGGCGCAAGATGGGAAGACATTCCAAGCTTCTTCCGGCCCAATACGTATGGCAATTGCCCAAAGAAGATATTACTCTGCCCGAAGCATTGAAAGCCCACGGTTATAAAACGTTTATGGCCGGCAAATGGCATTTGGGAGGTGAGGGTTCTTATCCCGAAGATCATGGTTTCGATATCAATATAGGCGGGCATGAAGCGGGAGGTCCTTATCCCGGCGGCTATTTTGCTCCCTATGGCAATCCGAAAATGAAAGAAGGACCGGATGGTGAGAATTTATCCATGCGTCTGGCACACGAGACAGCGTCGTTTATCGAAACCCATACCCGCCGGAATAAAAAGCAGCCTTTCTTTGCTTTTCTCTCTTTCTATGCCGTGCATGCGCCGATTGAGACCACTGAAGCCAAGTGGAGGCATTTCCGGAATAAAGCGGATTCGATGGGGATCGCTCCGGTGGGGTTCGAAGTAGATCGTACATTGCCTGTACGTTTGCAGCAGGATAATCCCATATATGCCGGACTGATACAGCAGATGGACGATGCCGTGGGATGAAAATACGATTATCGTGTTCACCAGTGATAATGGCGGAGTGTCTTCGGGCGATGCATACGCTACCTCTAACTACCCTCTTCGCGGCGGAAAAGGGCGGCAGTGGGAAGGTGGAATACGCGTACCGTTATTTATTGATTTTCCGGGTAATACTTTAAAGGGAGATTCGTGCGTGGTGCCTGTCACCGGTGCCGATTTGTATCCTACTTTTCTCGATATGGCAGGCATCCCATTAATGCCCGGCCAACATCAGGACGGTGTAAGCCTGCTTCCTCTGTTACAGGGCAAGAGCATCCCCGAGCGTGCTTTATACTGGCATTATCCTCATTATGGCAATCAGGGTGGCGAACCTTCTTCCATCATACGGCAAGGCGACTGGAAGCTGATTCATTATTACGAAGATGGCAGGGATGAACTTTATAATCTGCGGATAGACGAAACCGAGTCGGAACCGCTGAATGTGCAATATCCCGAAAAGGTGGAGTTCTTGAGTAAGAAGCTGTCTGTATGGCTGACTGAGGTAGGGGCCAGATATCCTGAACCCGATCCTCAATACAATCCGGCAGCGGAGGCTCTCTATAAGAAAAAGACTCGCGAAAGAATGATGAAAACCTTGGAAGCTACCCGCAAGAAGCAGTTAGGCAAAGATTTCAAGCCTAATGCAGACTGGTGGGGGAGCGAAACGAAAGATTAAGGACGGGAAATTATGAAAGAGCGGAATCGGATGGTCAGCGCAGCACCACCCGGTCGCCCAGTCGTTTGGCCATCAGATTCTGTATCTCCTTCATCTCCTTGTACCGTTGCATGACAGCGTCGCACTGGGCGTTGTCATTCGCAATCGAAGGATCTTGCAGGGCATACATGATGTGCTTCAGCTCTTCTGCGACAATGGCGTTCTTGAAGTTAATCATCAGCATCGGGACCATCTCGTACAGCCGTTCCTCATCCGTCACCAACTTCTGTGTTTTGGAGTGATACTTGCTCAGTTGATACCGGTCACTCGCCAGTTCGGTGGCTATCGTACTGATTTTCGGATCGGGGTGCGCCACGAAGAAGCGTTCGGAAGCGAACTCCTGATCGTGGATATGTTCGGAGGCCTCCGAGAGGATACGGCGGTGGAGGGGATTATGGAAAGCCAGTTCGTCCTCCTTCAGGTCATTGATGACATACTCGACAACGGTGACCGGGACTTCGTTGCCTTCTTCATCCGTTAAGTTACACATCACCTTCTCTCCATAGCGCACAATCATCTGAATAATCAGGCGCTCGTATTTATAAAACTCTTGTCCCTCTTTACCTTCCTGCGGGATGAACGATTGGTAGGTGTCTGCCTCCATTTCTTCGGGAGGGAAAGGAGGAGGCATTTCGCCCGGTTGCGGCGTCGGGGCATTATTGGAGGCTATGGGTTTATTCCCCTTCTCGGCCTGAAGTTCCCTGCGCTTGGCCACTTCGGATACCAGTAACTTATCTTCTATCCGCAACAACTGCCCGCACTCCTTGATGTACACATCCCGGACGATGGCTTCGGGAATCACCGCAATGCTGCGCACGATGTCATTGATCAGCTCGGCACGTTTCATCGGGTCCTTGCCGGCATCCTCCATCAGCAGTTGTGCCTTGAAGCGTATAAAGTCCGTCTCGTGTTCCTGTATGAAGTTCTGAAACTCCGTAGCGTTGTGCTTCCGTGCAAAAGAGTCCGGGTCGTCTCCGTCGGGTAAGAGGCATACTTTGATATTCATTCCCTCTTCGAGCAGCATGTCGATCCCCCGGATAGAAGCTTTGATGCCCGCCATATCACCGTCATAAAGCACCGTGATGTTGTTGGTGAAACGGTGGATCAACCGGATCTGCCCCGGCGTAAGAGAAGTACCGGACGAGGCCACCACATTCTCTACTCCCGACTGGTGCATCGATATAACGTCCGTATATCCTTCCACAAGGAAGCAGCGGTCCTGCTTTACGATGGCCTGCTTGGCAAAGTAGATGCCGTATAGTTCGTTGCTTTTATGATAGATCTCCGATTCGGGAGAGTTGACGTACTTGGCAAGTTTCTTGTTCTCCGTGCTGAGCACACGTCCGCCGAAGGCGACCACCTTTCCGGAAAGGGTATGGACGGGGAAAATCACACGTCCCCAGAAGCGGTCACGAAGACGGTGGTCGTCCGTTTCGTAGCAGATTCCCGTTTTCACCAGGAATTCTTTCTTGTAGCCTTTGCGCAATGCTTCTTGTGACATGGCATCATGGCTTTCCGTACAATAGCCCAACTGGAATTTCTCAATGATGTCATCACGAAATCCACGTTGCCGGAAATAAGCCAGACCGATGCTGCGGCCGTCTACATGGTTTTTCAGGATATTCTGAAAGTAGTCGCGGGCGAAGTTGTTGACAATGAACATACTTTCGCGGTTGCTTTGCACCTCTTTCTCTTCATTGGTCAGCTCCCGTTCCTTGATTTCTATGTTATACTTCTTGGCCAGGTAGCGGAGTGCCTCGGGATAGGACATCTGTTCGTGTTCCATGATGAAGTGCACCGCGTTGCCGCCCTTGCCGCAACTGAAACACTTGCAAAGTCCCTTGGAGGGAGACACGCTGAACGAGGGAGTTTTCTCGTTATGGAAAGGGCAAAGTCCCACGTAGTTCACACCGCGTTTGCGCAGCGTGACGAAGTCCGAAACCACTTCTACGATTTGTGCGGCATCGAGTATACGGTCTATGGTTGCCTGATCTATCATTGTTTTATCTCCTTGCGGATGCAAATGTACGTGATATTTCTTGGATAATCAAATGACTTTTCAGTGGATTCTACAGGACCTGCCGATATATCTGCCGCTTACTTAATGATATCTGTACGCGCTGTTTCGCATTAAAAAGTTACTAAATAGGGGGTTAGTCTGACGAGTGCCCGATCTTTTTCTTGCCAACCGGAGGAAGAAAGTGCAAAATGGCGGCCTTTTGGGGTCGGAGAGCCGGGCTTTGGGGTAGAAAGAGCTTGTGTTCAGGGTAAAAAGAGCTTGTGTTTTTGGGAAAAGACGTAAGCATTCTCCTCGAAAGACGTAAGCATTTCCCGAAAATGATTACTTCTTTTTCAAATATCTCTATATGTTTTCCATGATTACATATATTGTTCTGTTTAAGGACGGATTTTTCTCCGTATTTCTTTCCGGTTGCTTGGCTGATACGGAGCTTTCTTTTCTGCCAGAAAGATACTCCCGTTGCTTCCGGGTGGATGATATGATACAGAAAGAACCCTTTACTGCTCAATATGCTTCTTATATCGATAAATGCGATCAATCGGATCGGAGGAAAAATGAATTAGAGCCGTTTTTTCCTTCTTGCCTTTCCCTTGGGGCTAAAGAATGAAAACTGGGCGCTTCTTATTATCATTTTGACATTTTGCTTATCCCGCGAATTAGAAAAGAAAGGAGAGGGGATGTCTGTGATGAATGATGACATCCCCTCATACTTATGATAAAGATTATCATTTAATTTTCTCTCGTATCTTCGTCAGGTACTTTTTCATTCCCTCCGCATCTTTGTTGGTGATGATCTCAAGCAGTTGTTTCAGCTCTGTGCGGATATTCTCCACTTGTGACGGTGTGCGCGGATTGAACAGGATTTCCTGCAATAAGTAGTCATCTTCGCTCAGCAGCCCTTTGGCAATGGCCATGTGCTTTTTGAATGTGGTTCCCGGAGCTTCCTGGTGCTTCATGACAGCTGCAAAAACAAATGTCGAAACAAACGGGATGGACAGGGAGTAAGCCACTGTTTCATCATGCTCGTCGAAAGTATATTCGAAGATGTTCAGGTTCAGGCTATTGTATAAGTCTTTAAAGAATACTTTCCCCAAATGATCACTCTCACTGATGATGATGGCGCTTTCGCTGCTCAGATTGCTCAGGCTGGCAAAAGTAGGGCCAAACATCGGGTGAGTGGAGACATAACGGAATCCGCTTTCTTCGTAGAACTTCTTCAATCCGGTTTTTACCGAAGCAATATCACTCAGGATACAGTCTTTGGGCAAAACCGGCAGAATTTTGCGGAAAGCGTCCAGCGTGTATTTCACTGTGGCAGCATTGATCACCAGTTCCGGTTCGAACTCCTTGATCTCCTCCAGAGTGGTGAAGCGGTAGGTGTTGTATACAAACCGAAGCTGATGCGGGTTGACGTCGAACACGGCTGTCTCGTGCTGGAAACTTAGTATGTCAGTAAAGAAGGAGCCCATCTTGCCGGCTCCCAAAATTAGAATTCGCATAATATGAATGATTTGCTATTTATTGATAATCTCCATCTGTTGACGAACCGATTCTTCGTGGATGGCTTCGAAGATCACTTTCACAAACTCTGCACTCATGCCGCACTGTTCGCCCTGAGCACCTCGTTTTTCAAGAATCTCGTTATAACGTCCGGTCTGAAGCACTGTGATATCGTGTTCCTTTTTGTAAGTACCGATTTCGCGTGCTACGCGCATACGTTTTGCCAATTCCTGTATGATGTTGTCATCACATTCGTCAATCTGCTTGCGCAATACGTTCAGATTCTCCGTTGTCTGCGTTTCTTTACGGATGACAAGCAGGTTGAGGATATAGTCCAGTACGTCCGGAGTCACTTGCTGTGAAGCGTCGCTCCATGCACAGTCCGGGTTGCAATGGCTTTCTACAATCAATCCGTCAAAGTTCAGGTCCATAGCCTGCTGGCAGAGAGGAGCTACCAGTTCGCGCTTTCCGCCGATGTGGCTCGGGTCGCAGAAGATAGGCAGTTCGGGTATGCGGCGGCGCAATTCGATAGGAATGTGCCATTGAGGCAAGTTGCGGTATAACTTCTTGTCGTAGCTGCTGAATCCGCGGTGGATGGCTCCCAGACGTTTCAGTCCGGCGTTGTTGATGCGTTCCAAAGCACCGATCCATAATTCCAGGTCCGGGTTTACCGGGTTTTTAACCAATACGGGAATGTCTACTCCCTTCAGTGCATCGGCTATTTCCTGTACGGCAAAAGGATTGGCAGTGGTACGTGCTCCTACCCAGAGTACGTCGATACCCGCTTTCAGGCATTCGTACACATGTTTGGCGGTGGCTACCTCGGTAGATACGTACATGCCGGTTTCTTTTTTCACCTCTTTCAGCCAGGCCAGTCCGTCCACACCGATTCCTTCGAAACCTCCCGGTTTGGTGCGCGGTTTCCAGATTCCCGCACGGAAGATTTTTACTCCTTTGGCTGCCAGTTGGGTAGCTGTTGACATTACTTGCTCTTCTGTTTCGGCACTGCAAGGGCCGGCTATCACCATCGGGCGTTTATCTTCCACACCCGGCAATAAGATTGATTCGAGTTCCATATCGATCTAATTCGTTTAGTTGTTATTTCATTATTGATTTGATTCGTTCCAGCGCTTCTGCCAGCTTGGCGTCTTTGCAGCAGAGGGAGATGCGGATGTATCTCGCTCCGTTGCTTCCGAATATAAATCCAGGAGTGATGAAGACGCGTGCTTCCTGCAGCACTTTCTCTGTCAGTTCTTCTACATCGGCGCAACTTGCGGGGATTTTTCCCCAGAGAAACATGCCCACCTGCTTTTCGTCGTACGTGCATCCCAGCGTTTTCATAATCTCGCCGGCCAGGTGGCGACGGTTCCGATAGTTTACATTGTTGCCTTCGTACCAGGTCGAATCCGCTTCAAGTGCTTTGGCAGCTGCCAGTTGCATGGCACGGAACATTCCGCTGTCGATGTTGCTTTTCACTTTCAGAATCCATTGTACAAACTCTGCGTTCGAAGCCAGCATGCCGATACGCCATCCCGGCATATTGTGACTTTTACTCATGGAGTTGAATTCTATACAGCATTCTTTGGCACCCGGCACACTCAGGATACTGATCGGCTTATCGTTCAGGATAAAGCTGTACGGATTGTCGTTCACAATCACGATGTTCTTGCGGCGGGCAAACTCCACCAGGCGTTTGTACAGTTCCGGAGTAGCGTTGGCACCGGTAGGCATGTTCGGATAGTTGGTCCACATCAGTTTCACGCGGCTCAGATCCATCTTTTCCAGTTCATCGAAGTCCGGCATCCATCCGTCTTCCTCTTTCAGGTTATAGTTCACCACCTCGGCACCCAGTATTTTGCTTAACGAAGTGTAGGTGGGATATCCCGGATTGGGCACCAGTACTTGTTCTCCCGGATTGACAAAAGCGAGTGTCACGTGCAAGATGCCTTCTTTTGATCCGATCAGCGGCTGAATTTCTGTTGCCGGATTCAGTTCCACTCCATACCAGCGTTGATACCATGCTGCGAAACCTTTGCGAAGTTCGGGGATACCTACATACGGTTGGTAACCGTGTCCGTTCGGGTCGTGGGCATTATTGCACAATGTTTCGATTGTCTTTTCCGAAGGTGGCATATCAGGGCTTCCGATACCCAGACTTATCACGTCTTTTCCTTCCGCATTCATTTGTGCTACTTCTTTCAGTTTCTTAGAGAAGTAGTATTCGCTTACACTTGCCAGTCTGTCGGCGGGAGCGATCTTATACGTTTGATTTACCTTCTGCATATTCGCCTAATATTTTAAGTTCTTTGGTTAATGGAGTGATTGCTGCGATCGATTGTTTGTATCTCAGATAGTCGTTGAAAGCTACGTCCACATAAAACTGGTATTCCCATTCCCGTCCGATAATCGGCAACGACTGTATCTTAGTGAGGTTGATGTTGTAAAACGACAGGATAGACAACACTTGTGACAAGCTGCCTTCCGAGTGCGGCAGTGTGAATACCATGTTCGCCTTATTGATCGTGTTTGTGCGGTGCTGGCGGAGTTCGTCCACTTGCCACGGGTCGGCAACGACTAGAAAACGGGTAAAGTTATGCTTATTTGTTTCGATACCTTCTTGAAGGACTTTCATTCCATAACGTTCGGCGGCTATCTTGGAGCAGATAGCGGCGTGTCCTTTCAGATTTCCGTTCTTGATAGCCTCTGCGCTGCGTGCCGTATCTTCACCTTCCACTACTTTTAGTTGTGGGTGCTGGTTCAGGAAATCACGGCACTGCATCAGGGCGATAGGGTGGGAGTTGACTTCCGTCAGGTCTTCCCAACTTTCATCGGGCAGGCAGACGAAGCTGTGCGAGATGCGCAGTTTGTATTCACCGATAATTTGTGTACCGCTTTGTCTCAACAACTCGTTGTTGTGCAGCAAGCTGCCTGCAATCGTATTCTCTATGGCTAGCATTCCGATAACCTGACTGTCTTTACGTATCGAGGTAAACACGTCTTCGAAACTGGCACAACAGATTAACTCTATTTCTTCTCCCTCGAAGTACTTGTGTGCGGCGATATCGTGATATGAGCCGAGTGTTCCTTGAATTGCTATTTTTTTCATTGTTATAAATGTATTATATAAAAAAATCCCGCGTCCATATTGGAGCGGGATTCATATGATTGATTTCTCTTATTCAGTCCTTAAGCATCATGTCACTTGATACATACAAACTCCCGCTCTACTTTCTGGCTAAAGTAAAAGTAAAAAAAGAAGTAATATGCATAAGTAAATGATCTCATACGAGTCTTTGTTTTTTTGCTTTGGTTTCTAATTCTGGGGCAAAAGTAATACTTTTCTGCTAAACGCAAACAAAAAGCGATACTTTTTTTGTTTTCTCTGCAAAAAAGAATGAAAAAGACATGGGATACCCTCTGTCGGAACGGGTTGAATGACTTCCGCCAATCAGAAGATTCCCGGCAATGCTTCCTGTTTTGGGCCGAGGTTCTTGAATTCTCCGTTCAGGCTGGCCTCATCTTTCGGATTCAGTTCCAATGACCTCTTCATATCTTCTACAGAACCGTCTTTATCTCCATTCAGCAGTTTGGCGCGGCCGCGTTCTTTGTATGCTTCTGCAAAGTTGGGGTTCAGTTCGATTGCTTCGTCGAACAGACTGATAGCTTCTGTCAACTTCTTCTGGTTGATGAAAAGTTGTCCCAGGTAGAGATATGCCTGTTCGTTGAAAGGATTCACTTCTGTTACAAGTTGGTAGTCGGCTTCTGCTTCTTCTTCCTGTCCGTTGGCTTCTTTCACTTTGCCGCGCAGGAGGATAGCGGTTTCTTCTTCCGGGTTCTGTGCCAGTACGGCGTCAATGTCTTCCATTGTTTCTTTATATTGCTTCATTTTCAGCAATGCTTCCGCACGCATCAGGCGGGCTTCGATGAAATCATCTTTCAAGGCAATCGCTTTTGTCAGGTGGGCAATCGTCATTAGGTCGTCGTCCTGTCCTTTACGGGCTTTGCCTAACAGATAGTGTGCCACTGCATTTCCCTCCTCGATAGCGATCGCTTTGCTGGCAGCTTCTTCCATTGCTTTGTAGTCCTCCTGTATGAAGCACACATTGGCCAATGTCAGGAATGTGTTTGTCACATGAGGTTCCATGATTGCCATTTTTTCCAGCAGTTCGCGGGCCTTTTCGGTTTCGCCCGTCTGGATATAAAGCTGGCTGAGATAACCCATTGTCTCGAAATCTTCTTCGATAGCAAGGGCCTCTGTGAAACATTTTACTGCGTAATCCGGACGTCCCATACGTTGTGCACGCAGACCGTCATATTTGAAGATCTCGAATCTTTTCCGGTCGTTTTTCTGTTTTTCACTTTCCGGTGTTTCTGACTTTCCGGAGAAGAAAGATTTAAAAAAGTTCGGCATGATGATATGTTGTTTTTGAGTTTATCTGCAAATGTAATAACTTATTTTGATATATGTAACATTCCGTCCTGCATCTTCAGCTCACCTTCTTCCAATAAATATTGGATTACCCGGCTGATATCTTCTCTTTCTGCTTCAATGGCATTCGCTATTCCGGCAGGGGGCAAACTTTTCCGGGCAAGCAGTTCCAGGATTTGTTTTCTCATTTCTCTGAAAGAGTCTTCGGGCAGGCAGTCCGTTTCGTGACGATTCAGACAGACGTCGCATTGCTTGCAGTTATGCTCATTTTTTTCTCCGAAATAACGAAGCAACATCCGGCTCCGGCAAACGCTTTCGGAAGTGACATATTCTTCCATGGCTTTGATACGTGCTTCGTACCGGGCTTTGCGCTCTTCGTAGACAGAAGCCGGAATGTGCAGGTAACGTAGTTCCAGCCGCTCGCGCGTGTATATTATATAAGGTGTCTTTTTGTGCGGGATATAATCTACGATACGGCGTTTGGTCAGTGTCACCAATATATTATAAATTTGCTGGCGTGTCAATCCGGTGCGGATAGCCAGTGTGTCTTCGCTGATATAAGCATAATCGGTAAATACTCCCGTGTAGGAACGGAGAATGGTCTGTATCAGAGTTTCCGCTTCCGTACCCATTTCCCGTAGTTTATACAGCTCGTCCCGCCGGATTGTAAAAAGAATGCGGGAAGCATTGTCCTGTTCGTCCGTATACTCCAGATAGCCGGCTTGCGTCAGTATTTTCAACGCACTGTCCACCGGCACGGGGAAGTATTTGAACTTCCTGCAAAATTCTTCCAGGTTGAACTCACGGATACATTGGAATCCGTCACCCATGGCCATTTGGTAGTAATATTGCAGATGTTCGTATACCTGGAGGATATATTCTTTTTCGGGGAAAGTGTCCGCCACCCGTTTGTGCAATGTCATTTTGTCGGATTTGGCATACAGGATAACGGCATAGGCTTTCAGCCCGTCCCTTCCTGCCCGTCCGGCTTCTTGAAAGTACGCTTCGGGAGAGTCGGGAAGGTCGATATGCAGTACGATACGGACATCAGGCTTGTCGATGCCCATGCCGAAAGCGTTGGTGGCTACCATGACGCGGATTTCTCCGTTTTGCCAGCGTTTCTGCCGGAGGTCTTTTACGGCATTGTCCAGTCCGGCATGATAGAAGTCGGCGGTAATGCCTTCCTGCATTAATAATTCGGTGATTTCTTTGGTGCGTCTCCTGTTGCGGACATAGATAATTGCGCTGCCGTCTATCCTTTTCAGGATATGTAGCAGTTCTCCCGTCTTATTGTCCGTTTTGCGGACGATATATGCCAGATTCTTCCGTTCGAAACTCATACGGAAAACATTCTCTTCGCGAAAGTTCAGCCGTGACTGAATATCTTTTACGACTTCCGGAGTAGCCGTTGCCGTTAGTGCCAGCACCGGAACACCCGGCAGCAGTTCCCGTATTTCTGCTATCTTCAGGTAAGCCGGACGGAAATCATACCCCCATTGTGAGATACAGTGGCTTTCGTCTACCGTAATCATGGAGACCTTCATTGAACGAAGTTTGATACGGAATATTTCCGTATCCAGCCGTTCCGGAGAGATATAAAGGAACTTATAGTCGCCGAAGATACAGTTTTCCAGCGCAGTGACAATCTCCTGACGTGTCATGCCGGAATATATGGCGAGCGCTTTGATTCCGCGTTTGCGCAGATTCTGCACCTGGTCTTTCATCAGGGCGATGAGCGGAGTAATGACAATGCAAATCCCTTCCTGGGCGAGAGCAGGCACTTGAAAGGTGATGGACTTACCGCCTCCGGTAGGCATCAGTCCCAGTGTGTCTTTTCCATTGCCAATGCTGGTTATGATGTCCTCCTGCAGGTCGCGGAAGGAATCATAACCCCAGTATTGCTTTAAAATCTCTTGGTAAGTCACTCTATCGGTTTGATATCTTCAATCTGCAACTGCACTTCCCCCCGTTTGTGGGTGTTCTCTTCAATGGTATAGCAGATGTCAAATGATCGCTTGGTTTTGATATATCTCACGTGCGAACTTTGTCCGAAGGCGATGCCGTTCATCACATTGTTCGATTTGTTGTCTACCAGTTCCAGTTTGATGTGTTCCTGATCGCGACCGACCACCTTGCTTGTTCCATAATCGTACACGTGATGTGTGCAGAACACCGGTTTCTGGTTGTCGGGACCGAACGGGTTGAATCGTTTCAATTCATTGAAGAACTTCGGCGTGATATCTTTAAAATCTATTTCGGCATCGATATCGATCACTGCGCTGGTCTGTTCCGGCAGTATATGTTCCGACACGAAACTTTCGAATCTCTCGGTGAATGCCTGTACGTTTTCCACTTTCATCGATAGCCCGGCAGCATAGGTATGCCCTCCGAAGTTTTCGAGCAAGTCACGGCAATGTTCGATAGCTTTGTAAACATCGAAACCGGATACGGAACGTGCCGAACCGGTTGCCATATCATCCGTCCGGGTCAGTACGACTGCCGGACGATAGTAAATCTCCGTTAATCGTGAGGCAACGATTCCGATCACTCCTTTGTGCCAGTCTTCATTGTAAAGCACTATCGAACGACGGTCTGCCAAGCCTTCCAGTTCGGCTACGATTTTATTGGCTTCTTCCGTCATGCTTTTATCCAGATCCTTCCGGGTTTCGTTGTATTGGTTGATTTGTCCGGCTTTCTCCAGGGCAAGAGAGAAATCTTTTTCAGTAAGCAAGTCAACAGCTTCTTTCCCGTTCTGGATACGTCCGGAGGCGTTGATGCGGGGACCTATTTTGAATACAATGTCACTGACGGTGATGTCCTTGTCCGTCAGTCCGCAGACATCAATGATTGCTTTCAGGCCTACGCTGGGATTACTGTTCAACTGCTTCAAACCGTGGTAGGCGAGAATGCGGTTTTCACCCATAATGGGGACAATATCCGATGCGATACTGACGGCGCAGAGGTCCAGTAAAGGGATAAGGTGATGGAACTCGATACCGTTGTTGAGGGCAAATGCCTGCATGAACTTAAAGCCTACACCGCATCCGGACAGATGTTCATAAGGATAGGTGTTGTCTTCCCGTTTGGCATTCAGAATGGCTACAGCAGGGGGCAGTACATCATCGGGGACATGATGGTCGCAGATGATGAAATCATTCGATTGTTCCATTGCT
>OGNC01001135.1_pt1 | contig 13309 bp, 11 predicted proteins | sample 1573311 | NCBI WGS metagenome assembly OGNC01 (sample SAMEA2581889, study PRJEB24529) | metagenome | biome: Human gut stool | place: China | collected 2011
AGCTTTTTCAGCTCCTCTTTTTCTTTCCTTCCCTCTCCGATTATCCTTCCCTTTGACTTTCGACATTTTAATCGTACCTTCGCCCATCGTTAAAGAAAACCGTTTTATTTTTACAGCCTTATGATGGATTGGAATACACTTTTATCTGCACATCGCTACCACCCGGGAAGCCCCGCTTCTTTATTTCACTCTCACGACCGTTCACAGTTCCAACGCGATTACGACCGGTTGATTTTTTCTTCCCCTTTCCGGCGTTTGCAGAATAAAACACAGGTATTTCCTTTGCCCGGAAATATTTTTGTCCACAACCGCCTTACACATAGTCTGGAAGTGGCCAGCGTAGGACGGTCACTGGGCAATAAAATCGCCCAATTCATCAAACAACAAAATGTGCCAATAGACAATCCTGAACTACTGGAAGAAATCGGTACGATTGTCAGTAGCGCTTGTCTGGCGCACGACTTAGGCAATCCTCCTTTCGGACATTCGGGAGAACGAGCTATTTCCACCTTTTTTTCCGAGGGAAAAGGAATGTCCCTGAAGGGCCAACTGACACCTTCCCAATGGGAGGACCTTACCCACTTTGAAGGGAATGCAAATGCGTTCCGCCTGCTTACCCACCAGTTTGAGGGAAGGCGGCAGGGAGGATTTGTACTCACCTACTCCACCCTGGCAAGCATCGTGAAATATCCCTTTTCATCGAGTCTCGCAGGCAAGAAGTCAAAATTTGGTTTCTTCATTACAGAGGAAGAAAGTTTTCGCCGCATAGCAGAAGAACTGGGTATGGAGAAGCAGAACAATGCCCCGTTGAAATATGCCCGCCACCCGCTGGTCTACCTGGTGGAAGCCGCCGATGACATCTGCTACCAGATGATGGATATCGAGGATGCCCATAAACTGAAAATTCTGACTACACAAGAAACCAAAGAGCTACTTCTCTCTTATTTCTCGAAAGAGCGCCAAGCACACCGGCTCAAAACCATGGAGATAGTAAGTGACACCAATGAACAAATAGCCTATCTGCGTTCCAGCGTTATCGGACTGCTTATCGGCGAGTGCGTGCAAGCCTTTGTAGACAATGAAGAAAAGATTCTGAAAGGAGAATTTGAAGGAAGCCTCATCAACCATATATCCGAAGTACCTGCCAATGCCTACAAGCACTGTGCAGACATCTCCCTGAAGAAGATTTACCGCTCACGCGATGTACTGGACATTGAACTTGCCGGTTTCCGCATCATCAGTACCCTGCTCGAACTGATGATTGACGCCGTGCGTTCTCCGGAAAAGGCATATTCGCAACTGCTCATCAATCGCGTATCGGGCCAGTACAACATAAAAGCGCCTGCACTCTATGAAAGAATACAGGCGGTATTGGATTACATCTCCGGAATGACGGATGTATTTGCACTCGATTTATACAGGAAAATAAACGGGAATAGCTTGCCAGCGGTATAACAGACGACAAACATTCCTCCGGATAGTCCTATGATACAACCTTATTTGCTCCCGACGTAAGCTTGCACGCCTCCGGTTCGCTCGCTATGAACGACTCGATGTGGCGGATGCGCTTTTCTGCCAAAATCTCGTCTACGGCAATCAGGATACCCGTTTCCTCCACATCTCCAAAACCGTAATTGATGGCTGTACCGAACATACGCATGGTAGGGCTAAGACTCATATAGGCATTCACCAACGGGGGAATATTGTACCCCGCCTTACGGATTTCACAATTCAAAATCTTATAGTCTTCCTTAAAAGAGTCTTTACAGAATAGAGCATCCAATTCATTCTCGTCCGACTCCAGAAGCAACGGTTTCATCGGAGTAATCAGGTTGTCCTTATCCGCAAAATGTTTCCGAAGGAAATAAAGAATCTTATCACGGCTCTGACGATGATAGCTGGGATACATAGTCACCTTTCCGAAGAAATACTTCACATTGGGCATGACTACGGTCAGTGCGCCCAAACCATCCCACAGATTATCCAACGCAAACAGACCTTTACTGTCTGCACGCGTAGACTGATACTCCAACGTAACGAACGAACGTCCTAACTCGATGGTCGTAGGAAGATAGTCCTTCAAAAACTTATCCGAAAAGTTAAACATATGGGCAGTTGCCAGAATAGGGGCACCATGTTCATCAAAACGCACATCCGTACCTAAGATATAACGGTATCCACCCAAAATTTCTTCTGCTTCCGGATTCCAGACAATCAACTGCTTGTACGGGTTGTCCATGATGTCATATTCATCAATATCCATAGACTTGCCCGTTCCTCCTCCCGCAGCACGGAATGCAATCTCGCGCAAACGGCCGATCTCCTTCATTGTATTCGGAGAGTCTTGGGCAGTAATGATATATATCTGATTATGACTTCTATTGGTCATGCGCAGACGCTTTTCCTCAGTCAACTCCGCTTTCAACAGCTCCTTGCTTATCGGTGCAATAACATCTTCCATATTTTTCTGTTAGTAGTTCTTCTTTAATATAAATACGGTCTCTCTACAATTTATATACAATATCCTTCACATATTGCGCCCATCCGGCCGGGCTTTTCGATTTGTCGAAAGTTTGCCAGGGGATAGGCTTCCCTATGGTGATGGTAAATGTTTTATGACGATTCTTCAGCATTTCATCTGCCAGGTAAAGCATGGCGATATTGAACTTGATACCCAATATCTTACAAAGATTGGCAAGATTATAAAAGAAGTTGGAATTCCGCCCCTCGAAGTGGATAGGAACGACATCACGGTGGGCTTCGACACTCTTCACGATAAAGGTCTTTTTCCAATCCAAGTCACGGATGACCCCATTCTGCCTACGCGAACAAAGCCCTGCGGGAAACATGATGAGCTGATTGTCCGAAGCAAATCCCGCCTCCACCATTCTCGGGAAGTCTTTGGCCTGCTTTCCCGTCTTATTGATGGGGATACAAAGCGGCGCCAGTCCGTGCAGGTTCATCAGCAGGTCGTTGACCATATATTTCACCTTGCCACCATAAAAGGAGCCCAGGACATAACCCAACGCCACTCCATCCTGCCCACCCAGGGGATGGTTGGACACAAAAGTATAAAGCCCTTCTTTAGGCAGATTTTCCTCCCCCTTTACCACAATATTGGCATCAAGGAACTCCAGACAAGCTTTCAGGAAATCTACACCGACTTTATCTTTCGACTCCCGCAAAAAGACATTCAATTCCTCTTGATGAACGATATGCTTCAAATAAGAAACCACGAACTTGGGGATATACTTAGACTGCTTCGGAGCCTTTTCCCGAAGTATCTTGTCTATGTCAATCAAAAATAAAGAGTCGTCAGCCATTCTTCTTTTGATGAAATGAATGCGCAAAATTAACTCATCTTTTTAATTAATCGCAAAAAAATGACAGAAAACTGCACCCGAAATCTATCAAATAGCACCTAAAAACTGTCAATTGATAGTTTTTCCCCTAAAGTGTGTTTGAAATCCGTCTGCCTGAAAGAGAAAACTTCCGTAAACTTGCAATATCAAGATTAACGAAAAAAAACATAGCACATATGAACAATATAACATTTAAAAAAGACCTGCTCGGAGTTCAAGACGATTTATTGCGTTTTGCATACAAACTTACTTCCGACCGTGAAGAAGCCAACGACCTCTTGCAGGAAACATCCCTGAAAGCTCTGGATAACGAAGAGAAGTATACGCCCGATACTAATTTCAAAGGATGGATATACACCATCATGCGCAATATCTTCATCAACAATTACCGCAAAGTGGTGCGTGACCAGACTTTCGTGGATACCACGGACAATCTCTATCACCTGAACCTGCCGCGCGACGCCGCTTTTGAAAGCACAGAAAGCGCATATGACCTGAAAGAGATGCACCGCATTGTCAACGCCCTTCCACGGGAGTACAAGATTCCCTTCTCCATGCATGTCTCCGGCTTCAAATACCGCGAAATTGCAGAGAAGCTAGGGTTGCCCTTAGGCACGGTAAAGAGCCGCATTTACTTCACCCGCCAAAAACTACAACAAGACTTGAAGGATTTTGTTTAAGAACTCAGCATATAAAACCAGTGATTTCCATAAATTAAGAAGAGTACAGATTTTAGTTGTATCAAAAGAGAGAAAGGCAGGCCGGGACAATCCCGCGTCTGCCTTTCATGGTCTCGCCCCTTGTATTTCGTACACAAACTCATTCAAGCCGTTACGCTTTGCGACAATATTATTTACAAAAATCAGGATAGCAATCTCTGGCTACATCCCACTTTTCCACCTATCCGAGGCACTGAAAGCTAACCAAAGCCACCCGAAAACTGCCAATTGTTAGATTTTACCCCAAAGAGAGTTTGATTTCCGTCTATCAAAAAGAGAAATCATCCGTAGCTTTGTATCATCAATAAAACGAACAATAATTTAAAAAACATCCATTATGAATAATAGAACATTTACCCAAGACCTACTCGGAGTTCAAAACGACTTATTACGCTTTGCATATAAATTAACCTCCGACCGCGAAGAGGCCAACGACCTGCTTCAAGAGACATCCCTGAAAGCTCTGGACAATGAAGAGAAGTACACACCTGATACCAACTTTAAAGGATGGATATATACCATCATGCGTAATATTTTCATCAACAATTACCGTAAAGTGGTACGTGACCAGACATTTGTAGATACCACAGACAATCTCTATCATCTGAACACGCCGCACGACCTCACACTCGACAGCACAGAAGGCGCCTACGACCTGAAGGAAATGCACCGCATTGTCAATGCCTTGCCACGTGAGTACAAGATACCTTTCTCCATGCATGTCTCCGGTTTCAAGTACCGTGAAATCGCAGAAAAGCTGAACCTCCCACTTGGAACAGTAAAGAGCCGCATCTTCTTTACCCGCCAGAAACTGCAACAGGAACTGAAAGATTTCAGATAAGAGAATACGGCAACCTAAGAATTGTTTATTAATTGGCCGGATAAAAAAGTAAATATGCTTATCTTTGGGCAATCATGGGACACAAACCAAGATACCTAAAGAAAAACCGAGTAATTAATAAACAACATGAAGAAACAGACAATCATTACAGCCTGCACATTTGCAGCAATGACAATGGCTACTCCTGCCGTTTTTGCCGTACAGCCGGCCATGAGTAACCACGTATGCGCCTCCGACGCTATCAAGAAAGACAACCGACCGGTAGAATCAAAACGACTGTTCCGTTCCAAAGCCGTAGAAGAACAAATTCAACGGATACAGCAGCTGCTGAAAAATCAGAAGCTGTCATGGATGTTCACTAACTGCTTTCCCAACACGCTGGACACCACCGTCCATTTCCGCAAGGACAAGAAAGACGGGAAGCCCGACACATTTGTCTACACCGGAGATATCCATGCCATGTGGCTCCGCGACTCAGGTGCGCAGGTGTGGCCCTACGTACAGCTGGCCAATGAAGACAAGGAACTGAAGACGATGCTTGCAGGAGTCATCAACCGCCAATTCAAGCTGATTAATGTAGACCCGTTTGCCAACGCCTTCAACGACGGCCCCATCCCCGACGGACACTGGAAAACCGACCTTACCGACATGAACGACGAGGTGCACGAGCGTAAATGGGAAATCGATTCACTGTGTTATCCGCTACGCCTTGCCTACCATTACTGGAAAACGACCGGTGATACAAGCATCTTCGATGCCGAGTGGATAAAAGCAATCCAAAACATCCTGACCACCTTCCGCGACCAACAGCGCCGTGACGGACGCGGTTCCTACCATTTCCAGCGGGTAACTGAACGCGCACTGGACACGATGACCAACGACGGCTGGGGCAATCCGGTGAAACCGGTCGGACTGATTGCATCTTCTTTCCGCCCTTCCGATGACGCCACCACCTTCCAATTCCTGATACCCTCCAACTTCTTCGCCGTATCTTCGCTGCGTAAGGCAGCCGAGATTCTGACTGAAGTCAATAACCGCCCGGAGCTTGCAAAAGAATGTACCGACCTGGCCGGAGAAGTAGAAACCGCCCTACGAAAATACGCTACCTACAACCATCCCAAATACGGCACCATCTATGCCTTCGAGGTAGACGGTTTCGGCAACCACCTTCTGATGGACGACGCCAATGTACCGAGCCTTATCGCACTGCCCTATCTGGGCGATGTGGACATCAACGATCCTATTTACCAGAACACCCGTCGTTTCGTATGGAGCGAGGATAACCCATACTTCTTCAAAGGTACGGCAGGCGAAGGCATTGGAGGTCCGCACATCGGCTACGACATGATTTGGCCGATGAGCATCATGATGAAAGCCTTCACAAGCCAGAACGATGAAGAGATTAAAACTTGCGTGAAGATGTTGATGGATACAGAAGCCGGAACCGGCTTTATGCACGAGTCTTTCCACAAAGACAATCCCGCCAAGTTCACCCGCGCCTGGTTTGCATGGCAAAACACATTGTTTGGCGAACTCATTCTAAAACTGGTGAACGAGGGCAAGCTAGACTTGCTGAACAGCATACAGTAAAAAAACATTTATCCCCCCTGGATTCTGTGGATGAATGTAATAATCAACCACTCCAGGGGGAATATTATCACTCCTCCCTCCCATCATCTTCCGGTAAGTAGTAACGTTCACAAAATAGACGGGAAGTTAACAAAAAAAGTTTCAGAAGTTAATACTAAAACAAGAAAGAGTTAAGAAAGAGCTTTATCCCAAACTTTGGTTTTTCCAAACCAAGCCTGGGGATAGAGAAACCAAGTCTTGGTTTAGATATCCGCAAAGCTGGGAAAGAAGTTTCCCACCCAAGACACCATTCCACCAACAAGCGACTTTCAAACCAAAGACCGTCATCCTCAACTGAATCTTTTCAAAAGAGACTACACGAATCCCCCACCAGCAAAGCGTTTCAAAAGCAGCTTCATTATCAAATGAATAAGCTATCAACAAGGTGTTGAAAACTTCTTCCTAAGATTTTAGTTAAAAGATTGTGGGGAATTGTGGGGAAATGTGTATTTTTACCGTCGCTTATTATAATAAGGTGAGAAATGATACAATTTTTAGGTAATATCGAGGCTAAGGCGGATGCAAAAGGAAGAGTTTTCATCCCGGCCACCTTCCGGAAACAGCTGCAAGCCGCTTCTGAAGAAAGACTCGTGTTGCGTAAGGACGTGTATCAGGATTGCCTGGTGCTCTACCCGGAAAGTGTATGGTTTGCCACTCAAAACCAACTTCGCTGCCGGCTGAATAAATGGAACGCCAAACAACAAATGATTTTCCGCCAGTTCGTAAGTGACGCGGAAGTCATGACCCCTGACGGGAACGGACGCATCCTGCTCCCAAAACGTTACCTGCAAATGGCGGGTATACAAAGTGATGTCCGCTTCATTGGTGTGGACAACACAATAGAAATCTGGGCTAAGGAACGTGCCGACCAACCATTCATGAACCCCGACGAGTTCAGCGAGGCTCTTGAAGAACTGCTGGGAGACGAAAATATTTGTTGTGACGAAAATAAGCTATAAACAACAGATGATGAAAGAAGAAACAACATATCACATCCCCGTATTGCTGATGCTGAGCGTAGATGCAATGAACATCCGTCCGGACGGCACGTATGTAGACGTAACGTTTGGTGGAGGAGGACATTCGCGCGAGATACTGTCCCGCCTGGAAGACGGCGGCCGGCTGCTGAGCTTCGACCAGGACGAGGATGCGGAACGTAACATTGTGAACAACCCGCATTTTACATTCGTACGCAGCAACTTCCGCTACCTGCACAACTTCCTACGCTATCACGGCATCGAAAAAGTGGATGCCATACTTGCCGACCTCGGCGTATCTTCCCATCACTTTGATGACAGCGAACGGGGATTCTCCTTCCGCTTCGACGGGGCACTGGATATGCGTATGAACAAGCGTGCCGGCCTAACCGCTGCCGACATCGTGAATACCTACGAAGAAGAAAAGCTGGCCGATATTTTTTATCTGTACGGCGAGCTGAAGAACAGCCGGAAACTGGCATCTGTCATCGTTAAGGCACGGGCTACGCAGAGAATTGCCACCATCGGCGAATTTCTGGAAATCGTCAAACCACTCTTCGGCCGCGAACGCGAGAAGAAAGAACTGGCAAAAGTATTCCAGGCATTGCGCATTGAGGTAAACCAGGAAATGGAAGCACTGAAAGAAATGCTGTATGCGGCAACAGAAGCGCTAAAGCCGGGAGGCCGCCTGGTGGTGATAACCTATCACTCCCTGGAAGACCGTATGGTGAAGAATATCATGAAAACCGGCAACGTGGAAGGCAAGGCCGAAAAAGATTTTTTCGGGAACGTATTGACCCCGTTCCGGCTAGTCAACAACAAAGTGATTGTACCGGACGAGGAAGAGATAGAGCGCAATCCGCGTTCGCGCAGCGCCAAGCTGAGAATTGCAGAAAGAGTAATGAATGATTAGTGACTAGCAATGGAAAAGAAGCAAGAAGAAAAGAATACGGAAAAGGTGAAAAAACGCACCTCACTGAAGAACATCATCGGAGGCGACATTCTGGCCACAGACTTCTTCCGCCGCCAAGCCGGATTGTTGTTCCTTATCATGGTGCTTATCATTATTTACATCAACAACCGTTACGAATGCCAACTGCAACTGATAGAGATAGACAATCTTAAAAAAGAGCTGATAGACATCAAGTACGATGCCCTGACACGCAGTTCGGAATTGATGGAGCGGAGCCGCCAATCGCGCATCGAGGAATACATCGCCACCAAAGAAAGCGATTTGCAGACTTCCACTAATCCACCGTACTTACTAAAATAATGGAGAATTGAGGATTAAAGTAATTTCAATAGTACATCGTAAATCGTTAAATCGTAAATAACATTGGCTGTAAATAAAAAAAACATAATGACCCGTTACTTCTTCGTCGTCCTACTCATGGGGCTGGTGGGGATAGCTATTGTTGTAAAAGGTGCCATGATTATGTTTGCCGAGCGACAGTACTGGCACGATGTAGCCGACCGCTTCGTAAAAGAGAATGTAACGGTGAAGCCCAACCGGGGAAATATCCTGTCCTCGGATGGCAAACTGATGGCAAGTTCGCTGCCAGAATATAAAATATATATGGACTTCATGTCCGGCGAAAGGGACGAGAAACGCCGCAAAAAGGACCAGCAGCGCAAGGATTCTATCTGGAAAGCCAATTTCGATTCTATCTGTATCGGGCTTCATCAGATTTTTCCGGACATCAGTGCCGCCACCTTCAAAAGCCATCTGCGCAAGGGGCGGGAGATGAAGAGCCGGAACTACAACATTCTTCCCAACCGCAACCGGCGCATCTCTTACATTCAGTATAAGGAAGCCAAACGGTTACCCGTATTCAAGATGAACAAGTACAGAGGCGGGTTCCACGAACAGATATACAACCAGCGTAAAAAGCCATTCGGTTCTTTGGCAGCCCAAACCCTGGGCCGTCTCTATGCCGATACAGCCATGGGAGCCCGTAACGGCATTGAACTGGCCTTCGACACCCTGCTGAAAGGACGGAACGGTATTACCCACCGTCAGAAGGTGATGAATAAATACCTGAATATCGTAGACCTTCCCCCGGTAGACGGTTGTGACATCATATCCACCCTCGACGTAGGCATGCAGGACATCTGCGAAAAAGCCCTGGTAGACAAGTTGAAGGAAATCAATGCCAATGTCGGGGTAGCCGTACTGATGGAAGTGGCTACCGGAGAAGTAAAGGCCATTGTCAACATGATGAAAGCCGGAGACGGCAATTACTACGAAATGAACAGTAATGCCATCAGCGATATGTTGGAACCGGGCTCCACCTTCAAGACAGCCTCCATTATGGTGGCACTGGAAGATGGCAAGATAACCCCGGATACCGAGGTAGACACGGGCAACGGTATTATGAATATGTACGGCAGCAAGATGAGAGACCACAACTGGCACCGGGGAGGTTATGGAAAGATAGATGTGACACGTATTCTGGAAGTTTCTTCCAATGTGGGCGTCTCCTACCTCATCGACAAGCACTACAAGGATAATCCGCAGAAGTTCGTGGACGGTTTGAAGCGCATGAGCATCGACCAGCCGCTTCATCTGCAAATACCCGGTGAAGGGAAGCCCAACATCAAAGGACCCAAAGAGCGTTATTTTGCCAAAACGACTTTGCCGTGGATGAGTATCGGCTACGAGACTCAGGTACCTCCTATGAACATACTGACCTTCTACAATGCCATAGCCAACAACGGGGTCATGGTACGCCCCAAGTTTGTGAAAGCAGCGGTAAAGGACGGTGAGGTAGTGAAAGAATATCCTACGGAAGTAATCAATCCCAAGATATGTTCCGACCATACCCTGACACAGATCCGCGAAATCCTTCGGAAAGTGGTATCGCAAGGTCTGGCAAAACCCGCCGGCAGCAAGCAATTCTCCGTATCGGGCAAGACGGGTACGGCACAGATTTCACAAGGAGCCGCCGGATATAAGTCGGGACGGGTGAATTACCTTGTAAGTTTCTGCGGATATTTCCCCTCGGAAGCACCCAAATACAGTTGCATCGTTTCCATTCAGAAGCCTGGGTTACCAGCTTCAGGCGGTCTGATGGCAGGTAGTGTCTTTGGGAAAATAGCAGAAAGAGTTTATGCCAAAGACCTGCGTTTTGACATACGCAGTGCCATAGACAGTACCACCAATGTGATTCCTCCCGTGAAAGCCGGAGAGATGAACGAAGCACTCCTTGTACTGAATGATTTGAAAGTGCCCGTTCAGAAACAGTTCGCCGGACAAAAGAAAAAGGAACAGTGGGGGCATACACAAGCAGCTCCGTCGGCAGTCATCCTGCAAGACCAGGAACCGGCCTCGGGCACCGTGCCCAGCGTGGTAGGTATGGGAGCGAAAGATGCTGTCTACCTTTTAGAGAGCAAAGGACTGAAAGTAAGGCTAAACGGCGTAGGACGGGTGAGGAACCAGTCCATAGCAAGCGGTAGCCGGATAGTGAAAGGACAAACCATAGCCCTGACACTACGTTAACATGAGAATAAACAAGATTTGGATATACACTATATATAATAAGGTATGAGATTAAGTGATTTGTTGCAAACAATACAGCCGGTCCGGATTACCGGAAATACAAGCATGGAGATAACGGGGGTGAATATAGATTCCCGCCTGATAGGAACCGGACATCTGTTCATGGCCATGCGTGGTACGCAGACCGACGGGCATGCCTATATTCCGGCTGCCATCGATAAAGGGGCTGTTGCAGTATTGTGTGAAGAATTGCCGGAAGAGCTTAAGGCCGGCATCACCTACATTCAGGTGAAAGACAGTGAAGATGCCGTAGGGAAAGTGGCTACCACTTTCTATGGCGACCCTACATCCAAGATGGAACTCATCGGCGTGACCGGAACCAACGGAAAAACAACCGTTGCCACCTTATTATATAATACTTTCCGCTATTTCGGCTACAAGGTCGGACTGGTTTCCACTGTATGCAATTACATCGACGACCTGCCCGTACCGACCGAACACACCACCCCAGACCCGATAACCCTGAACCGCCTGCTTGGCGAAATGGCCGATTCCGGCTGCAAGTATGCCTTCATGGAAGTCAGTTCCCATTCCATTGCCCAAAAGCGCATCAGCGGTCTGAAGTTTGCCGGCGGTATTTTCACTAATCTGACCCGCGACCATCTGGATTATCATAAAACGGTGGAGAACTACCTCAAAGCCAAGAAAAAGTTCTTCGACGAACTGCCAAAAGGAGCTTTCAGCCTGACCAACCTGGATGACAAGAACGGACTTGTGATGACGCAGAATACCCGTTCGAAGGTATACACCTACTCTTTGCGTAGTCTTAGCGACTTCAAAGGCAAAGTCTTGGAGTCTCATTTCGAGGGAATGTTGCTCGACTTCAACAATCACGAACTGGCAGTACGTTTCATCGGAAAGTTCAATGCCTACATCCTGCTGGCGGTATTCGGTACTGCCGTATTGCTTGGCAAGAAAGAAGAGGATGTACTGGTTGCCCTCAGCACGCTGCATCCGGTAACCGGCCGCTTCGATGCCATCCGTTCACCGAAAGGCTACACCGCCATTGTGGACTATGCGCATACTCCAGACGCCCTGGTCAATGTATTGAACGCCATTCACGGAGTGCTGGAAGGAAAAGGGAAAGTGATTACCGTTGTGGGCGCCGGCGGCAACCGCGACAAAGGCAAGCGTCCCATCATGGCCAAAGAATCCGCCCGCTTGAGCGACCGGGTCATCATCACCTCCGATAACCCGCGCTTTGAAGAGCCGCAGGACATCATCAACGACATGCTGGCGGGACTGGATAAAGACGACATGCAGAAAACCATCACCATCACCGACCGCCGCGAAGCCATCAAGACAGCCTGCATGCTGGCACAGCCGGGAGACGTGATTCTCGTTGCAGGCAAGGGGCATGAGAATTATCAGGAGATTAAAGGCGTGAAACACCATTTTGACGACAAAGAGATATTAAATGAGATAATGTGCTGATATGCCAATGTGCTAATTGCCATGCGGCATTACGTACACCACATTTGCACATTAGCATATTTGCACATTAGCACATTTATAGTTATGAAGGTTATCAACTTTGCCGAGACAAATTCTGTCTTGAACCAATACGTGGCGGAAATTCGTGATGTAGCAGTCCAGGGCGACCGTATGCGTTTCCGCCGTAATATTGAACGCATTGGAGAGATAATGGCGTATGAAATGAGTAAGGAACTGACGTATTCTGTCAAGCAGGTACAGACTCCCTTGGGGGTGGCGTCGGTCAGCACACCCGATGACGAGGTGGTGATTGCCACTGTTTTCCGTGCCGGGCTGCCCTTGCATACTGGATTCTTGAATATGTTCGACCATGCCGGGAACGCTTTTGTTTCCGCTTACCGTTATTATAAGGATAAGGAATGCCGTACGGTGGATGTACACATCGAATACATCGCTACTCCGGATTTGTCCAAGAAGACATTATTGATTGTAGACCCGATGCTTGCCACGGGAGAAAGTATGGAATTGGCCTGGAAGGCCTTCGTCACCAAGGGGATGCCGGCCAAGTTGCAGATAGCTTGTGTCATAGCCAGCCAGCAGGGCGTAGAGCATCTGGAAAAGCTGTTCCCTGGAGATGAAGTGACCTTGTGGTGTGCAGCAATCGACCCGGAGATGAACGAGCATTCCTATATCGTTCCCGGGCTGGGAGATGCCGGAGATTTGGCTTTCGGGGAAAAGCTATAAAAGATAAAAGATAAAAACTAAAAGCTAAGAGCTAAAAATTAAAA
>OGNC01001141.1_pt1 | contig 13264 bp, 15 predicted proteins | sample 1573311 | NCBI WGS metagenome assembly OGNC01 (sample SAMEA2581889, study PRJEB24529) | metagenome | biome: Human gut stool | place: China | collected 2011
ATTATGTAGTCGGTTCTCTGGAGATCGATGATGATGCCAAGATCCACCTCCAGAGAACCTACTACATAATTCTTTTTGGTGCCTGCACAGCTTCCCAGCATCGTATATCTTCTCAGGCTGGATTTCACACGTGCCACGAGCTCCAGTGGATTGAACGGCTTTGTGATATAATCATCCGCACCCACATTCAGTCCCAATATTTTATCTACATCCTCCGATTTCGCCGACAATACTAAAATCGGGATGGCGGAAAATGTGCGGATCTTGATCATTGCATGGATTCCATCCATCTCAGGCATCATAATATCGATGAGCAGAAGCTGAATATCTTCCTTTTGTAACACCTCAATTGCTTCTCTTCCGTTATATGCTTTAAAAATCTGATAACCCTCCTGTGACAGATAGATACTGATCGCCTCCACGATCTCCTTATCATCGTCACATATCAGAATATTTGCCATTTCTTTCACCTCCTGAAAGTATTATATAAAAAGAATCTTAATACCCGGGTAGGAAAAGTATTAAGATTCCATTAAGAAACCACGATATACAATGCCCTATTCATGCGGGTTTGCAAACTTTTGTTACTAATTTGTTACTAATAGCCAATTATAAATAAGAAGATACTACACTTTTTAATCAGCAATCATTTTTGCTCTTGTGTTCTTCCCACACTTGCCATCTACCTTAATTTTTACAGATTGCTGATATGCACAGATGGCAGCATCTGTAATGGTACCTGCATCACCATCGATAGCAACCGCTTTATATTTCTTACCATTATACACGAATTCTCTATCAAATCCAGCTTCTCTCAGTTCCCACTGCACCCATTTGACATCTTCGCCTTTGCAGCCCTTTTTGATGGTGCGTGTCGGCTGCTTGTATGGATTCTTACCTTTCCATGTGGCTTCTCCGGCAAGATTCTCTTTATAGAGATAATCGATCCAGTTGAAGGTAAGACCATATACCCATTTGGTTGCGGACACCTTGGTTTTGACACAGCCATAATCAATGCCTTTTTCCTCAACGCACATTGGTACACCATTCTCAATACCAATATACACACCAACATGTCCCTGTTTCCAAAGAACTGTACCAACGGCAAAATCTTTAATTTTTGCGATAGGAAGTCTTGTATACGCCTGCGCGTAAAGCTGAGAACTACCGAGCACATGATTAGTATACCACGAAATCAGCCCTGAGCAATCGCAGCATACCTTTCCGATCAGCTTCTTTTGTCTGATCTTTGTCTGATAGCTGTACGTAAAGACAGCTTTGTAGGCATTTTTGAGGTACTCATAAAATGTCTGTGTCAACACTCCGTTAGCACCTTTCGCACCATAGACATAAGGTGTGCCAAGTTTTGATTTTGCAAAATCTGCAAGTACCTGTCCTGTTAATTTTCCCGTGTATCTTCTTCTCCTTTCTGATCTATCTTATTTTTCAGCACTGCAATATACTTTGCGATCCATACCGGTACCGGAGCTCCCATGCGTCCTACATTCTCAATGATCGATAAACATTCATTCAGAATGTACCAGCATGCTGCCAGCAAAGTAAATACCGGGACATTTGGTACATCAAATCCAAGATATGCACCGGCAAACTTAAGCAGGCAATCAATCAAAGCACACATGGCCACTACAAAAATATAGCCAAACTTTTTGTAAATTCCAAGCCTGCCCTTTTTGCTTGACCATCCGTAATTTGTATTGCCCGGATGATCCAGAGCTTCTTTCGCTGATGCCATATATCCTGTGACATAATCAATAATCATGCAGGCGACAAAAATCAGCAGAACCGGAAAAAGGATACCCAGCTTTGCCATGATCCATGCCAATGCTCCTGTGATAAGCGACTGAATTGTAATTACAATTTCTCTCTGCGTGTTTTTCTCCTTTCTATGCTTCCATCAAGCCGTCTACATATGTCTCGAATTCTTCATAATCAGCATCACAGACTACCTTATTTGCTTTGTAGACTTCTTTGTTCTGGATATACTTGTTGACACTCATAGATCCGTCCTCATTGATGGATGCATTCATGGTCATTGCCACTGTCTCAACTCCATCCACTGTAACTGTACTTCTGCCATTTGCACTGATTGTCTTTGTTTTTACTAACGTGCTCTTGTCCTCTCTTTCTTTTTTGATATTTATTTATGCCTGCAGCTTGGCAAGTTCAAACTGCAGGTTATAAATCATTTGCTGCTGCATTTTTATCATCTGATGCAGTTCCTGTATTGCTTTTACCTCATAGCCCTGCAGATAAAAGGTATCTACAGATTTTATATTGATAGAGCCATCTTCATTATAACCACCGCCACCATCAGACAAGTACGGATCAACCATTTCAATTTCATCTGCAATAAATCCTATATTCTGATGTCGATTATTTTTGTATCCAACCCAGTCAAAAGATCTAAGTCTTATCTTATCAATAATTGGGAGCGCACTCACATTACAGTCCGAAATGTTACATTTCAACCGCTGATCTGACATGCCATCGACAACCTTATGCGTTCCGTATGTGATACCTGTACCACTCTGGCATTTGACAACTAATGCACCGGATGCATTGACACCGAAATTGGAGACTCTTTGTTTATCTGTGCTCACAGTACCAATACAACATCGATTGCTGGTACCATCCAATGTTTTGAAAGTTACATATCCACTTGTTGCAAAATTAGGAGCAGAAAATGTTACTCCATCAAATATAGACCATCCTTTACCACTTGCGCAGTATATTGCCCATCTTTTATATGTAAAATCATATGTTATCAAACTACCATCATTTGCATATATTCCTCCATTAGGATAAATCTTACCCGTAACAGTTACATTTCCAATAAGTGTACTTCCGCCGCTCACAGTTAATGAGCCTGCATTTAGTGCTGCTGCCGTAGCCAATCCACCATTGAATGTTGCACTGCCTTCTGTAAAAATTGACATCACATCCAGATATGGAGCTTCAGCATTTATGGTAATTTTCAAGACATCAAAATAATGTTCCTTACCATCATAAGCTCCTGTCGTATCATTGAAGTACATCTTAAGAGCATTCTTTACTTTAATATCTCCAAATACACTCAGTCCACCAGCAGGTGTATAAGTAATACCACCATTGCCAATACTCATAGTGCCTTTATTTGTCAGATTGCCGGCTGTATCTACAACAAAATTACCGGAACCGATATTCAGACTTCCACTGGTAATAGCACCAAGATTCGCTGATATTGCTGATAATGAAGCAACAGATAATTTATCAGCCGTAATTGCATTTGATGCTATTTTATTTGCTGTAATTGCATTGGCAGCTATCTTGTCGGCTGTGATCGCACTGGCAACAATTTTATTCGATGTAATACAGTCTGCGTGAAGATTATCTGCCGTAATCGTTTTGGATGCTATCTGCGTTGCAGTTATGGTTCCTGCGGCTATTTGTCCAGCTGTAATAGCATTAGCTGCTATTTTATTGGTTGTAACGGCATTTGCAGCTATCTTGTCGGCTGTGATAGCTCCTGCTGCAATCTTCCCGGCGGTAATTGCACTGGCAGCAATCTTATCTGCGGTAATTGCATTTGCCGCGATAGCACTGGCACCATATTCTGTAGCCATCCACTTGGATCCATTCCAGTAATACATCCGATATCCATCATCTGTATCAAACCAGTTATCATTGACCTTATAGGTTCCACCTGTAGGCTGAGAAGTCTGATAATAAGCTGTATTTTTCTTATTCGCGATACTTAACGCATTATCCGCTTTTGTACCTGCAGAAGCTGCTGCAGAGCTTGCACTATCTGCTGTGCTCTGTGCTGTATCTGCCTTTTTTGAAGCAGCTGTTGCTGTGGTACTTGCACTGTCAGCTGTCTTTTTTGCCGCTGTAGCATTTGTATTGGCAATCCCCGCATCAGATAGAGCTTTGCTCACATCCCCATCTGTACTGCTGATCCATGAAGCCATGTCACTACCGAGCTTACTCATATCAACTGCACCGCTCGCAATCTGCTGACCATTGATCGTTCCAACTGTAAGATTCGCACAGTTCAGGTTTGTTACTTCTATCTTGGAAGCATCAATGGTACCTGCAGACAGCTTATTTGCTGTAAGGCTCACGATCTTTGCATCTGTTATGGATCCATCTGCAATCTGTGCGGTCTCAATGGCTCCGGTAGCGATCATTGCCGTCTTGATGCTACCTGCTTCTATATTAGTGAGCTGCAGGTTGGCATAGTGCGCATCGAGATATGATACTGTAATCTTTTCTGCATCCAGCTTATCAATCTTTGCTTCCTGCGCGGTCAGCTTGGTTACAAAGGCTTCATTGATCAGTACCAGATCCGCATAATATCTTTCCATTGCTTTGGTGAGTGGTCCCGAAGTATCTTTCGTAGATTCACTTGCAGATGAGCCGACGCTGACAATCTCCGTTTTGATACCACCATCATAATCATGCGACATTTGCATGATCGGGCATTTATATGTCTGGCCGGAATCTACCACATTTACGATATCTCCCAGCTCCGGGAGCACATCCCCCGAAAAACTGACAGTCATTGGGCGATAAACCAGCCCGCCAATCTTGGCATATATGCTATCAAGCAATGCCTGTGTCATAAATGGATTGTTGATGCTGATACCCGTCGAGCCGGTACCGGATGTGTATGTCACATCCTCACTACCGCTGTCCGTCTGCGTTGTGACGGTACACTTGATCATGTTCAATGTATAATTCATTCCATAGGTAATACCGCCCATATAAATATGCGCCGGCGAATAATCACACTGCGTATACCACCGAAATTCCAGATTACCATCATCGTTTATGATCGCATTTGCGCCATGCAGTGCCGCGATATAGCCGATCACTTCCCGGTATGTATAACCAGGCAGCATTGTAATCGTGATATCTTCCAAAGCAGATACAAACGGAACGCCGGTCAGACGCGCGATCTCTGCCATATACTCGCTGGTCTTATGTGCGCCGGTAAGGGCTGTGGAATAGAGCATATTGAATTTATACATCATCCGGTCATATCCCTTGTACCGATACTGCCCGTCATTGATCTCCGGCCGTTCAAAGGTAAATAAGCCCAGCTTTTTATATTCAATGGAAGAACCTACCATAATGCCCAGATTGATGGCATATTCTTTGGCAGGATCCAGCTCCGAAGTCAACGCAATATCTACAGTCTGTGCACAGGTCGATCCAATGACCGGACTGGATGTATCAGCATTGATCTGTCCGCTGTACTTGATAGAGATAATACCCTCTGTAATATCTCCTACCTTTGCATGGTAAAAAGCATGACCACTATTCGATTCTGTCACATATGCGTTAGTTGCCTGTTTCGTGTTTACTCCTTAATCATAAAGTCAAGTGCTGTCAGCACATTTAATGACAATGCTTCATCACACTGCATCAGATCATCCTCTGTGATCATATGCAGCTTGATTTCATTTTCAATCGATAAAAGCTCATTGACCTCTTTCACTTCTTCCGGTGTGAGATCTGCTGCCTGTTTATCTTTCATGATCTCTGCTCGTTTTTCATCGTATGCCGCATAAACCTCTTCCATTGCCTTACGGTTTCTGATAAGGGCATAGCCTACTTTTACCGGCAGTTTTACATCATCCTGCTGTAATTTGTTGATAAGGTTCAGTCTTGCAATCACTTCTGCGTTTTTCATGTTCAATCTCCTTTATTGTTGAATTGTGGATACGCTGACGCTGTCATACGTCTGCTGTTTCTTTGTTTCACTGTATGTCTTAATACCATATGTGGGATCACCGAAATATGCCTGCATAGCCTGTGCTGTACCACCTACATCTATATAGGTCACTGATGTAAACGGAGTATTGGCATCACTTACTACCGAATCAATCAAGGCAGCTTCTGCCTGTGTCAGATCTTCCCACTGGATCTCCAGCTTTGTCTTAATCGCCTTGATTGTGCCTGTCATGGTTCCGTTTGTATCTCTGCCGGTATTACTTGACCATATTTTATTTTTGGAAAGTGAAACACCGCCATCCTTCGGATTAGGCATCTGCTTTCCGTTAAACTTCAAATTGTAATAATGTGCCGTGTATACCTCCTATATCCTGATCGGTATCTGCCCGGTTGTGTCAATCATTTCGTTGATCCGGTCAATCACAATCTGTGTGGTCTGCTTACCATCCATAATAAGCCGCAGGGCAAGGTTGATAGCCTGCTGATTCCCGCCGGATCCAAGAGCAGCAACCACTGCACGGTATACACCTTCGGACACAGATGCCACAATCTGATCATTATTAACGACTGCTGTCCTGCTGCCGATCCGTCCGACAAGTTCGGGGCCTGCTTCTCTTGCCATAAACATTTCAGCCGATTTCGGAAGACCGCCGGTTGCATAGCGGGTAACTGGGAGCCAGCGATTATTACTAAATACGCCACCACTGGCAGCCATTTTATAATTAGTCCATTGCCCTTTTTTATTTCGATACTGCCACCATTTACCATGTAAATATATTGAAACAGTTCTTGGCTTTCCATCTTCAATGATTCTTACCTGCTTCCCAGCAGCAGTTTCAGAATTATTTGGTGTAATAGCTTGGTTGGTAGTGCCATCTGTATTTGTTGTGGTAACTGATACCTGAATTCCCTGCAAACCGTCCTGTATCTTTTGTCTCATGGATTTGATCGAATTAGGATCAGCACCAATCTTACTTTTTACAGTACCGATTTTTCTAATAATTTTACTGTTAATACTCTTTTTGTTACCTTTCCAGTAATTTTTCTCGTTATTTAGTATGCCCCCAATTTTTGAGTCCACGGTACCAATTTTATTTACTACGTTATTCTTTAAAGTCCCCCAGTCAAATCCATTATCTACAGCACCGGCAACAGCAGCTTTTGCGCCTTTCAGTTTTTCAACAGCCGTTGCTTTCCAAGAGTTTACCTTATCTGCTGCTGTATCGAATTTCGCACCAACATCGGCTTTAATTTCTCCAAACTTTGATTTTGCTGTATTCCATTTTGATATAAATGATTCTTTTGTTTCATCTATACTGAGTTTTACACCATTTACAAAATCACCAACAGATGATTTGATATCTCCCCACCATAATTTCAGTGCCGACTTGGCTTCTTCTTTGTCAAAGTTCTTACCAATATAATCTGACCACTTAATATCCGTAGGTGCATCTAAGAATGTTTCCGAAATCCATTTACCGACTTCCCATCCCCCAATAGCTGCTGAAACACACAAGCCTAATGGTCCTGCAATCTTAGCAGCTACCGGTGCAAATTTTCCTGCTGCACTTGCAGCAGTTCCTACTGCACTACTGATGCTATTTGTAATAGTAGCTCCCACGCCTGCAAGGGCATCTGTTGTGAATCCACTTCCTAAAGCAGATATAACTTTACCAGCTGCAGCAGTAAACAGCTTTGCCACCGCCTGCTTTGCAATGGCAGCTCCAATCAGAGTTGCCACTATCGCTCCGATTGCCTTCATATTATCACTGTCTTCTGTGATTCCCTTAAAAACACCTTTCAGAGTATCCAGCACCGCTTTGGCGACTTTGCTCCAATCTACTGTTTTCAAAAATGTTGCAATGCTTCCCGCCAGATTTCCGATAGCTGTACCGATCGTATCCCCAAGAGCTTCAAAATCTGTCGTTTTCAGGGCATTATTTATCGCCGTAGCAATACCTGCTGCCATAGCCTTAACATCCACCGTTTTAATGAAGCTATGGGCTGTCGCAATGATTGTAGACAAGCTGTTACCTATTGTGCTTCCTACAGCATCCCATGAGGTCGTAGACACGGCTGTATTGATTGTATTTGCAATACCTACACCCCATGATTTCGCGCCAAACAGAGCCGTACCCCAGTCTATCTTTGTGATCGCTCCATTGATTAGATCGCCAACCGATGCACCCAGATTTGAGAAATCAAAGTGTGTAGCAAAATTCGTTGATGTGCCGAAAAATGCATTGATACCGTCACATATCGTACCGCCAAGCCCAGCCCATGAGGTCGTAGCAATCGCTGAATTTAAAGTGCCGGCAATAAATGTACCAACCTGTGCCCAGTTTACGGTTTTCAGGAATGTATCTAATCCAAGAACACCTGTATTGATCAGTTCCCCGATTGTATTACCAACCGAAGTGTCAAGCCCTGACACAGACAATGCCCCATTGATAAAAGTGGCAATACAGGCTGCGATCTTAACTGCGGTCTGCTGTACCTTATCCCATTTGATGGAATCCAGTCCATCCTTGATCTTGCCACCTACAATTTCGCCGAGCTCCGTAAAATCGCTGTCCCGCCATGCCTGCTTGATCATTTCGACCATCTTTGAGACATCTGCAGTATCTGCGACATCTGTCGTGATACCGCTGCCCCCACTGCCGGAAGAACTGCTGTCCGAATTATCAGACTGCTTATTGATCTCATCGAAGCTGGCCAACGATTTCGACGCTTTCTTTGCGGCGCCGCCTGTGGCCTCGATGGCCTCCGCCTCGTCATACATATTCTTGGCCGCGTCCTTCGCCTGCCCGATGGTCTTTCCAAACAGGAGGGACACCATGCCGGCAATCGCACTCACGATACGGGTGAGGATGTTGACCAATGCTGTGAAAGCCGGGATCAGCACCGACAAAATAGGCTGCGCCAGTGTCAGCAGCGCCCCCTTCAGACGGGCAACCGCAGCCGAGGCCTCGCTGTTGGACTGCACCACCTTGCCCATCCAGTCCTTCATGGACCGCAGCGCTGCTGTGATCATCGTAAAAATAAATACTCGCTTGACAAGGCCCTTGACCCGGTCGGAGAATTTCTTGATCCGCTGGTCTGCCTGCTCCACCGCGCTCGCAACAGCGTCGGCGGCAGTGGCCGGCTTGTAAAGCTCCTTAGCTACCTTTCCCGCATGGTCCTTAGCTGTTGCCAGGTCACCATTGATGCGCTTCGCGGCTGTATCAACATCGTCCAGACGGTCGGCAGCATGATCAAACTTGACCTGCAGACCGTCCACCAGCTTCTGTTGTGCGGTAAGCTCCCGCGTTACACCAGCCTGCCGAGCGGCGGCATCCGCATAAGCCTTGACGCTGGCCGGGTCATTGGCGTTCGCACCGGACATTGCGGCTGTTACGCGCTGAGCTTCATCCTGCAGAGCTGCCAATTTTACCTTTGCCTCATCCAGTTGGCCACCCAGCTCGCTGACGCGCCGGGAAATCGGCAGCCGCTTATCGCCGTTCTTCAGGAGCTGCTTCTCCAGTTTTTCGATATCCCGCGTTGTGCGGGTCAGGTCTTTTTCAAGCTCCTTATTATCCAGTTTTGTGCTGTAAGTAATATAACCGTCTGCTCCGGGCATCAAGTCACCTCATTTCTTTCCCAGCCAAGCATTTATAACGGCGTCCTCCGCCGCGGTGAAGTTGGTCTTCAGATCCACCAACTCCCGATTCTCTCTGTATAGCTGCTGATCTGTTTTATCCAGCGGCTTCCCCTTCGCCTTTAGATTGCGGATTCGGACGATCTGCGCGAAGAAGCAATCGCCGATTTCGTAGTATGCGGAAATGAACGTCCACCAGTGCAGGTATTCCAGCTCACGGACTTCTTTGCCCAGCACACGGTTGATGGGGGCCACGATATACCGAAAGTCCTGCCCCCAGTCCATCAGCTTCGGCGTCGGCCGCTGGCCCCGCCTGTCCTCTCCACAGTTAATAAACCAGACGCACTGCTTTGCAGCTTCCTGCCAGTCCTCCACCGGCATATCCTCAAGTTCCGGGTAGAAGATGTAAAGCACTACAGCCGATTTTTCCTCACTGCTCAGCTCCGGATCTGTCAGAGCCTCACAGATATCCAGTATGGCCCGATAGTCGGAACGGATGGAATACTCCCGCCCACCCACAATTACGGTTTTTGGCAAAGTGTATTCCATCCGTTTCTCCTCTCATCGGTGATATTTCTTCAGGTACTTCTCCACGCGCGGCTTGGACGCCCGGATCTGCTTAGACATTTCTTCCGGCACTGTGTCAATGACCGCCAGAAAGAAGTTCGTCCACAAAGGCAGGCCCTCCGCCATAGCATGGGTGCTGTGACCCTGGAAGACCGCGGCCGCAGCGCCTTCGCCAAACAGCCTGTCAACGCCGTCGGATACTTCCGCGTCACGCTGCCGCACATACTCGAAAAAGGCGGTATTGTTCTCAAACTTCTTATCCTTATCGGTCTCATACCGCTCGGCACATTCCGCGAACAGATCATAGAGAGCCGACACGAAATTAACGTCCGTGGGGTTAAAGCTGATCTGTGCGGTGCCATCATTGACGTCGAAGGTTTTTACTCCGATAGGGAAATTCAAAGCATTCACAGGCATCTCCTCCTACTCTCAGGCCGCTTTGGTGAAGGTAACCGCACCGTCAGCAATAGCTGCCGTGCCGGTGGTGCGGGTACCGCCATAGGTCACATCGATAGGCATACCCACATTAGAGCTGCCGCCCAGAGAGGCAGGCTTGACCATGCAGGATTCATACCGCTCCGCGAATACCGCGGTATCCGCCGTGCCGGCGTAAGCATGGACCACCAACAGGTCGTTGTTGGCCATAGCCGCCACATTCTGTTCCTTGATGGACTGGTTCCAGATTTTCACCTGGGCTGCGTCACCGGAGTCCAGCTCACAAGGCTCAAAGCTCTGCGTGATCACAGGCTTCTTCATGTTGGTGTAGATCTCACCGAAGATATCAGTCTTGCTCTCCTCGCTGTAATCGTACTCCATGGAGCTCTCCTCCACGCGCTTGCCGATGGGGCTCCAGACCGGAGCGCTATTGGTCCCGGTATTCAGATACAGGATCAGGAGCTTCCGATCCACAACCTGTCCAGCCGGCGTGTTAAACGTCATATCAGCCATTTGTTTTCCCCCTTAAATTTTTTGATGAACTGCACAGACAGCTGCACTACATAGACGCCGGTACCTTCACCGTCCGCCTGAAGCAGCGTGCCGTTCTGCGCTGTGATCCGCTCTGCACGGGGGTCATCCCCAAAAACCGGAGCGGCGCCGGTTGCCGACTGCTCCTGCACCCACTCCTGCAGGTCTACGATCCAGTCGGCGTTTTTCGCGGCCCCAACATCATCGTTAGGGGCTTTCTCCAAAACGCAGTACAGGCCGAAATTGTACTGGTTGGTAATGGTAGTATCCCCGACAATATCCCGGCTCCGTCTGACCTCCACCAGACCGTCTGGCATGATGCCGCCGGTACCAGGGATCTTGTCGGTATAGTCCACCTGAAAACCGGAGAGGACACCGGACTGCGGGAACGCTTCCAACCACTTCCGAACGGTTTCTAAAGCATTCATACCGGGTCACCCCTCCCCTGAACATAATTCTTGAGATCCGCCAGCATGGCGTCCCCCTCTTTCTCCTGAAGGCGTTGGCCCCAGAATGGACCAGCTTCTGGGTTCTTCGTGACGGTATACGTCAGATCCTGCTCGGTCGCTTTCAACTGGTCACCACGCCGCCACCGTGGGCCAACCCCCGGGACCACGCCGGGGCCTTGTCCGGTTTCGGCATTGACCATTACCTTGCCCTCATGCAGATATCTGGCATAGGGGACGAAGGTATTGATCTCTGGCTGGCTGACAGGAGACTGCGCCTGCGTCAGCTTGATGGTTGCCCCGGTACGGTACGGCATATACCGCACGATACGCCGCAGCACATTGGCAGTATGGAACTGCTGTACATCACCATTCACGTCCAGACCCTTCCGGCGGAGGATTTCTTCCACCGGGTGGCTATTTACCTTGACGCTGCCAACGATTGACACACTATCCACCTGCCTCCGTATGAACTACGCTGCCATTCCAGTATTTCGGATCAACATACTTGATGACCACCAGCCCCGGCACCTTCACCGGGATCAGTGAGGACCACTCCGCCCGGGTATTGACCTCCGGTCCCTCTCCCAGAAGGACCTTATCTCCCACTGCTACCGGGACATCTGCTCCGGGGATGACCAACAGGAAGCTGTTCACCTCACTGCTGCCGGTCTTATCCACGTTCTCAGTCTTCTTGAAATCCAGGAAGGCGCCGTGAATAACTGTCCGGGTATAGGTGGCCGCGCCGTCCCAGTGGTAGACGGTCACCGTCTGATTGCAGAGGCTGTAATCGACCGGGCATTTCCGGCGTCTGAGCGCCCGCATCAGCCCACCCCCCGGCAGATATCCAGATACAGGCAAGCAGCTCTATACAGCGCCTTTGCCTGCCCCTTCTCGGACACATCTACCGCAGTTGCGGCCGCGCTGCCATAGGACGTAGACACGGAGCCAATGGAGGCAGACTGCACCGCTCCAGCATCGCCGCTGACGATCAGATCCACATTATGTAGCGCCTCAGCCATAGCGCAGACGGCCATACCCTCTGCCTGCTCGTCCGGAGCAGTCACAGTATAGATCCGCTTGTAGCGACGGAGTTGATCCGCCGCCCTGGCTTCCAGCTCCGCCCAATCGTCATCAGGGATGGCGCCACCATGATAGACGGAACTGTAAAATTCATAATCGACCATAGCGGCGCTCCTCCTTACGCTTCTGTGTCAGCAGCCTCGGGCTGCTCGGCTTCAAGCTGTTCAGCTCCAGTGTGTTTGTCCTGAAGGTGCTTCGCAAGAGCCGCTTCGCTCTTGTAGTTCTTGCCGCAATGTGGGCAGATATAAGCCGGTTCCTCCGGCGGCAGGATCATGCCGACAATACGCATACCCGTTCCTCCTTAGGCCTTGGCCTTATGGTGCAGGTAGATGCCCGCCACCTTGTTCTCGTATACGTCAGCAATGCCGACATTGCGGTAGCCGAACTTATAGGCGTCGGCGCTCTGGTTCTGCTCAGGAGTGATGATCTTGGGCGCCACGTGCTTCTCGAACTGGATAACAGCGGACTTTTCGATGATCATGAAGTTGATATCGCAGCCGTTGGTGGGGTCCTTCACATAGCCGCCGGCCTCTTCGCTGGAGGTCGTACCGTCATACTGATCGATAGCGGTATAGAAACGGCTCTGAGGCACCTTGATGATGCCCGCAAAGGTTTCCAGAACCTCCTTGGACTTGGTGGTATCCAGGTCGCGGATCATGCCGTACAGAGTGGGTGTGATGAACAGATAGCGGTTGTTGGGGTCCACCTCATCCTCGTCCATCTTGTTCACGCCTGCGCGCAAGGCAGTGACGACAGCCGCACCGTCTGCCAGAGTCGCACCGGCAGAGATTTTGGAGATACCAGAAGCGCCGGCATACTGGGCGAA
>OGNC01001150.1_pt1 | contig 13197 bp, 13 predicted proteins | sample 1573311 | NCBI WGS metagenome assembly OGNC01 (sample SAMEA2581889, study PRJEB24529) | metagenome | biome: Human gut stool | place: China | collected 2011
CAGGAAAGTGGTTTATGGACGCTTCCTATTCTTACGGATCATTTAATACTCATAAATCATACGTGCGCTTCGGACAAACGTTCAAGAATGGTTTTATGTATGAAGTGAACGCTTTTCAGAATTTTTCGGATAATGATTATTATGTAGATACGTATGTACGTGACTTTGAAATCAGAGAAGATGGAAGTGTGCGTTTTCCGCCACTCGACAAAAGTAAGATTTACCATCTGAAACGTTTCAATGACCAATACCATAATGAAGCTGTGATTGGAAAAATCGGTGTGGTTGGAAAAAAATGGGCGGACAGATTGGCTCTGAGCTTCAATTATTCCTATTTCTATAAAGAGATACAAACTGGTGTTTATCAAGATGTCGTGTTCGGTGAAAAATTCCGCAAAGGACATTCATTGGCCCCTTCGTTGGAATACTACAAAAAGAACTTATTCGTGAAGAATTTGGATTTACTGCTGACTGCCAATTATAACCATAACCTCACTAATAATGTCGATACCGCTTCGCGGGCTTACAACTGGCGTGGTGAGTTTTACGAAAGGGGCAGCCGGGGAGAACAGTCTTATCAGAATAGTGAATCTAAAAACAAGAACTGGAATGGAACACTGAGGATGAATTATCATATCGGAGAGGCGCATACGTTTACTTTTAGCCATGTGGTAAGTGATTTTGAACGTACAAGCCGCTCTATCATAGGTGCTTCTTCCAAATTTACGGATTTTAGTATTCCTAAAATTACGCGTAAGAATGTCAGCGGTCTTTCTTATCGCCTGATGCCGTCGGACAAATGGAATATTTCGGCATTTGCCAAACATTACCGGCAATACAACAAAGGTCCGGTGTCACAGAATACGGATGGCATAGGTAATTATATAAATTTATCCAATACGGTAAGTGCTTTCGGATACGGTGCTGCGGGTACATATTTTTTATGGAAAGATTTTCAGGTGAAACTTTCTTATGAAAAGGCTTTTCGGCTTCCTACGACAGACGAACTGTTTGGTGATGAAGACTTGGAAGCCGGTAAAGTAAATCTGAAGCCGGAGAAAAGTGATAATCTGAATCTGAGTTTCAGCTATAATTATCAGTTTGGCAAACACGGGGTGTATGCCGAGGCCGGCTTGATATATCGGGATACGAAAGATTACATAAAAAGAGGATTGGATGTATTGGGGGGAACAAGTTACGGATACTATGAGAATCATGGGCATGTGAGGACTAAAGGATATAATTTATCGCTGCTTTATAGCTTCTCGCATTGGTTCGATGTAGGCGGTACATTTAATTGTATTGATACCCGTGACTATGAAAAGTACCTGGCAGGCACCTCTTTGCAGGAAAGTATGCATTACAAGGTGCGTATGCCGAATCTCCCTTATCGTTACGCCAATATAAATGCTAATTTCCATTGGAATGACCTGTTTATTAAGGGAAATGTACTGACGATAGGCTATGATAGCTACTGGCAACACGATTTCCCTCTTTATTGGGAGAATATCGGCGATAAAGATTCAAAAAACATGGTGCCGGAACAGTTTTCTCATAATTTATCCTTGTCCTATACAATGAAGAACGGGCGCTATAACGTATCATTTGAATGTCAGAATTTCACGGATGCGCAACTGTTTGACAATTTCAGCCTACAAAAGGCTGGACGTGCATTTTATGGAAAGTTCAGAGTGTTTTTCGGTAGATAATAAGATTAAGTTTTTAGTATAAATCAATAATAAAGAATATATGAAGAAAAAGTTTTTGCTGTGTGTGTTTGCGGCAACCTTTTGTTTGAGTGGTGGTGTGTTTGTTGCATCTTGCGATGATGTTGATAATCCGGTGGATAACCCTTCGACTGACGGAGAAACAGCCTATGTAGTGGCTGCTACAGTTGGTGAAGCAAGTTATTTGGTGGCAGTTAGTTCTCTTGATGAAGGAACAGTATCAACAAAAGGAAAAGGTACCGAAGTGATTGGCGGTACGTATTGGGTATATAAAGGGTTGGATTATGTATTTGCTTTAGTTTATAATAAAGGTGGTGCCGGTACGGGAGCTTCTTATTATTTGGGAGCAGATGGTAAAATGAAAGAAAAATATACATATACCTTTAATCGTATCACATCGTATGGAACATGGGGAGACAAGGTGGTGACTGTTTCTACCGGAGACTCAAGTCAGAAAGACGATGAGCAGAATGTAGCTCAGGCTTTGTTGTTTAATTATCTGGACGCAACTGACGGTTCGCAAGAAGAAGGCACATTGATCGCCGAAAATTTCTTGGGTAATGGTGAAAAAGTTACTTGGGCAGGATTGGTAGAAGCTAATAATAAAATTTATACTTCTGTCATTCCGATGGGTATGAGTAAGTACGGTATTAAGGCATGGCCGGACAAAGTAACCGACCAAGAACTTATCACTAAAGCTGATGGCGGTAGTGGTAGTGGTGCTTATACGGCTGGCGTAATTCCTTCCACACAATATCCGGACAATGCTTATGTAGCAATTTATAGTGGTACTAACTTCAACGGGACACCCGTGATTGCTACGACTGATAAAATCGGTTATGCATGTGGTCGTATGCGTTCACAATATTATCAGACCATTTGGCCCGCTGATAATGGCGATGTGTATGTGTTCTCTCCCGGATATGGGCGTACGGCAGTTTCATCTTCTGATTTGAAGAAAGTGACAGGAAAGAAACCCTCAGGCGTAATGCGTATCAAAGCGGGTGCAACGGATTTCGATCCGGATTACTATGTGAACTTTGAAGAGATAGGCACTAAACATCCTATTTTCCGTTGCTGGCACATCTCTGAAGATTACTTCCTGCTTCAATTGTATAAAAAAGGAGCGGATGATATGATTCATGGCGGTACAAGTGCGGATGTCAGCGAGTTGGCTATTTTTAAGGCAGAAGATAGGACGATTATTCCTGTTACGGGTTTGCCTGCTGAAGGAAAGTTTGGCGGCGAGCCTTATGGAGAAAATGGCTATGCTTATATGGCTGTTACTGTGACTACTGGTGAACACCCTGCTTTCTATAAAATTGATACCAAAACGGGTAAGGCTGTGAAAGGTTTGACGGTAGAGGCTGACGCTATCACTACAGTAGGTAAGATGAAATATCCTTCAAAGTAACAAATACCTGTTAAATAGAAAATAGTTCTTTTTAGATGAAAGCCTGCCGAGCGGAAAGCTTTGCAGGCTTTTTCAAGAAATAGTAGTAATAAATAGATTATGAAAAAAATATTTGAAAAGATACATTTGTGGCTTTCTGTCCCTTTCGGATTGATAATCACCCTTATTTGTTTTTCCGGTGCTATGTTGGTATTCGAGGATGAGGTGAATGAGTTGTTCCGCCACGAACTTTATTATGTGGAAACAGTGGGAGAAGTCCCACTCCCTATCGAACAGTTGCTTGAAAAGGTGACAGCTACATTGCCCGACAGTGTTTCTGTGACTAGTGTCAGCATTTCTTCCGATTCCGAGCGTGCTTATCAGGTTAACCTTTCCAAACCACGTCGTGCGTCATTATATGTAGACCAATATACGGGTGAAGTAAAAGGGAAAAGTGAGCGTAGCGGCTTTTTTATGTTTATGTTTCGGATGCACCGTTGGTTGCTGGATAGTATGAATCCGGGTAATGAAGGGATCTTTTGGGGAAAGATGATTGTGGGTGTCAGCACGCTATTATTCGTTTTTGTGCTGATTTCAGGAATTGCTATCTGGTGGCCACGTACACGTAAGACACTGAAGAACAGTCTGAAAATATCAACAAAAAAAGGTTGGAAGAGGTTCTGGTATGATCTGCACGTAGCGGGAGGAATGTATTCCTTAATCTTTCTTTTAGCTATGTCGTTGACGGGGCTGACATGGTCTTTCCCGTGGTATCGGGCCGCTTTCTATAAAGTGTTCGGTGTGGAAGTGCAACAACGGGCTGCTTATGGGCAGGAGCGGAAAGGTGGTTCTCAAAAGGGAGATACCGAGCTGGCTTTGCGTGATGGAAGAAAAGAAGGGAATAAGGAACATTCGGAAAACGGTCACAATTATATACACTCTGTCACTTCACCTTTCGTCTATTGGCAAGAAGTTTACGATAAGCTAAGCCGCCAGAATCCGGAATATAAACAAATCAGTGTTGCTTCCGGTACGGCGAGCGTCTCTTTCAACCGTTTCGGAAATCAGCGTGCAGCTGACCGTTATTCTTTCAACACTGATAATGGTGAATTTACAGAAACAAATCTTTATCAACATCAGGATAAATCAGGAAAAATTCGTGGTTGGATTTACTCTGTACATGTTGGCAACTGGGGAGGAATGTTGACTCGGATTCTTACCTTTATTGCTGCTTTGATTGGTGCCTCATTGCCGTTGACCGGTTATTATTTATGGGTAAAAAAACTTATGAATAAGAGAAAACGTGAGAAAGCTATTTCTTTATCTTCCGTTGAGGCGAGAAAAATAGCATAAAGTGGCCATACGAAAAGTCTGGATATTGAATGATAAAAAGAGCGGTGGATGAATTGGAAAAACCAATTGTCCACCGCTCTCTATCTTATACTAATATAAAAAAGAATTTTTAAGAAGAATGAGTTAGATAGAAAGCTCTTTCAATACATTGACAAGATCTCTCTTAATAGGCTTGTCGTTCTTGATAGCCTTGCTGAACGGCACGTAAACGATTTCATCATGTTCGATTCCGATCATAACGTTGCGCTGGTCCTCCATGATTGCGTCGATCGCTGCCGCACCCAGACGGCTTGCCAGAATACGGTCATGAGCCGTAGGGCTACCACCACGCTGCAAGTGTCCCAAGATAGTTACGCGCACATCGTATTGCGGATATTCATTCTTTACACGTTCAGCATAATGCATGGCACCTCCGGTCAGTTCACTTTCGGCCACTAATACGATACTGCTGTTCTTTGATTTGCGGAATCCGTTCTTGATAAATTCTTCCAGTTGGTCTACTTCCGTACTGAATTCCGGAATAATGGCAGCTTCTGCTCCTGAAGCAATTGCTCCGTTCAAGGCGAGGAAACCTGCATCACGTCCCATGACTTCGACGAAGAACAGGCGCTCATGTGAAGTGGCTGTGTCGCGAATTTTGTCCACTGCATCCAGAATCGTATTCAATGCGGTATCATATCCGATGGTCGTATCTGTACCGTAGAGGTCGTTGTCAATAGTTCCCGGAAGTCCGATACATGGAACATCAAATTCCTGTGCAAAGATACGGGCACCTGTCAGCGAACCGTCACCACCGATGATAACCAAGGCATCGATGCCCTCTCTTTTCATATTATCGTAAGCCAACTGGCGGCCTTCCGGAGTAGTAAACTCCTTACAACGAGCTGTTTTCAGAATCGTTCCACCCAGTTGGATGATATTACTTACATTCTGACTTTTGAACTCTTTGATTTCGCCTGTTACCAGACCTTTGTATCCTCTGTATATACCTTTAACTTGTAATCCATTATAAATAGCTGCTCGTGTCACTGCGCGGATAGCTGCGTTCATCCCCGGAGCATCACCTCCGGAAGTCAAAATACCGATACACTTAACTGTTCCCATAACTTAAATATTTGTTTGACGTGGCAAATGTACAATAAAAAGTTGAAAGCGATGTTCCGGAAGTTCTTTTTCATGTGAAGAAAACATTAAAAATACTCAAATTGGTCTTTCTTACTTTCTTTTTATTCTTTTGTGGCAAGAAAACTGAAAGAATATTGACACATTGTCGCTCTCTAAAATCTTCTTCTTCGGATTGCTTCTGATTAAAAACTAAGATATTAATGCTTGAATGTGTTTGTATATTTTCTCCATTAACCATTTGGGAGTAGAAGTTGCTCCACACACCCCGATAGATGTTACATTTTGAATGAGCGAAGGATCAATCTCCTCCTCATTATCTATCAGATGAGAGTTGGGGTTTACCTTCAAACATTCTTCAAACAGCATTTTTCCGTTCGAACTTTTCTTGCCACTGACGAAAAATATCAAATCGTGCGACGCTGCAAACTCCCGTAGCTTGGGCATACGGTTGGCAACCTGGCGACAGATCGTGTCATAATATTCAAAAGTGGTTTCCGGCGAAATGTTCTGTTTGATGTATTCTACAATTTCCTGAAACTCATCCAATGACTTCGTGGTCTGGGAAAAAAGCCGGATACTCTTACTCAAATCCAGTTCTTCCGCTTTTTCGATGACGATCGCTTTTCCGTCCGTCTGTCCTACCAGCCCCAACACTTCGGCATGACCCGTTTTGCCGTATATGACGATTTGTTTCTCCGGATGTTCGTTTTCCAGAAATTCCTGTTTGATCCGTTTCTGTAATCTGAGCACTACCGGGCAAGTTGCATCAATAATTTCTATATTGTTTTCGCGGGCAATAATGTAAGTCTCCGGCGGTTCCCCATGTGCGCGAAGCAACACCTTGGCATTCCGTAACTTCTTGAATTCCTCGCGGTTAATAGTGATTAGTCCCATTGTTTTCAGCCTGTCTACCTCCCGGCTGTTGTGTACGATATCTCCAAGGCAATAGAGCGTTTCACCCTTTGCCAGTTCCTCCTCTGCTTTGTGAATGGCCGTCACCACACCGAAACAGAATCCGGAACCTTCGTCTATTTCTACTTTAATCATAAAATTTTATTTGAGAGTGATAAGGGGCTTCCTACTGAAAACTAGTTGGTAACTTTATTAAATTGATCAAACAGCCATTCTTTCTGTTGTGCAATGGTCAGATTCGTATTATCCAGCAGCAAGGCGTCATCCGCTTTGCGTAACGGACTGACATCACGGTGCTGGTCGATGTAATCCCGTTGTTTCACATTCTCCAGAATCTCGTCGAAACTGGCTTCCTGTCCTTTCGCTTTCAGTTCGTCATAGCGGCGCCGGGCACGGATTTCCGGCGTAGCTGTCACGAATATTTTCAGTTCGGCATTTGGGAAAACTGTTGTTCCGATATCGCGTCCGTCCATTACAATTCCTTTTTTAGCTCCCATAGACTGCTGTTGGGCTACCATTTCTTTGCGTACAAAGTCGAGTGCACTGATCGGACTGACCTTGGAAGACACGCTCATCGAGCGTATCTTATCTTCCACATTAACATCGTTGAGATAGGTTTCGGGGCGTCCTTCCTTGTTCAGTCGGAAAGAGATATGAATATTCCCGATTTCTTTTTTCAGTTTCTCCGTATCGATGATGTCGCCGTCGAAAATACCATTCTCTATGCTGTATAAGGTAACCGCGCGATACATGGCCCCGCTGTCAATGTAAATATACCCCACTTCACGCGCTAAATCCTTTGCCATAGTACTTTTCCCGCAAGAGGAAAAGCCGTCAATTGCTATTGTTATCTTTTTCATATTCAGTTCATCTGATTTGTCCGCCAAAGATACGTTTATTTTGAAAATCAGCCATGCGTTTCCCCTATAAAAGCAGTGGAATAAGTCTGAAAGAATTAAAAAAGTTAAAAAGTCGGATAAAAAGAGGAGGAGAGAAGAAGGGTTATCTGAAAATGTACTATATTTGCCCAGAGACACATAGATAGACACTTTTTTTATTAATCATTATATTAATTATTTTTATGGAAGTTAAAAAATCACCCAAAGCCGACCTGGAAGGCAGAAAGTCTACATGGTTGCTCGTTGGTTACGTGGTAGTATTAGCTTTCATGTTCGTGGCGTTCGAATGGACCCAGCGTGACGTGAAGATTGATACAAGCCAGGCAGTAGCTGACCTTGTGTTTGAAGAGGAAATCATTCCTATTACCGAAACTCCTGAACAACAGGCTCCACCACCACCTGAAGCTCCGAAAGTGGCTGAATTGCTGGAGATCGTCGACGATAAAGCCGAAATTGATGAAACAACAACCATTATCAATGAAGATAATGCTGCTCCGGTAGAAGTAAAATATGTACCGGTACAGGTTGTTGAAGAAGAGCCGGAAGAACAGACTATCTTTGAAGTTGTAGAGAACATGCCGGACTTCCCTGGCGGACAAGCAGCTTTGATGCAGTATTTGGCTAAGAACATCAAATATCCTACTATCGCACAGGAAAACGGAACTCAAGGACGTGTTATCGTACAGTTCGTTGTTAACAGAGACGGTAGTATCGTAGATGCTAAAGTGCTTAGAGGTGTTGACCCGTATTTGGATAAAGAAGCAATCCGTGTGATCAGCTCCATGCCGAAGTGGAAACCAGGTATGCAGCGCGGAAAACCGGTACGTGTTAAATTTACGGTTCCTGTAATGTTCAGATTGCAGTAATTTGTATACACTATAAATTAAGAGGCTGCTTTCGGCAGCCTCTTTTTATTCATTAATCTTTCTAATTCATCATGTTTACAGCTTCTCAACTACTCGATAAGATAAATAATTATATTTCTGAAATTCAGTTTACCCGGGAACCGAAAGGACTTTATGAACCGATTGAATACATCCTTTCACTGGGAGGGAAGCGGATACGACCAGTATTAATGTTGATGGCATATAACCTGTATCGGGAGGATGTTGCTTCTATATATGACCCTGCCGCTGCCATTGAAGTATATCATAATCACACTTTGTTACATGATGATTTAATGGACCGCTCAGATATGCGCCGGGGAAAACCGACCGTGCATAAAGTATGGAATGATAATACCGCTATTCTGTCGGGAGACGCCATGCTTATTCTGGCATTCCGCCTGATGACGGCTGCTCCGTCGGAGCACTTGAAGGAGGTCATGGAATTATTCGGTCTGACTACATTGGAGATTTGTGAGGGGCAACAGCTGGATATGGAATTTGAGTCTCGTGATAACGTCACGGAAGACGAATATATCGAAATGATACGCCTCAAAACGGCCGTGTTGCTTGCCGGCAGTTTGAAGATTGGTGCAATTCTGGCAGGAGCGACTGCCGAAGATGCTGAAAATCTATATAATTTTGGTATGCAGATAGGAGTTGCATTCCAGTTGCAGGATGATTTGCTTGATGTCTATGGTGACCCGGAAGTGTTCGGGAAGAAAATAGGCGGAGATATTCTTTGCAACAAAAAGACGTATATGTTGATAAAAGCTTTGAACCGCGCGGACGAAAAGCAACGGGAAGAATTGGACCGTTGGCTGAATGCGGACGATTGTCAGCCTGCCGAAAAAATAGAAGCGGTGACCGGACTGTATAATCAGTTGGATATACGTAATGTTTGCGAAAATAAAATGCGTGAATACTACACAAGTGCTATGGAAAGTCTGGCAGCAGTTGCCGTAGCCGAGGAACGGAAAAAAGAATTAAAGAACCTGGTGAAGCTGTTGATGTACCGTGAAATGTAGCTAAGTTCTTGAATAATATGCCATATAGAAGACTACCAAATACAGACCAAGCCAGAGTTCGGGCGCTGAAAGCAGCGGTCGAAAAGGGCGATTTGTATAGTGTCCGTGATTTGGCTATTTCATTGAAAACATTGTTCGAAGCACGCAATTTCCTGCAAAGGTTTGAAGCGGCGCAGATTTACTATACACAGTGTTATGACAATCAGGCGAAGGCCAGCCGCAAACATCAGGCTAATGTAAAAACGGCCCGTCTGTATATTTCCCACTTTATTCAGGTACTCAACCTGGCTGTACTGCGGGATGAAATTAAAACATCGCATAAAAATATGTACGGGTTGCCCGAAGCGAATGTAGTGCCCGACCTCTTGAGCGAAGCCGCTTTGGTGGAGTGGGGAAAGAAAATAATCGAAGGCGAACAGCAACGGACTGCCCAAGGTGGCATACCCATTTACAATCCGACCATTGCGCGCGTGAAAGTGCATTACGACATCTTCCTTGACAGCTATGAACGGCAGAAAAACCTTCAGGCACTAACCAATCGCAGCTTGGAAGAACTCGCTTCCATGCGTGGTCGTGCCGACGAATTAATTCTGGACATCTGGAATCAGGTGGAAACTAAATATCAGGACGTCACTCCGAATGAAGTCCGACTGGATAAATGCCGTGATTACGGATTGATCTATTATTACCGTTCCAGCGAAAAAGTAAAAGAAGAAAACGAACTGACATGCTGATAGATACCCATTCTCATCTTTTTTTAGAAGAATTTTCCGAAGATTTGCCACAGGTAATGGAACGTGCACGGAAAGCAGGCGTTTCCCATATTTTCATGCCCAATATTGACAGTATGACAATCGAACCAATGTTGTCTGTCTGCGCCGATTATCCGGACCTTTGTTATCCGATGATCGGTCTGCATCCGACTTCGGTCAACGAGACGTACGAGCGGGAACTGGCAATTGTACGTGAACGTCTGTCGGCCCCGAACAACTTCGTGGCAATCGGCGAAATAGGACTGGACCTTTATTGGGATAAAACCTTCCTGAACGAGCAACTGTTTGTCCTTGAAAAGCAGATCGAGTGGGCGCTTGAATACAATTTTCCTATTGTTATTCATTCCAGGGAGGCGTTCGATTATATATATAAGGTAATGAAAACCTATAAAAACACCCCATTGACCGGTATTTTTCATAGTTTCACCGGGACGCCCGATGAGGCGGCGAAGTTGTTGGAGTTTGAAGGGTTTATGCTGGGTATTAACGGAGTGGTCACTTTTAAAAAGTCAACTTTGCCGGACACTTTGCGGACAGTTCCCTTGGAGCGTATTGTGCTCGAAACCGATTCCCCCTATCTGACTCCCGTCCCGAATCGCGGAAAAAGGAATGAGAGCGCCAATGTGCGGGACACCTTTCTGAAAATAGCTGAGATTTATCAGATGAATCCGGAGTACGTTGCACAAGTCACTACCGAAAACGCGCTAAAAGTGTTTGTAATCCGCAAATAAGCTCCGAAAGGTTTTAAATTATATTAATTTGCAGTATTTATTCAAGATAAAAAACGGATAATGCTTTATGAAAAGAAAAAAAAGGATACATTTGTAGCTGAAAATGCGGGAAACCCATTGGGAGAGATGCTCGAGTGGTTGAAGAGGCACGCCTGGAAAGCGTGTATACGCCAAAAGTGTATCCGGGGTTCGAATCCCCGTCTCTCCGCAGTGTGATAAAATGGAGATAAAACAACAAATTATAATAAATAAATTAATTAATTAATCTTAAAAATTAGACACACAATGAAAAAGTTATTTGCAATTGTTGCTGTGATGGGAGTCTTAACATTTGGCTCAACTCAACTTGCTCAGGCTCAAGACGCTCCTGCAGCAGAACAAACTGAACAACAAGCTGCTCCTGCTGCTGAAGCTACTACAGCTGCTGCTCCTGCTGCAGAAGAAGGTGGTATTCACAAGGAAATCAAAGTTAAATTCATCGAAGGTACTGCATCTTTCATGAGTTTGGTAGCAATCGCTTTGGTGATTGGTTTGGCATTCTGTATCGAACGTATCATCTATTTGAGCTTGGCTGAAATCAACACAAAAAAATTCATGGCATCTATCGAAGCTGCTTTGGAAAAAGGTGATGTTGAAGCTGCTAAAGACATCGCACGTAACACCAGAGGTCCTGTTGCTTCTATCTACTATCAGGGTTTGATGAGAATCGACCAGGGTATCGATGTTGTTGAAAAATCAGTAGTATCTTATGGTGGTGTTCAGGCCGGTTACCTTGAAAAAGGATGTTCTTGGATCACACTGTTTATCGCAATGGCTCCGTCACTCGGATTCTTGGGTACTGTAATCGGTATGGTGCAGGCATTTGATAAGATCCAGCAGGTAGGTGATATCTCTCCGACGGTTGTAGCAGGTGGTATGAAGGTTGCCTTGATTACAACTATCTTCGGTTTGATCGTTGCTTTGATTCTTCAGGTATTCTATAACTATATCTTGTCTAAGATTGAAGCTTTGACCAGCGAAATGGAAGATTCTTCTATCTCTCTGTTGGATATGGTTATCAAATATGACTTGAAATACAAAAAATAAGTAAAATGGCTAAGTTATCATATAAAGTATCATACTACGTACTGTACGTAATGTTCGCTGCCATTCTGGTAGTGTTGGGCTTGTTCTACTTCGGTGGAGATGCTCAGGGCGATGCAGTACTTATGAGCGTTGACTCTGAAATGTGGCAACCCGCCCAAACCGATGCGCTGCTCTTCTTGATGTACGGTTTGTTTGGTATTGCTGTCGTTGCTACAGTGGCTGCTTTCCTGTTCCAGTTCGGAACTGCCTTGAAAGATAATCCGGGAAATGCATTGAAGTCTTTGATCGGTGTAATCGTATTGGTTGCAGTTGTTGTTATTTCTTGGACTATGGGTAGTGAAGAACCACTTGTTATTCCGGGTTATAGCGGAACTGAGAACGTACCTTTCTGGTTGAAGCTTACTGACATGTTCCTTTATTCTATCTATATCTTGTTTGCTGGTACAGTCTTGGCAATCATTTTTAGTAGCATTAAGAAAAAATTATCATAATCAATTGAGGTAACTCAATTTAAAGATATAATTACAATGGCTAAAAAGAAAAGAGAAGTTCCTGAAATTAACTCAAGTTCTACTGCGGACATCGCTTTCTTGTTGCTGATTTTCTTCTTGATTACAACATCTATGGATACCGACCGTGGTTTGGCAAGACGTTTGCCGCCTCCACCGGAAAAGGACCAGAAGTTGGACGATGCAAAGAAGAAGGAACGCAACGTATTGCAAGTCTTCTTGAACATGCAGGACCAGTTAATGTGCGGGAATGATTATATTACTGTTGACCAATTGCGTGCAAAAGCAAAAGAATTTATTGCCAATCCGTATAACGAAGATACAAAACCGGAAAAGATTTCTAAGAATGTTCCTTTCTTCGGTACAGTACAAGTGACGGAAGGCCATGTGATTTCTTTGCGTTGTGACCGTGGTTCTTCATACAAAGCATATATGTCTGTACAGAATGAGTTGGTAGCAGCTTATAACAAGTTGCGTGATGAATTGGCTCAGGAAAAGTGGCAGAAGAATTATATGGAGTTGGATCAAGAACAACAAGATGCAATTCGTGAAATTTATTCTCAGAAGATTTCTGAGGCAGAACCTAAAAAGTACGGAGAAAAGAAGTAATGGGAAAATTTAATAAGACTGGTAAACGTGGAATGCCGGCGTTGAACACTTCTTCTCTGCCTGACCTTATCTTCACCTTGTTGTTCTTCTTCATGATTGTAACAACGATGCGTGAGGTAACATTGAAGGTTGAGTTTAAGGTTCCGCAAGCTACAGAATTGGAGAAAC